>Ga0310696_10002901_pt1 | contig 22022 bp, 22 predicted proteins | sample AusTroGonzalo_MG_4_FD_203885 | JGI IMG/M metagenome (GOLD analysis project Ga0310696, IMG submission 203885) | Bovine rumen microbial communities from tropical cattle in Woodstock, Queensland, Australia - Gonzalo_02 (v2) (version 2) | ecosystem: Host-associated > Mammals > Digestive system >...
GATACGTCTGAATCCTATGATATTATAGGAGTTGATACTTAAAAAAACGTAAATAGATAACCAAAATTTGTTCAGATGGAAAAGAAAAAGGAGTTGCGATTTCTCGCAACTCCTTGATTTTTAAGGCGCTTCAGGATGGGCTTGAACCAACGACCCCCTGATTAACAGTCAGGTGCTCTAACCAACTGAGCTACTGAAGCAGGTGTTTGTTTGCGCTTCATTTCTGAATTGCGGGTGCAAAGGTAAGGACTTTTTTTGAACCGTGCAAATTTTTTCTCACTTTTTTTGGAAAAATTTGTAATCTGCAGGTTATTTGCCTGTATTTTGTTACTATTTGGGGGTATTTAGGGGATGTCAAGAAAAACTTTTGCGAAAAATTTTGGTGGTATGGAATAAAAGTTGTACTTTTGCAGCATGAATATGTTAAAGAAAATCTATACCAGTATGCCCCACTTTCACAGCGTGAAGTATATTCTTGCGCTGGCAGTAGCGGTGGCCGTCATCGGTTTTGGCGGTAGTAGTAGTGTTTGGGCGCATTTCGCCTACCTGAACCGGATTAGTGAGTTGCACGAGGAAATCGACCACTACGACAGTGAGTATCGCCGTGACCAGGCTCAGATACGCCAGCTGACGAACAACCCGAAGTCGATGGAGCGCATAGCCCGTGAGCAGTATTTCATGAAGAAGGCCGATGAGGACATCTTCGTGCTCAGCGATGACGAGGGCAAGCCCAAGACCAAAGCCCCTGCTGATGAAACAATTGAATAGGTGGCAGACTGCCCTTTTCATTACCGGCGCTGTGCTTATGGTCATCGGTGCCGGTATGAGTTTGCTGCGCTGGGATGCGGCTCCGTGGCTTTTTGCAGCTGGGGCGTTGGCCTATACCACCATGCAGATGCAGCAGACCTACGAAGGGCGCAACTTTACTGTGCGCCGTTTGCGCCGCATCATGGCTTTCAGCGATTTCCTACTTCTTCTTACTGCCGTACTGATGTTTATCAGCCGCTGGCCACAACTTGGCGGGCTTGACTGGCTGACCTACGTGAACTACGTGCACAACAACTGGGTGGTAACACTTCTGATTGCTGCCATTCTACAGCTCTACACCACCTACCGCATTGACAATGAGCTAGCTCATAGTTAAATCCTACAAACAGAAAATGAAACCTACAGCCATTCTTCTCCTCCACTGCCCCGACCAGCAGGGCATTATCTCGGAGGTTACCAAGTTTATCACTGACAACAAGGGTAACATCGTTGACCTAGACCAGTATGTAGACCATCAGGACGGTATGTTCTTCATGCGTTTACAGTGGGAGCTAGACGGGTTCCTCATCCCACGTGAGAAAATCAGTGAGTACATCGAAACGCTCTATGCGCAGCGATACCAGATGGAATTCAGTCTTTACTTCAGTGACCGGCGACCCCGCATGGCTATCTTCGTGTCGAAGATGAGCCACTGCCTGTACGACCTACTGGCACGGTGGAAGGCTGGCGAATACGACGTGGACATACCCTGCATCGTGTCGAACCACGAGGACCTGCGCTATGTGGCCGAGCAGTTCGACATTCCCTACTACGTGTGGAGCATCAAGAAAGACCACTCGAACAAGGCAGAGGTGGAGGAGGCTGAGATGCAACTACTGCGCGAGAAGGGCGTGACATTCATCGTCCTGGCCCGCTACATGCAGATTATCAGCGATGAGATGATTGCCGCTTATCCCCACCACATTATTAATATACACCACTCGTTCTTGCCCGCTTTCGTGGGTGCCAAGCCCTATCACCAGGCCTGGGAGCGTGGTGTGAAGATTATCGGAGCCACGAGCCACTATGTTACAGCCGAGCTTGACGCCGGCCCCATTATCGAACAGGACGTGGCGCGCATCACCCATAAGGACACGCCGGAAAGCCTTGTGCTCAAGGGAAAGGACCTAGAGAAAATCGTGCTCTCGAGGGCCGTGTCGAAACATATACAGCGGAAGATACTCACGTACAAGAATAAGACAATAATATTCAGTTAACTTTGGGTTGGAAGGTCGTTCAGACCCCCAACCCCCTAACTTAGGGGGCTTATGCAAGTAGCAGTAGTAAAATATAATGCGGGAAATGTGTACTCGGTGCTCAGTGCGCTGAGACGTCTGGGCGTGGAGCCACTGCTGACGGACGACCCTGAGAAGCTGCGCGGTGCTGACCGTGTGCTGTTTCCTGGACAGGGTGAGGCACGAGGAGCAATGGAGTATCTGAGGGCAAGAGGGCTGGACGAGGTGATACGCTCGCTGACGCAGCCAGTGCTGGGCATCTGCATAGGACAGCAACTGATGTGCCGGCACTCTGAGGAGGGCGACACGGATTGCCTGGGAATCTTCGCCGTGGACGTGAAGCGGTTCCAGCCGGTGAGGCATGAGGACAAGGTGCCGTGCATGGGGTGGAACGCGCTGTATGATCTGAGGTCGGTGATATTTGATGGGTTGAATGGGTTGAATGGGCTGGATGGGTCTGATGGGGCTAATGGGGCTAATGGGGTGAATGGGTCTAATGGGAATTCTGAGCCTTACGTGTACTTTGTTCACAGCTACTATGTGCCGCTTTGCGAAGAGACAATAGCCACTGCCAACTACATACAACCCTACAGTGCTGCCTTGCAGAAGGACAATTTCTTCGCCACGCAGTTTCACCCCGAGAAAAGTGGGAGCGTGGGCGAGAGGATTATCAGGAATTTCCTCATAGCCCCCTAAGTTAGGGGGTTGGGGGTCTGATCAAGGAGCATAAACATAAATGCCTATAATATGGAAGAGAAAGAGAAAGAGAAATATAACAATGTAGGTCGTTCAGACCCCCAACCCCCTAACTTAGGGGGTTCTAGAATGGAACTGATTCCTGCAATAGATATTATCGACGGGCAATGCGTGCGCCTTACAAAGGGAGACTATGACCAGAAGACCGTCTACGGCGACCCATTGGAGATGGCTCGCGAGTTTGAGCAGTTGGGATTCCGTCGGTTGCACGTGGTAGACCTTGACGGGGCAAAGTCGCGCCACATCGTGAACGAGGACACGCTGCGTGCCATCACCAGCGAGACAAACCTCGTGGTGGATTTCGGTGGTGGTCTGAAGACCGACGATGACATTGGCCGTGCCTTTGAAGCCGGAGCAGAGATGGTCACCGTGGGCAGCGTGGCCGTCACACAGCCAGAGTTGTTTGAACGGTGGCTGCGCAAGTATGGCCCCGAGCGGATTATTCTGGGTGCCGACGTTCGCCACGGGCGTATCAGCATCAACGGATGGAAGGAGGACTCCACTGAGGAGCTGCTACCCTTCCTGAAGAAATATATCGATATGGGCGTGAAGAACGTGCTCTGCACCGAGATTTCAAAAGACGGTACGCTCTCTGGTCCTGCCACATTATTATATAAAGAGGTGATGGCCACCTACCCCACCCTACACCTCATTGCCAGCGGCGGTGTCTCTTCTGAGGATGACATCATCCAACTGAAGGAGGCCGGCATCCCTGCCGTGGTCTTTGGGAAAGCAATCTACGAAGGAAAGATTGACCTTGCCAAATTGATAATTGATAATTGAGAATTGAGAGTTTAGAGTTGAGAGTTGAGAGTTTAGTGATAATATGCTGAAAGGGAAGAAAATCGTTCTTGGCATCACGGGGTCCATTGCGGCCTATAAGTCGTGCCTCATCATCCGTGAGCTGGTGAAGCGCGGTGCCGAAGTGCAGGTGGTCATTACACCTGCCGGCAAGGAGTTCATAACGCCTATCACGCTGTCGGCACTGACGCAGAAGCCTGTCATCAGCGACTTCTTCTCACAGCGCGACGGCACTTGGCATAGCCACGTGGCCCTGGGACTTTGGGCGGATGCCATGCTCATAGCCCCCTGCACGGCGGCTACGCTGGGAAAGATGGCTACGGGCGTTGCCGACAACATGCTCATCACGACCTACCTGTCGATGAAAGCCCCAGTATTCATTGCTCCTGCCATGGACCTCGATATGTATGCCCACCCCACGACACAACAGAACATGGAACGGCTGCGCTCCTTCGGAAACGTTATTATTGAGCCGCAGAGTGGGCTCCTCGCCAGTGGACTGGAAGGGAAAGGAAGGATGGAGGAACCTGCACGGATAGTGGAGGTGCTCGAAGAGAAACTGCAGACGGACAAATACAAGAATATGCCCCTACAAGGTAGGAAAGTGCTCATCACCGCCGGGCCTACTTACGAGAGGATTGACCCCGTACGCTTCATCGGCAACTACAGCAGTGGGAAGATGGGCTTTTCTTTAGCTGAGGAATGTGCCCGCAGAGGTGCCGAGGTGACGCTCATCGCCGGGCCAGTAAGTCTGAGAGTCGGGGATTACAAATCCCCAACAGCAGAGAATTGCAAATCCCCAACAGCAGATGTGACAGCGGGTATGATTCACAGAATTGATGTGGAGAGCGCGGTGGAGATGCGTGATGCCGCCGTGAAGCATTTCGCCGATGCCGATGCCGCCATTCTCTGTGCTGCAGTGGCTGATTACCGTCCTGCAGAAGTGGCTGACAAAAAGATTAAGCGAAAGGACGACGAGGAGATGACCATCCGTCTGGTGCCCAATCCCGACATCGCCGCTGAGCTGGGGCGTATGAAGCATGACGGACAGATACTGGTAGGCTTTGCCCTGGAGACCAACGACGAGCAGATGAACGCAGAAAAGAAACTGCAGAAAAAGAACCTGGACTTCATCGTGCTCAACTCCCTGCGTAACGAAGGTACCTGCTTCCGCTCCGACGAAAACAAGATTTCAATATTGTCGAAAGGCCAGAACGCTGAAATAGAGAGGACTGACTATCCCAAGAAGCCGAAAAGCGAAGTGGCCGCCGACATCATCGACGAGCTTATTCGTAGGATAGGCTAACCCATTTCTTTTCAAACTCAATGATGTTGGGCTCGCCAATGATGGTGAGCATGCCAGCGATGCTGTCGCTATCGGAACCATTGTCGCAGGCCCAGCTCTTACTCACCTTTACATCGAACGTACCACCACTAACGATGATGCCCGTGTCGCTTTTCACGCCCTTGGGCTTGGCTACATCGTTGTCACCCAACGTACGTACGATGAGCAGACCACCGCTGAAGACAATGTCCTGAGAGCCGTTGATGCCCTTACCTCCATCGCCCGTACTGGTGATGTTAAGCGAGCCGGCAGTCATGGTGAAGAGACTGTCGCACTTGATGCCAGCACACGAAGTGGTATCGGCAATGCCGTCAAGGATTTCAATGCTACAGTCACCCGTGGTGGTGATAGTCGTTTCTCCGCCACTGATGGTCATACGGGCATCGTTCTTGATGCCACGCCCGCCGTCACTAGTAACGAATATGTCAAGCACGCCACCCAGAATTGTCATGCCATCATTCACCTTGATGCCGTTGGTGCCGCTGGAATTGATGTTCATCGTCGGGCCTTGCTCCTCGATGATGATATAGTCGTCGCTGGCGATAGCGTTCTTGTAGTTTCCTTCGACATTGAGCGTTCCAGTACCACGGAAGTAAATCTGTCCCTCGCTGAAGAGGGTACCCTTCTGGTCGATGGCAGCGCCCAGTGCATTGACGGGGGCATCGGCATATTCGTAACCGTCGATAAGAGTATTCTCCGTGTTATCAGCCACGGTGACATAGAGCGCCCTGCCACACTGGTTGTTGATGGCTGGGCCGTCCTCATTGGTCAGCTCGAGGCCATTCAGGACAAGTCCCCATGGGCGGTCGCTGTAGACGAGCAGCGAACCGTCGTCACACGTACCGCTGACGGTGAGCTGGAGGTAGCGTTGTGTGGTGCTGCTCACTGTAAGGTTTCCGCCAACGGTCGTGATGGTCACGCTGTCTCCGGCATCACCTGTAACAGTGGCCTGTTCAACATTCCATGCCAAATCTAAGAAGATGGTATCGGGCAGAGTGACGATTTCATCGTCATCACCCTGCTGCGAGCGTAAGGTATATTTGCTGAAGTCGTAATCGCTGAAGCTACTGTCGTCCTTCTCACAAGAGGGAAGAAAGACGCAGACAAGAACAGGGATGAGAAAGACTGCAATGGATGAGTGTTTCATGGCTTAGAACTTGAATTTGTAGCTCAGTCCGAGGAAGTGCATGTCGGGGTCGTAGTCCTCTTCATCCACGTTCTTCATGTTTTGGAATCGGTAGTAAACAGAGAGTGAGTTCTGCTTGTTCAGTCGGATGTCTGTGCCAGCAGTGTAGCGTATCTTCTCGATGGCCCAGCTGTTGTAGAGTTCCACGCTGACGTAGGGCGTGAAGAGGGCACGCTTCTTGTCAAGCTCCACCTGCAGACGCGAGCGCAGCTGGTTCTTTCCCTTGCCCGAGCGGACATAGTCATCGTCAAGGCGCATGTCCTGATTACTGACATCCTCACGGAAAGTCCATCGCGTGACGGCCTTCTCCGGGCGGTAGGTATACTGCCAACGCTCACGAAGAGAGAACTTCAGGCCATTGCTGAACTTATGGCTGGCCGTGAGTGAGACGTGAAAACGGTGCTTCACCCCGAAATAAGACGGACGCCAGTGAATCTTGGCATTACCTTTCTCGGTGGTGTAGTGCTCCACTTTCTCACGCATATTATAGTCGAGCAGGGAGTAGCCGGCATCGGCCTTCAGCAACTTGCTGAACTTATACTCCGCACCTATTCCCAGCCCCCAGCGGTCGATGGTCTTGAAGTCATTGCGGGTACGGAAGTCAGCCTCCATGCCCAGGCTCCACTGTCGGTCAATCTTCTTCTCCAGCTCGGCACCAAGAATCAGGCCACCCTCGCTCTGAGCTGTGGAAGTGAGAAACGAGAAATGAGAAATGAGAAGTACAAGCAGTACTCTTTTCACATGTGTCTCCATTCCGATTTCCTAACCTCGTACATTTTGTTCACGTCGTACTGCTTATTGCTGTCGTAGGTAACGCGGAGCACAGCTGAGTCTCGCAGGAAGTCCACGCCTCCCACTTCCACTTTAATCACCTTCACGCCCAGTCGTTCCTCAAGGTCGGCCACCAGTTCGTCGTGCTTCTCGGGCTTGATGAGTTCTATGCGGTCGTACTGCACCAGCTTCGAGGCCGTGACTTTCAGCTTTCTCTCAAAGAACAAGATGGTCAGCATCACAATGATGTCGATAACGAGAAGTTTGCCCAGCTCGCTGAAAATGGCATCCTCAGAAAGGGAGGTGACGTCGACCATGGCGTGAACCACCGACAGGCAGACAATAATGAAGAGATAGGTCATCTCTCGCACAGGCATGGTGTCTGTGCGATAGCGCATGATGCTGAAGATGCCGAAGAGTCCGAGGCCGACACCCATGGTGGCCTTGCCACGGTCCATGCCCATCATGAAGTAGACGAGGACGTAGATGGCCACGCTGATAAGCATGAACGTGAAGTAGAAGTCACGGCGCTTGCTCTTGCGGTAGTACATGCGGTCGATGATGATCCAGTTGACGACCATACAGAGCAGGAAGCGCACCAATGCGTTTCCGAAATCGCTTGTAAAAAGATCTAGTAGCATTTCCATATTGTTTAGTTTTTTTAGTTGTTTCTTAGAATAATATTCACCTCCCGCAGTTTCTGCTTGAACCGATGTTGAGGCAACGTGTCGTTAGTCAACGCAGCCCCCATGCAGTACTTGCTGAAACCGTGAGGATGTATGTGCAACTGCCGCAGCATCTCCAACACGGGCGAGAACACCAGTCCGTCGCGTTTCAGTTCGATGACAACCAGTGGTCCCATGTCTAGGTGTTCGCCGGTAAGCAGGTTGTTGAACTCCAGCTGCGTGTCGATGGTGAGCCGTTCCGTCTTGGCGTTGTTCACGAGCGTCACACGGTGGAAGAAGTTGTGGGTATGCGCCTGCAGCTGGTCTACGTCGAAGCGCAGCACCTTTGCCAAGAACTCCCGCTTCTCGGGGTCTTGGAGATTCATGTCCGTCACCTCAATACGTTTCTTCTTCGTCCGTCCGTGGTTGTTCTTCGTCTTCACCTCCATGAACTGCAGGTTAGAGCTGACGTAGGTACGGAAACGAATCTTCTGCCGACGGGCATAGCCGCTCTGATGCTGGCGGTACATGCCAAAGTCCAGCGTGTCGAAGTACGTGGTGTCGTAGAGCATGTTACGCTCACCGTCTATCTCCTGAGCATAGTAGTCATCACGGGCCATGACCAGCAGCCGCTCCAGTTGTGTCCTTGTGGTGACAAACTTCGTGTCGGTGCGGTTCATCAGCTTCACGCTGCTCATCTCGGCAAGCGTGATAGGCTTGAATTGGCTCAGGATTTCTTCCATGTTTTTCTATTTGCGTGCAAATTTACGCACAAGCCCTGATACGGGCAAATGTTTTCTGCCAAAGAGCCGATTTCTTCAGCAAATCGACTAAATGCTCATCAGCGTCTGCATGAACTGTTGGAATCGTAGCAGACCGTAGCCGCCAGAGACACAGGACACTTCGTCGTACTGTTGCACGTCGTCGGGCTCTATACCTTTATAATATATAAGGAAGGGGACGGGCTGACCAACATGGATGCGCTGCTCCACGGGTGTCAGGTGGTCAGGAAGCACGGCGATGCAAACCGGCTCGTCCATTTCCTGAGTGGCTTCGTAGATAGGACGTATGAGCCGCTGGTCGAGGTATTCTATCGTCTTGAGTTTCAGCTCCAAGTCGCCGTCGTGACCTGCCTCGTCACTGGCTTCCACATGAACAAAGACAAAGTCCTGCTCCTTCAGGGCCTTGATGGCGGCTGCGGCCTTACCTTCGTAGTTGGTGTCGGCGAGGCCTGTGGCTCCGGGAACCTTGACAATGTCGAGACCAGCATACTTGCCGATGCCCTGGATGAGGTCAACCGCAGAGATAACGCTTCCGCTCTTCACCTGTGGGTAGAGCTGCTGCAGCGTCTCCATCGACGGACGATAACCGCCGCTCCAGGGCCAGATGCTGTTAGCCTGACGCTCGCCCTTCGCAGCCTTCGCGAGGTTGTAGGGGTGCTGGGGCAGTAGTTCCTGCGATTTCAAGATTAGTTCGTTGATGAGGTCGGCGGTGGCGGCAGGGGTGAGTGCTGTCGGGTTATCTGCACTATTTCCGCAGCATACGCAACAGGAAACAGGTTTTACCAGCAGGGGACGCCATTCCTCACCGGGATGGTCATGGGGTGGAGAGCAGATGATGAGCTTCGAGCCACCACGGATGACGAGCAGGTGGCGGTACTGTATGCCGCAGATGAACTTCACGCGCTCAAAGTCTTCGGGAATGGGCGATGACTGCAACGCTTGGAAGCGTTGCCTACTAAGGCGCTCACGCTCGTTGATGGGCTTGGCAAGCTTCTCGTTGAGAAAATCAACGAGGGCCCTCGCATCCTCGGTCTGCAGGTTGCCGCCGTTGTGGGTCACGATTTTTCCGTCTTCGAGGGTGATGATGTTGCAGCGGATGGCAAAGTCATCGGGCTTCATTTCGTAGCCGATGCTGGCGGCTTCCAGAGGACCACGGCCCTCATAGACCTTTTCCAGGTCGTAGCCCAGGATGGCGGTGTTGGCCACTTCACTGCCCGGCGGAAAACCCTCCGGCACAGTGACGAGACGACCTGTGCGCCCCTCCCTTGCCAGCTGGTCCATCATCGGTTTGTTGGCATACTGCAAGAGGGTCTTGCCTCCCAGCCTTTCCACTGGGAGGTCGGCCATGCCGTCACCTAATATAATAATGTGTTTCATTTAAATATTCGCGATAGACATGATGTTGGCGAAGACACCGGCGGCGGTGACAGCTGCACCGGCACCGTAGCCTTGGATGAGCATGGGGTACTCCTTGTAACGCTCGGTGGTAAGGAGCACGATGTTGTTCGAGCCTTCGAGGGAGTAGAACGGATGGCTTGACGGCACCTCCTTAAGGGCGACGCTCGTCTTGCCGTTCTCCATCGTGGCAACGAAGCGCCAGCGCTTGCCTTCCTTCTCTAGCACCTTGCGGCGGGCTTCGAAGTCGGCATCAAGTTCAGGCAGACGTTTCCAGAAGTCATCGAGCGTTCCCTCGAAGTAGCTGTCGGGCACGAAGAGATGTTTTTCTACGTCGTCCTGCTCCACACGGTAGCCAGCCTCACGGGTAAGGATGACGAGCTTGCGGATAACATCAGTACCGCTGAGGTCGATACGCGGGTCAGGCTCGCTGTACCGCTGCTCCTTAGCGCGGCGCACGGTCTCTGAGAAGGGCACGTCGGCAGCAATCTCGTTGAAGATAAAGTTCAGCGTACCGCTGAGGATGGCCTCAATCTTGAGGATCTTGTCGCCCGAGTTGCACAGGTCGTTGATGGTTCCGATGATGGGCAGACCGGCACCCACGTTGGTCTCATAGCGGAACCACACACCACGGTCACGAGCCGTCTGGCGAAGCTTCTGATAGCTGGCATAGTCGCTGGAGGCAGCAATCTTATTGGCAGCCACCACCGAGATATTATGCTCCAGGAAAGTCTGGTAGAGGGCAGCAATCTGTCGGCTGGCGGTACAGTCTACGAAAACGCTGTTGAAGATGTTCATCTTCACAATCTCATCGCGCATCCGCTCCGTATTGGCGGGTTCACCAGCACGCAGAACCGTCTCATAGTTGTTCAGGTCGATGCCCTCACGGTCGAGCACGAAGTTGTCGACATCTGAAATGCCGACCACGTTCAGCTTCAGTCGCTTGTTCTGCATGAGCACCTGCTGCTGGGTACGCAACTGTTCGAGAAGCATACCACCCACGGTGCCCGTTCCGCAAATGAAGAGGTTGAGCACCTTGTATTCCGAGAGGAAGAACGAGTCGTGGAGCACGTTGAGCGACTTGCGCAGGAAACGACCCTCGACAACGAACGAGATGTTCGTCTCGGAGGCACCCTGAGCACAGGCAATAACGCTGATACCCGAACGTCCGAGCGTGCCAAAGAGCTTACCGGCAATACCCGGCGTGTGCTTCATGTTCTCACCCACAATGGCGATGGTGGCCAGACCACTCTCGGCCTGCATGGGGAACATGGCACCGGTGGCAATCTCCTTCGAGAACTCCTCGTTGAGCACATCCACGGCAGCCTTTGCGTCCTCGTCACGGACACCGATAGAGGTACTGTTCTCCGAAGAGGCCTGCGACACCATGAACACCGAGATTCCCTGGTTGGCCAAGGTGGTGAAGATACGGCGGTTCACGCCGATGACACCCACCATCGAGAGGCCAGTGACGGTGATGAGCGTGGTGCCCTTGATGGACGATATACCCTTGATGGGCTTCAGGTCGTCGTCAATCTTGTCCTTGATGAGCGTTCCGGGATGCGTGGGGTTGAAGGTGTTCTTCACCCTGATGGGGATATGCTTGATGCAGACGGGATAGATGGTCGGGGGATAGACCACCTTCGCGCCGAAGTTACACAGCTCCATAGCCTCCACGTAGGACAGCTCATTGATGGTATAGGCACTCTGGATAACCTTCGGGTCGGCCGTCATGAAGCCGTCCACGTCAGTCCAAATCTCCAGTACCTCGGCATCGAGGGCAGCGGCGATAATGGCTGCGGTATAGTCCGAACCGCCACGGCCAAGGTTCGTCGTCTCGTGGCTGTCACGGTCGCGGGCAATGAAGCCGGGAACGACATAGACAGCCCCCTGGGGGATGGCCCTGAATGTCTCTCGCACCAGTTTCGTGGTCAGCTCCTCATCGAGCACGTTCTTGCCCTGTTTCTTTTCCGTGCGGATGAAGTCGCGGGCATTGATGCGCTGGCCACCGTCAACAAGTGTGGCCACAATGTTCGATGACAGGCGCTCGCCGTAGGAGACGATGGCGTCCTCGGTTTTCTTCGACAGGTCGTGGATGAGGAACACGCCGTTGCAGATGCTCTCCAGCTGGCCGAGCAGGGCGTCAACACGCTCCAACAGTTCCTTGCGCTTACCGTTGTCGGAGATGATGGTGTCAATCATCTGGTGGTGGCGCTCCACAATCATGTCGTACTCCTCGCGCCACTGTTCGTTGCCCTGCATAGCCATACGGGCCATGCCCAGCAGTTTGTCGGTGATGCCGTCGAGCGCGCTGACGACTACTATGACAGGCCCCCGTCCGGCTTCTGCCTCTACGATTTCCTTTAAACTCAGGATGCTTGCAACGGAACCTACGGACGTTCCGCCGAATTTCATTACTTTCATTTATCTGTTTTGTTTTTAATATCCAACATTTGCGGTGTGCATGATGCGCTGCACGAGCGTCGCGATGGTGATAATCATGGCGATGGCGACGACGATGAAGGCAGCAACCTTCATCGACTTGCTACCGATGGCCAAGGGCACGACGAGCGTGGTCACGGCCTGGGCAATGCCGAAGATGGCCATAGCATAGGTGATGACGTGCCAGTCGAGGGTGCTGTTCAGCGACAGATAGCCGATGATGGCGAACACCACGGCAAAGAAAAGCAGCGAGCCACAGTAAGCCAGTAGCAGCACATTGGGCCAGTCTATTTGTTTCATGGTCTATAGTTTGTTTAGTTTGCGGCTGCAAAAGTACTAAAATTATTGTGACAGCCAAAGAAACACACGTTTTTACTTCAAATGTTTAACATAATTTTTTGGCGGATTAAAGAATAATGCGTATATTTGCAGCGCATGACGCTCATTGCCATTGTCCTGACTTATTTCGCCGCGCTGTTTGCCATCAGCCGATGGTCGGCACGACGCGGTGCCGGCAACGACACGTTCTTCCGTGCCGGACGGCGGTCGCCGTGGCCCCTGGTGGCCTTTGGCATGGTGGGGGCGAGCATTAGCGGTGTGACCTTCGTCAGTGTGCCGGGCATGGTGCTCAGCTCGCAGATGACCTATCTGCAGGTGTGCATGGGGTTTATACTTGGCTACTTGGCTGTAGCTTTCGTCTTGCTGCCTGTCTACTACAAGCTGAACCTCACGTCGATATACGCCTATCTGGTGCAACGGCTGGGCACGGAGGCCTACAAGACGGGAGCGTGGTTCTTCCTCTTGTCGAAGATGGTGGGCGCAGCGATAAAGTTCTACGTCGTCTGCATCACCCTGCAACAGTTTGTCCTTGCCGCCTGGGGCGTTCCCTTCTGGCTGACGGTCACAGTGATGGTGCTGCTCATCTGGCTCTACACACGCCACGGGGGAGTGCGCACACTGGTGTTTACTGACACGTTCCAGACCCTCTGTCTCTTCACCGCGCTGATTCTTATTATATATATTGTGATGCAGCAGCTGGGCTATTCTGTCGGCGAGGCTGTGCATGCTGTAGCAGAAGACACGCGCAGCCGCATCTTCGTCATGGACGACTGGACCTCGCCGCAGTATTTCTGGAAACAGATACTCAGCGGAGCGTTCATCGTAGTGGTGATGACGGGTCTTGACCAGGACATGATGCAGAAGAACCTCACCTGCCGGACACTCCGTGAGGCGCAGAAGGACATGTGCTCCTACGGTCTGGCCTTCCTGCCCGCCAACCTGCTCTTCCTGTCGCTGGGCATACTGCTGGCACAGCTCTTCGAGGCGCAGGGCACTCCCCTACCCTCATACGGCGACGAACTGCTGCCGATGTTCGTAAACGGCACCCAACACCTAACAACCATCACCCAACACCTCTTTGTCATAGGCATCGTCGCCTCCTCTTTCTCCAGTGCCGACTCCGCCTTGACATCGCTCACCACGAGCTACTGCGTCGATATACGTGAGAAAGCCGACGACGAACGTCTTCGCCGACGGGTACATCTTTTCATCTGCCTTTTGTTTGTAGTGGTCATCGTGGCCTTCGACATGCTGAACAACCGTTCGCTCATCGATGCCATCTATACCATAGTGGGCTATACCTACGGCCCGCTGCTAGGGCTTTTCGCCTTCGGACTCTTTACGCGGTGGCAGGTACGAGGCCGATGGGTACCGCTGGTGTGCGTACTGTCGCCCCTGCTGTGCTATGCCATCAGCACGCTCTCGGAACAGCTGTGGGACTATCACTTCGGCTACGAACTGCTGCTGCTGAACGGTCTCCTAACCTTCGTAGGACTGAGAATTGTTAGCTCAACTATCACAAGTATAGGGAGTTAACTTGGATTATTCATATTCTTCTCAACAACAGATTTTACGGATTATAATTGATTTCACAGATTTCTTCCAGAGGGTTCTACGAGATTTTGTGTTGGCGGAAGAAAAAAGTTAATTCGCAGACGGTGAATTAACGTTCAACGTCGGCGAATTAACGTTCGACGTCGTCGATTTAACGTTCATCGACGGCGAATTAACTCTTGCTCCGGGCAATCCAACAGGAAAGTTACGGCAAACTGGCATATTCCTTACGGCAAGCTGTCACCTTCCCCGTACCTTCGTTTAACATACCCATCACCACCAGCCGCTGCCGGTGATGGTGAACTTCACCTCAATGTTGACCTTCAGCAGCGTACCTTTATAAGGATATTGGTATTGCATGGTGACGGTGTGCTCGTCGTCAAAGCAGTTCGACTGATAAAGGCCGCAGTTCCAGTTCCACAGGTCATCGAACACCTCTATGTACACATGTCCGTCGGCAAACACACCAGGATTTCCGTCCTCGTCGAACCACGCACCGAAGACGCCGTTGGTGCCATTGATACCTTCGTTACCGTCGGTGTCAAGCGGCACGATGGTAATGTCCGAGTCTTTCAGCGTGCTCATGGAGATGCCCATGAGGTTCACCAACGTCTGCCGGTTCACCTTTACCTTGTTCGACTGCGAGAAGCCCTTGCTCCAGTCCATCGAGACGCTAGTCTTGATGGTGCCGCAGAACTTGCTGTCGGTGACAGGCGTCGTCTCTTCGGGCACAGGGATATTGGCAATGAGGTCTGACAGGAAGTCACAGCGGTTGAGCAACCACTGGTGCATTTTCTCCAGTTCAGTATCAAAGTCCTTCCCCCGTATAGGCCAGCGCGTAGCCTCACGGCTCATGGTACCACTTGAACGGAGGTTCTGCACGTACTTCATGCACTCTGCCCAGTTACGGCTGACGATTTCGTCCTTCACGGCCGCCCAGCGGCTCTTGTACTCCTCGACGAACTCCCGACAGCCGAAGAGGTCGGTGAAGAACTGCGGCACGTAGCTGTACTGTCCGTTGCGCTTCAGGGGATTGGTGCCCATAACAGTCTCACGGTAGTCGGTGAAGAAGGTGTGGCCGGTGTACATGTTGCCCCAGTCGAAGTCGTAGCCGGCGTCGAAGTCCCACAAGGGCCCCATGAACCACTTGCCGTCGCCGTCCTTGAACAGGAAGATGGACCGCGGAGCCGATAGCTCCACATTGTAGACGAACTCCTGCAGCTGCAGGTACCTGATGAACGAGGGAATGTCCATCAGCTGTTTCACCTTGGCGTAGTTCTTGTCCTTGATGGCTTGCTCCAGAATGGCAAAGACGGTTTTCACGGAGTCTACGGTGTTCTCCGTAAACGCCTCGTCGTCAGGATATTTCACACAGGCGGGCATCTTGTAGACCTTCGACGTGAAGTTGTCCGTGGCATAGGGGTTCTCGCCGGGGCCGTCATCCACGTCGAGGGAAAGCAGGATGCCTCGTTCATCACTTACGTTCACACGATTCTTGTTCTGCTGCACCTGCTCCGTCAGCTGATACACACCTCGGTAGTCGCCGTTGACAAACAGCTCCACGTAGCGCGTATGATTGGTGAAGGGCAGTCCGAGCCACTCGCCGGCCTCAAAGACGAAGGTGTTCATCATGTCGGTCACGTCGCGGTAGTTGGCCAGCAACACCCAGTTCCTAGCCTTCGACAGTCCCAGCACCTTGTGCTTCTCGTCGAGCTTCAGGCGCATCGGCTTCTTGTCGTACCAGAGGAACGAGCTGTTACCACGTCCACGAATCTGCGCATTGGCAGAGAAACTGGTGAACGAGCCCTTGGCACCAAGGGCGACGTGACACGCCTTGTACTCGTCACGCGAGGTGATGTCCTCGCCGTCGGCGGTGGTCACATAGAGGGTGAACACCTGGTACTTGTCCTTCGTCTCCACCAGCGGTTCCTCCTCGAAGGTCAGGCTGTCCATCTGCTCCACGCTGAAGGGCACGACGATGCCCTGACGGGTGTGCAGGTAGACGGTCTTGGCATCCTCGCTGAGGCTCATGTCCTCCAGGCTGTCGTTCACAAAGGGAATGTCCCAGTGCATGCCGTCCTGGTTGATGTATACATGAGTACGCAACTGGGCACTCGCTGACAGAACGAAGAAAACGGCCAGTAGTAGTATGATATAAGATAATGTATGCTTCATCATTTGCGTGCAAAATTACGTCTTTTTCACTAAAGAACAAAACTAAAGAGACAAAAATGCTATGACGTTATCAAAAAAAACTGTACATTTGCAACTTTCTGAGGGATTCTTCCGTCAAACGGATGAACAAAACCAAAAACAGAACGATTATGAAGACAAAACTCTTTTCCATTTTCATGCTGCTGACGGCCTTCACCTTTATCCCCAGCATGGCACAGACTGACTCGCTCACCGGCGGCACGACACCGCCCGACGAGATAGAGGCTTACTCGGACACTACCTCATCACAATCTGGCTCGGTGGTCGCTCCCACAGTGCCATTCGACCCAGACTTCGATGACTTCTTCGACGATGAAGACAGTGGTCCTGTCAACCAACAGATGTTCAACTCCTTCTGGGACGGTATGGACTCCAACAGTTTCATGGGCATGTTCTTCGTGCTGGCCGTACTCATCATCCTCTTCGTCATCTCACCCATCGTCATTATCGGACTCATACTCTGGTTCATCTACAAAAACCGTAAGAACCGCATGCGACTGGCAGAGATGGCCATGCAAAACGGACAGCCCATACCCAACGAGCTGATGCCGAAAACAGCACCAGAGGCTCCCGACGAAGTGCGCCAGAAGGGCATACGACAGATTTGCCTCGGCATAGGACTGACCTTCCTCCTCGGATGGGTAGCCGGAAAGGTTGGAGCTGGCATAGGCATCCTCATCCTCTGCATCGGACTGGGCAACCTCTTCATCGCACGGTCATCCAAGAAAGACGAAAATCATTGGGAGTGAAAGGGAAGTGAAGGGGGAGTGAAAGAGGAGTGAAAGGGACGTTACTCCTCCAACCACAAAAATAACCACACAAAGTATCGTCCCTTTAACTCCCCTTTAACTCCCAATTAACTCCCCATTAACTCCCCATTAACTTCCCTAAAATAACCATTAATTCCTTTACAACTATGACACAGAAGCTTTATCGGTCAGAAGACCGTTTGCTCGGCGGCGTATGTGCCGGCCTTGCAGAGTATTTCGACCTCGACCCCACACTGGTTCGTATAGGTTACGCCTTCTTGGCAGTTTGCACCATCTTCCCGGGCATCATACTATATATAATAATGTGTATCGTGATGCCACGGAAACCCTTCCCCACAACTAACAATAGACCATAAACAATAAACATTGGCCAAAAGCTAACAGCTAAAAGCAAAAAGCTAATACATGCTCGCCGACCTCAACCTCGTCACCAAGGTAGCGCTCTTTCACGACCAACGTGCCTTCGAACAGCTGGTACACAAGTACCAGTCGCCCGTCAGACGGTTCCTGCTGAACCTGACGCATGGCGACGAGGCCCTGAGCGATGACCTGGCACAGGACACCTTCTTGAAGGCATACCAGAACATCGGGCAGTTCCGGGGAATGGCATCCTTCCAGACATGGCTGACGCGCATAGCCTACAATACCTTCTACGACCACCAACGCCGTCACTGCGAGGAGACCGTATCCATGGACGGAACGGCATCGCCCGCAGTGATGGCCGTGAAGGCCGGAACCCCGTCGCAAAGCGCCATCATGGACGTGCGACGAGCACTCTCGCTACTAGGCGAGGCAGAACGGACATGTATCACATTGCAGATGATTGACGGCGTGCCCATCGACGAAATCGCCCAGATAACAGGCATGCCAGCAAACACAGTAAAATCGCACCTGCGGCGTGGCAAAGAGAAACTGAAGACTTTCCTAAAACAAAATGGATATGACGGAAAATAATACATACCACAGCGACCCGCTCGTCCACCCCTCTTCCGAAGGGGGCGGTGGAGGTCCCACCATTGACGACGACCTCCTCCTGGAGCAGTTCTTCCAGGCGGCACGCGCCGAGCAATTGCCCGACAACGGGTTCACGCATCGTGTGATGACACGCCTTCCCGAACGTCAGCTGCGCCTCTCCAAGCTGTGGACGGCAGCCTGCATCGTCTTGGGAGTCGTCGTGTTCACACTCATTGGTGGATGGAACATAATAGTGGCAGGCATCATCGGTGTGCTCACCACAATGCCTACCACCTCTTCACAGTTGCTCCATCTCATGCTCTGCGGCGTAGTGCTCACCGCACTTATCGCCGCCGAGCTTATACGGCGCGAACGCCTCACCCTGGGCTATTAGTGGACAACGCTTCCAAGCGTTGCTAACCCAGCAGTCCATTAATATGTCATGCGGGGCTCCAGCTCCTTGGCCTGGTCAATCATCTTCTGCACCTCCACGACGGCGGGCACACGTCCGCAGATGTGGCGCGCTTCGTTGATTTCGGCCAGCTTCGGCTGAAGGTTCTCAGCCACGCGATGACGGAACTCCTTCACCGTGTCCACGCCGGCGGCCTCGAGCAATTCGGCAAACTGCGGGCCTACACCGTTGATGCGGAACAGGTCGGCATGATTCGTCCAGCGCAGGATGAGCTTCTCGCTGATTTCAGTTGCCTCGGCCAGCTCCTTACGGCCCTTCGGGTCGGCGCACTTGTCGAGCAGTTCACTCACCTTGTTGATTCCTGCTGCCTGAAGCTTCTCTGCGTAGACATCGCCCACGCCCTCAATGTCGATAATCTTGTAATCCATAGTGTGTTGTTTTGGGGTTAATAATAATGTCTTTGCCATGCGCCACAGGCGCATAACGTGTTTTCACTCTGCAAAAGTAGTGAAATAATTTTATTTTTGCTTGTTTTTTGAGCATTTTTTTGTACTTTTGTGCCCAAATTTAATTGATTTAGCATCTATCACACCCTATCATCATGAAAACTGACATACAGATTGCACGTGAATGTGAGCTGAAGCCTATTGGCGAAATTGCAGCAGAGTTAGGAATTGCCCCCGAGGACATAGAGCCATACGGACGCTATATGGCCAAGGTGCCCATCAGCCTTATAGACGAGAAGAAGGTGAAACAGAGCCGCCTTATATTGGTGACAGCCATCAGCCCGACGAAGGCTGGCATTGGCAAGACCACCGTCAGCATCGGCCTGGCACTGGGGCTTAACAAAATTGGCAAGAAGGCTGTCGTGGCCCTGCGTGAGCCTTCCCTCGGTCCCTGTTTCGGCATGAAGGGTGGTGCTGCCGGTGGTGGCTATGCCCAAGTGCTACCCATGGAGAAAATCAACCTGCACTTCACGGGCGACTTCCATGCCGTGACGTCGGCCCACAACACCATCAGCGCCCTACTAGACAACTACCTCTACCAGCACCGCAAGGATGGCTTCTCGCTGCGTGAGATTTTCTGGAAACGTGTGCTCGACGTTAACGACCGTGCCTTGCGCAACGTGGTGACCGGTCTGCGTGGCGACGGCGTGGTGTCGGAGACGGGCTTCGACATTACCCCAGCCTCGGAACTGATGGCCATCCTCTGTCTGGCAACCAGCGAGGAGGACTTGCAGCGTCGTATTGAGAACATCGTGCTGGGCATCACCGCCGACGGCAAACTCTTCAAGGTAAAAGACCTCGGCGTGGCAGGAGCCATCACCGTGCTGCTTCGCGATGCCCTGAGCCCCAACCTGGTGCAGACAACGGAGAACACACCGGCCTTTATCCACGGCGGTCCTTTTGCCAACATCGCCCACGGTTGCTCCAGCGTGGTCGCAACGAAGATGGCCATGACGTTCAGCGACTATGTGGTGACCGAGGCGGGCTTCGGCGCTGACCTCGGTGCAGAGAAGTTCTTCGACATCAAGTGTCGCAAGACAGGACTACAGCCACGGCTCGTGGTCATCGTAGCCACCACCCAAGGACTGAAGATGCACGGCGGCGTGGCCTTGGAGCACATCAAGGAACCCAACGCCAAGGGGCTGACCGAGGGTCTGAAGAATCTGAACCGCCACATCCGCAACATGCAGGGTTTCGGACAACCTGTCGTCGTTACCCTCAACCGTCACGACAACGACGAGGAGGAGGAAATCGACATTGTACGAAAGAACTGCGAGGACCTGGGAGTGGGCTTTGCTGCCAATGAGGCCTTCCTCCAAGGCGGAGAGGGAGCCACGGAACTGGCTCAGACCGTCGTCAACACCATTGAGCGTCAACAGCCGCTTCCCATCCGCTTCACCTACAAGGAGGCAGACCAGCTTGAAGACAAGATAGAAAAAGTGTGCAAGGGCATCTATGGTGCCTCGGCCGTGGAGTACAGTAAGACGGCAAAAAAGAAGCTGGAAGACCTGCGCGCCACCTTTACCGACGAGGACGGTGCCATCGCCCACTACCCCGTCTGCATCGCCAAGACACAGTTCTCCTTCTCGGCCGACAGCACCCGTTACGGCTCGCCCGAAGGTTTTACCATCCGCATCCGTGACGTCATCCTCAACTGTGGCAGCGAGATGATTGTCGTCATTGCGGGCGATATGCTCCGTATGCCGGGACTGCCTAAAAGTCCACAGGCCGAGCGTATCAGTATTGTAAACGGAGAAATCGAAGGACTCTCGTAAAAAGCGCCATCACTATGAACTATGGACTATGGACTATGAACTATGCACTAAATACAGGTTGCCCGCCGAATGGGAGCCGCAAAGCGGTGTGCAGCTGACCTGGCCTCATCGCGACACCGACTGGGCACCGATACTTGATGACGTGCTCGCCGTTTACCAAGAGATGGCCCGCGAGATAAGCCGCCGCGAGCGGCTGCTTATAGTAGGCCAAGCTTCCCAGCGTGGCAGTAGCCCTGAAGAAGATCGTCACGCTGGGAAGCGTGACCTACTAGTTTCCTGCCCCACCAACGACACCTGGGCCCGCGACCACGGGTTTATCACTTTATTTGACGATTTGACAATTGACAATTTACGATTTGAGCCGACGCGCAGCCAATTGTCAAATAGTAAATTGTCAAATTGTAAATTACTTGATTTCAAGTTCAACGGCTGGGGCGAGAAGTTCCCCGCCGACCTCGACAACGCCATCAACCGCCGCCTCTACGACGTGGGGGCCTTGCATGGCGAATATGTAGACCACCTGGACTTCGTCCTCGAGGGCGGCTCCATCGAGAGCGACGGCAAGGGCACCATCTTCACCACCTCCCAGTGTCTCCTTGCCCCCCACCGCAACCAGCCCCTCACCCGCGACGAGATAGAGCAGCGCCTGAAGGACTACCTCTGTGCCGACCGCGTGCTCTGGATAGACCACGGAAACCTGGCTGGCGACGACACCGACGGCCACATCGACACCCTCGTCCGCATCTGTCCCGACGACACATTATTATATATAGGATGTGACGACCCCTCCGACGAGCACTACGACGACCTGCGGCTCATGGAAGAACAACTGCGCACCTTCCGCACCATCGACGGACGGCCCTACCACCTTATGAAGCTCCCCATGCCGAGCCCCATCTATGATGGCGATGACCGTCTGCCCGCCACCTACGCCAACTTCCTCGTCATCAACGGTGCTGTCCTCGTACCCACCTACGCCCAGCCCGATCTCGACGCCGAGGCCATGCGCATCATCGGCCAGGCCTTCCCCGACCGCGACATCGTGGGCATCGACTGCCGTCCGCTCATACGGCAGCACGGATCCCTCCACTGCTGCACCATGCAGTTCCCTGAAGGGGTTCTGGGATAGACAGACCCACCTGTTGTTCTTTTTTTCTAAAAGATTCTAGGCTTTTTCTTGCAAGTTCCAAGAAAAAGCCTTATCTTTCCTCTATAAATGGGAAACAAATTGCCCCGCCGAAGTAACTAACCCCGCCTGAATTTCCGACGTAGGCACATGGCGGCCTATACACGGCCTTGTGGTCAATACCGTG
>Ga0310696_10002902_pt1 | contig 22017 bp, 20 predicted proteins | sample AusTroGonzalo_MG_4_FD_203885 | JGI IMG/M metagenome (GOLD analysis project Ga0310696, IMG submission 203885) | Bovine rumen microbial communities from tropical cattle in Woodstock, Queensland, Australia - Gonzalo_02 (v2) (version 2) | ecosystem: Host-associated > Mammals > Digestive system >...
GTCTTCTCGTTGTGGAAAGGGCAGCAGGCGACAAGGTTGGCCCCGCGGCGCCTGAGCGTCACGAAATCACCTACCACCTCGTCGATCCTGGCAGCGTCCAGGATCCTGTCAACCGTTTCCTGAGGAATCATACATTCTCTAAGAGGCTATCTCGCAGAGGAACTTGATGCGCACCAGGCGGATCTCCATCTCGTCGTAGTCCGCCCCGAGCTCCTTGATGGCGTCGGCTATAGAGTCGGACTGTGCCTCGTCCTTGAAATAATCGTAAATCTCCTCCACCACGTCCTCGTCGATGTTCTGCTCGATGAAGTAGTTGAGGTTGAGCTTCAGGCCGGACGACACGATGGCCTCTATCTCGGTCATCAGCTCGTCCATGTCCATGCCCCTGGCCTCGGCGATGTCTTCGAGCGACATTCGCCTGTCGATGCACTGGATGATATAGATCTTGCCGCCGGACTTGCTGGGAGCGGACTTGACCACGAAGTCGTCCGGACGGGTTATTTCATTCTCCTCCACATACTTGGCGATGAGCTCCAGGAACTCCTTGCCGAACTTGCGGGCCTTGCCTTCTCCCACTCCCTGGCAGTTCTTGAGCTCCTCGAAGCGTATCGGATACTGGATGGACATATCCTCGAGCGAAGGGTCGCCGAAGATGATCCAGGGCTGGAGCTTGAGCCTGCGCGACATATCCTTGCGGAGGTCCTTGAGCATGGAGAGCAGCACGGGGTCTCCCCCGCCGCCGCCCGAACGCATCGCTGCCGATGCCGCTGCCGCCTCCTCGTCCTCCTCGTCGTCCGCTCCGCCGGAGAACACCCTGTCTTCGACCAGCTCCAGACGCTGGGGATTGCGGAAGAACTCCTCGCCCTGCGGAGTGACGGAAATGAGGCCGTAAGTCTCTATCTCCTTGTCCAGCAGATGCTTGATGATACCCTGATGCATCACCGTACACCAGAACTTCTCGGAATGGGCCTTGCCCGCGCCGAAGAGGCTCAGACGGTCGTGCTTGTAGGACTGGATCTTGGCGTTGGACACGCCGGCGAGAATGCAGGCCAGATGCTCTATCTTGAACTTCTCCGGGAGCGAGCGGACCAGCTCTATGACCAGGCACATCTCCTTGCGGCCGTCGAAGGTGGCCTTGGGGTTGATGCAGTTGTCGCAGCAGCCGCAGTTGTCGACGGTGTACTCCTCGCCGAAGTAGTTCAGCAGCAGGCGTCTGCGGCAGCTGCTGGACTCGGCGTAGGCGACTACCTCGGAGAGGAGCTGCCCTCCGATCTCCTGCTCGGCCACGGGCTTGCCCTGCATGAACTTCTCGAGCTTTCGGATGTCCTTGTAGCTGTAGTATGTGATGCAGCGGCCTTCCTGCCCGTCGCGTCCCGCACGTCCGGTCTCCTGGTAGTAGCTCTCGATGCTCTTCGGGATGTCGTAGTGGATGACGAAGCGCACGTCGGGCTTGTCTATGCCCATGCCGAAGGCGATGGTGGCGACTATCACATCTATCTCCTCCATCAGGAACGCGTCCTGGTTCTCCGCTCGGGTCTTGGCATCGAGTCCGGCGTGGTAGGGCCGGGCCTTTATGTCATTGATGCACAGCAGCTCGGCGAGCTCCTCGACCTTCTTGCGGCTGAGGCAGTAGACGATGCCGGACTTGCCCGGGTTCTGCCTGATATAGCGTATGATGTCCTTCTCGGGGTCTGACTTGTCACGGACTTCGTAGAAGAGGTTCGGACGGTTGAACGACGACTTGAACACGCGCGCACCGCTGATGCCGAGGTTCTTCAGGATATCGTGCTGGACCTTGGGAGTGGCGGTGGCGGTGAGGGCTATTATTGGAGCCCTGCCAATCTCCTCCACGAGGGCACGGATACGGCGGTACTCCGGACGGAAGTCGTGCCCCCACTCGGAGATGCAATGGGCTTCGTCGACGGCGTAGAACGAGATCTTTATCTCCTTGAGTATGGCTACATTGTCCTCCTTTGTCAATGATTCCGGAGCCACGTACAGAAGCTTGGTGCGGCCTGCGAGAAGGTCCTCGCGGACCTCGAGGATCTGCGACTTGCTGAGCGAGGAATTCAGGAAGTGGGCGATGCAGTCATTGCCGGACACGAACCCGCGGATGGCGTCCACCTGGTTCTTCATCAGGGCGATGAGCGGGGAGATCACGATGGCCGTCCCCGGCATCAGCAGCGCCGGAAGCTGGTAGCAGAGGGACTTGCCCCCGCCTGTAGGCATCAGCACGAAGGCGTCGTTCCCGGCGACCAGGTGCTTCACGATATCCTCCTGGTCGGCCTTGAAGGTGTCGTACCCGAAGAATTCCTTCAACTTGGCATGAATGGCTGCAGAATCGATTGACATAAAAGAGTTTAATCCAACTTGTGAATGGCGAGTCCGGAGCGCAGTTTAGGCTCGAACCAGGTGGTCTTCGGGGGCATGATGTTGCCGCTGTCAGCGATGCCCATCAGCTGCTCCATCGAGACCGGATAAAGAGCGAAAGCCACCTTCATCTCGCCGCTGTCCACCCTGCGGGAGAGCTCGCCGAGACCCCTGATGCCGCCGACGAAGTCGATGCGGTTGTCAGTACGCAGGTCCTTGATGCCCAGGAGCTTGTCCAGTACGAGGCGGGAGAGGATGGTGACGTCGAGCACGCCGATGGGGTCGCCGTCGTCATAGCGTCCGGGGCGTGCGGTGAGGGAGTACCAGCTGCCTTCGAGGTACATCGAGAAGTTGTGCAGGCGGTCGGGGCGGTAGATGTCCGCGCCCTTGGGCTCCACTTCGAAGTCCTCGTCCAGCAGGCTGATGAACTGAGCGGCGGTCAGGCCGTTCAGGTCCTTGACCACGCGGTTGTAGTCGATGATCTTGAGCTGGCTCTCGGGGAAGCAGACGGCCATGAAGTAGTTGTACTCCTCGGTGCCGTCGTGATGGGGGTTGGCGAGCCTGCGCTCGGCGCCCACGCGGGCGGCGGCAGCCGTCCTGTGGTGGCCGTCAGCCACGTAGAAAGCCTCCACTTCCGTGGTGAAGAGCTCTGTGATGCGAGCGATGTCGGCATCGTCGTCCACCACCCAGAAGGTATGGCCGAAGCCGTTCTCGTCCACGAAGGAATACTCCGGAGTGCCGGCGGCGTAACGCGCGACGATGGCGTTGATGCAGTCATTATCGCGGTAGGCGAAGAATACGGGCTCAATGTTGGCGTTCTGGATGCGGACGTGGATCATGCGGTCGTCTTCCTTGTCCTTGCGCGTGAGCTCGTGCTTCTTGATGCGGCCCTCGGCGTAGTCGTCAGTGTGGGCGCACAGGACCAGACCGAACTGAGTGCGCCCGTCCATGGTCTGGGAATAGACATAGTAGCAGGGCTTGGCGTCCTGAACGAGCCAGCCGCGTGCCTGCCAGTCCTTGAAATTCCGGACCGCGCGGTCGTAGACGCGCTGGTCGTGGTCGGGCAGGATGGGATCGAAGTCTATCTCGGGCTTGGTGATGTGCAGCAGGGACTTCTCCCCTGCCATGTCCTTGGCTTCCTGTGAGTTGAGTACGTCATACGGGGGCGCAGCCACCTCTGTGACTATGCCTTTGGGAGGGCGGACCGCCGCGAAGGGTTTGACCTTTACCATGGCTCCGTACTATTATTTGTTGACCTGGAAACGGGTGCAGCCGGTGGCGAAGAAGTCCACGATCTGGCGCGCGGCGGCGAGGCCGGCATTGATGTTGGCCTCGGCGGTCTGGGCGCCCATCTTCTTGGGCGTGGCGAAGACGCGCAGGCCGAACTTCTCGCGGAGGGCGGCATAGTTGTCAGGCATCACGTCGGTGACGTACTTGAGGTCCGGACGGTCCTCCAGGGCCTTCTCCAGGCCGGCCTCGTCGATGACTTCCTTGCGGGCTGTATTGACGAGCACGCCGCCCTTCGGCATCCTGGTGATCAGGTCGTAACCGATTGAGCCGATGGTAGAAGGAAGGGCGGGGATATGGACGGACACGTAGTTGGACGAAGCGTAGAGCTCCTCCACGGAGTGGACGGGGTCGGCTCCGGCAGACGAGATCTGCTCGTCGGTGAGGAACGGGTCGAGGGCGGAGATCTCCATGCCGAGGGCCCTGGCCTTCTGGCCTACGAGGCGGCCTACGTTGCCGTAGGCCTGGACGCCGAGGCGCTTGCCGAGAAGCTCGGAGCCCGTCGCGGCGGTGAACTGGGTGCGGGCCATGAAGATCATCATGGCGAGAGCCAGCTCGGCGACTGCGTTGGAGTTCTGGCCGGGGGTGTTCATCACCACCACGCCGTGGGCGGTGGCGGCGGCGAGGTCTACGTTGTCGTAGCCGGCGCCGGCGCGTACGACTATCTTGAGCTTCTGTGCCGCGTCGAGCACCTCGGCGGTAACCTTGTCGGAGCGGATGATCATGGCGTCGGCGTCAGCGACGGCGGCCACGAGGTCGGACTGCTCTGCATACTTCTCGAGCAGGACCACCTCGTGGCCCGCTCCCTCTGCGATCTCCTTGATCCCGGCCACTGCCGCGGCTGCGAAAGGTTTCTGGGTTGCAAGCAATATTTTCATGACTTTCAATTATTTATGCAGTTTCTCAAACTCCTGCATGCAGGCCACGAGGGCGTCGACGTCCTCCTGCGAGCAGGCATTGTACAACGATGCGCGGAAGCCGCCTACGGAGCGGTGGCCCTTGATGCCTATCATGCCGCGCTCCTTGGCGAAGGCGAAGAACTCGTCCTGCAGGGACTCGTAGCCCGGGGCCATGACGAAGCAGACGTTCATCACGGAACGGTCCTCGACGGCAGCGGTACCGGTGAACAGGGAGTTGCGGTCGATCTCGGCATAGAGGGTGGCTGCCTTCTTCTGGTTAATCTTCTGCATGGCCTCGACGCCGCCTATGCCCTTGAGCCACTTGAGGGTCTCGTTCATCACGAAGATGGAGAACACCGGCGGAGTATTGAACATGGACTCCTTGTCGATGTGGGTGCGGTAGTCGAGCATCGTGGGGAGGTAGCGGGAGACCTTGCCCAGGGCGTCCTTCTTGATGATGGCGAAGATCACGCCGGCAGGGCCGGCATTCTTCTGAGCACCACCGTAGATGAGGGTGTACTTGGACACGTCGACGGGACGGGAGAGGATGTCGGAAGACATATCGGCGATGAGCGGGACGGGGCAGTCCATATCCTCGTGGATCTCAGTGCCGTAGATGGTATTGTTGGTCGTGATGTGGAGGTAGTCGATGTCCGTGGGGATCTCGAATCCCTTGGGGATGTAGGTGTAGTTCTTGTCCTTGGAGCAGGCGATGGCGTAAGCCTCGCCTATGCCCTGGGCCTCCTTGAGAGCCTTGTGGGCCCACACGCCCGTGTCGAGGTATGCAGCCTTCTTCTCGAGGAAGTTCATGGCGACGTAGAGGAACTCGAGGCTGGCGCCGCCGCCGAGGAAGACGACTTCGTACCCCTCAGGAATATGGAGGAGCTCCTTCCACAGAGCCCGGCATTCGTTCATCGTGGCTTCCCACTCCTTCGTACGGTGGGAAATGGACAGTACGGACACTCCCGTGCCCTTGAAATCTCTCAGAGCTTCGATCGAAGCGTCAATGACGGACTGCGGAAGAAGGCAGGGGCCGGCATTGAATACGTGTACATTACTCATAGTATGCAATAAACAATAGTTTATAATAATCCTTAAAGTTAACGAAATAATTCGTCCGATGCAAATAAACCGCCCGGAATCAGAGGCGGAAGACCTCCAAACCGTCGATTCCGCTCACCCTTTCGAGGAAATCGTCCTCCAGGGAGAGCCTCACGCGCAGAACAAGGCTGCAATCCACGGCGAAAGACTGGTCCCGCTGCGGGAGCGAGAGGTCCTTCGCCACCTTCATCACGGCGTTCATGGACAGGTAGGGGAAAGTCAGGCGGTAGTCGTGTCCTGCCACCTTCTCGACCACCGTGGCGTGGGCCAGGGCGTCGGAGGTGGAAGTCTTGTAGGCGCGTATGAGACCGGGGATCCCGAGCTTGATGCCTCCGAAATAGCGGATCACGACCACGAGGATGTCGCTCAGGCCGGCGGAGTCGATCTGCCCGAGTATGGGCCTGCCGGCCGAGCCGGACGGCTCGCCGTCGTCGCTGGCGCGCCAGCGCGAGCCGTCGAGGCCGAGCCGGTACGCGAAACAGTGGTGGCGCGCATCGTGGTACTCCTTCCTCAGGCGGTCCACGATGTCCTTCACCTGCTCCTCGCTCTCGACAGGATAGGCCTGCGCGATGAAGCGGCTGCCGTTGTCCTTGAAAAGTCCGTCCGCACGGGCGGCGATGCTGGCATATGTATCCTTTTTCTGCATCCGGGCGAAGTCAGTTGCTTTTTCAAATTTAGTCAATTTGTACTTTATTTGCAACTTCGGTGACTCTGCGTGACGAAATATTTTGTACCTTTGGACTGCAAAAAGAGAAGAAAGATCGATTATGGTTTACTCATTCAAAGTGACCCTTACGGGCATCAAGGGTTTCTACCGTATCTATCACCTCAGCGGGGACAACACCCTCTATACCTTCCACAAGCAGATGAGGTCGGACATGGAGTTTCCCCAGGACCAGCTCATACTCTTCAAGGCCTTCGACGAGTCCGGCGGCGTAGTGGCCAGGTACGGCCTGTTCGACCTGGGCAACGGCGCAGTGGACGACGTGACCGTCGCGGCCGTGGTGAAGAAGGGCATCAAGTCCTTCGTATACTTCTATGACGTCACCAACAAGAAGAGCGTGAACATCAGCTACGAGGGTCCCGTCGAGGGCGCCCCGGCAAAGGGATGCCCCGCCCTGGTGGACGTCAAGGGTCCGAACCCCATCGAGTTCGAGAACGGCTACATCGCCTTCGAGGACCTTCCGGACGACCAGCGCCACCTCCCCAGCGAGAGCGACAAGAACCGCAAGAAGAGCCTAGAAGCCCTCCTGAGCGCCCTCAAGGATGATGACGACACCGACGACGACCTCCCGCCTGAGAACGACGAGGACGACGACGACGAGGACGAGGGCAGCCTCAGGGACGACGAGGACGGAATGGAGATCTTCGACGGCAGCGAGGACCTCACGCTCTGAGAGCGCAGGCCGTGGGCAGGAAGCTGATCATCGTCCTGGGACCGACCGCTGTAGGCAAGACCGACTACAGCATAGGGCTCGCACTCAAGTACGGCTCGCCCGTCATCTCCTGCGACTCCCGCCAGATCTATAAGGAAATGTCCATAGGGACTGCGGTCCCGTCTGCTGCACAGCTCGCCGCCGTGCAGCATTATTTTATTCATACCAAGTCAGTTACGGAGTACTATACCGCCGGGCTGTATGAGACCGACGCCCTGGAGCTCATCTCCCGCCTGTTCGACGAAGGGCACGAGACCCTGGTCATGACCGGCGGCTCGATGTTCTATATCGACGCCGTCTGCAACGGCCTCGGGCACGTCCCCACGGCCGACCTGGAAATGAGGAAGACGCTCATGGAGCGGCTGGAGAAGGAAGGGATAGGAGTGTTCCGCGAAGAGCTCGCGCGCCTCGACCCGGAAGCCTACGCGTCCATGGACCTGTCGAATGTCAACAGGGTTTTCCGCGCCGTGGAGATATGCCTCACCACGGGGCGGCCGTACTCGTTCTTCAGGGAGCCGGCCGCCGCGCCTGCAAGGGACTTCGAGATAGAGAAGATAGGCCTGACACGGCCGAGGGAAATCCTCTACGACCGCATCAACCGCCGCGTCGTGCAGATGATGGACGACGGGCTGGTACAAGAAGTGCGGTCACTGGCGGGATACCGCCATCTGACCGCACTCCAGACTGTTGGTTATAAGGAGGTTTTTGATTATTTGGACGGGGCGACAAGCCTCGACGAGGCCGTCGGCCTCATCCAGCGGAACACCCGCCACTATGCCAAGCGTCAGCTGACCTGGTGGCGAAGGGACGCCTCCATCCGCTGGCTCGAAATCTAGAACGGAAGATCGTCCTCGCCGGTCCCCAAGTCTATAGGCATGTCGTCTATCGTAGGGGCCGGAGCGGTATAGGCAGGCGCCTGCGGCTGCGGCACTGGCTGCGGAGCAGCCTGGGGAGCCGCCTGCGGGGCGGCCTGCGCCTGCGGCGCACCTGCGGCCGCCAGCCTCCACACGCGGAGGTCGTTGTACCAGCGGCCGCCGTACTCGCGCGCCCTTACGTTGAAGGACACCTTCACGGCATCCCCCTCACGGAAGCGGGCGAGCTCGTCGACGCGTTCCTGACCCCAGGCGGAGAAGCAGGCTTCCGACTGATAATTGCCGTCCGGATATTCTATGACGAAATCCTGCCGGACCCAGGCCCCGCGGGCGCTTGTCCCGCCCTGGGCCGGCAGCTTCGTCTTGATCCTTCCTTCGAGTTCGAGCGCCATGGCTTAGTTCTCAAGGTCGATCCTAGGATCGTCGTAAGGATACACCTCCACGAGCTCCACGTCGAAAATGAGGGTGGAGTTGGGCTCGATGCCGCCGGTGCCGCTGGCGCCATAGCCAAGGGCGGACGGGATATAGAGCTGGGCCTTGCCGCCCTCGCCGAGGAGCTGGAGACCTTCGGTCCAGCCGGGGATCACGCTGTTGAGGGTGAGCCTGATAGGCTCGGAATCCTCACCCCAGACCTGGTCGAACACGGTGCCGTCGATGAGGCTGCCCTTATAGCGGACGAGGACAGTGTCCTTCGGGCCCGGCTTCACTTCGTTGCCGGCCTCGAGGATCTTGTACTGGAGGCCGCTCTCGGTGGTGAGGACGCCGGCTTTCTTGCCGTTCTGGGCAAGGAACTCGTTCTCCTTGGCGATGTTGAGGGAAGTGGTGTAATCGTTACGCTTCTCGAGGAAGTCGTTGAACAGGTCGTTCATCAGCTCAGGATTGATCTTGAACTGCTCCACGAATTCGGGGTCGTTCTGGTTGCCCTCAGCCCTGAGGAAGTCGAGCATACCTTCCTTCATCTGGGCATAGTTCAGGTCCTCACCGAAGTTGTAAGCCTTGAGGAAGCTTCCGAAGTTGATACCGAGGAGGTAGCTTACGGAATCGACCTGCGCCTTCGAAGGGAGGAGGTCCTTGACACTGGTGCCGTCAGGAAGCTTGGCATTGTTCTGCGAACATGCAACGGTAGCCACGCTCAGAGCGAGGGCTACGATCAGGAATTTTCTTGCTTTCATTTCAATATTGTTTTTTATTGGTTCCACTAAAGCTCCCAAGCGAGGGCCGAGGCGCCGAGGATGGCGGCGTCGGACTCCTTCAGCTGGGAGAACACTATCTTGACCTTGTCCCTCCAGATCTTGAGGACATTGTCGTTCATTGCTTTCATCATCGGCTCATACAGGAACTCCTTGGAGCGTGCCAGGCCGCCGAAGAGAACGATCGCCTCGGGAGCGCTGAAGGCGATGAAGTCGGCGAAGGTGCGGCCGAGGATGGTGCCGGTGTAGTCGAAGATGCGGATGGCGAGGGCATCGCCCCTCTTGGCCGCCTCATAGACATCCTTGGAGGAGATGTTGTCCACGTCGCGGAGCAGCGAAGGCTCGTCGCTCATCTCAAGCCACTCGCGGGCGGTACGCGCCACGCCGATGGCGGAGCAGTAGGCCTCGAGGCAGCCCGTACGGCCACAGCCGCAGGGACGGCCGTTGTTGCGGACGACGGTGGTGTGGCCGAGCTCGCCGGCGAATCCGTCGTGTCCGTACACGACCTTGCCGTCGATCACGATGCCGCTGCCGACACCGGTGCCGAGGGTGATCATGATGAAGTTCTTCATACCTCTGGCGGCGCCGTAGGTCATCTCGCCCACGGCGGCGGCGTTGGCGTCGTTCGTGAGGCTGACGGGCAGGCCGCCGAGCTTCTTGGACAGGGTGGCGGAGAACTTGACGGACTTGTTGGCCGCCCAGGCAAGGTTCGGTGCGAAGGCTACTTCGCCGGTATAATAGTTTCCGTTCGGGGCGCCGACGCCCACTCCACGGATCTCACCTTCCTTGCCCGCTTCCTTGATGACGCCCTTCACTGCATTGGCGAGGGCCTCGAGGAATGCATCGGCATCGTCACCGTAGATGTCGGTGCGGATGACGGTCTGTGCCAGGACTGTGCCACGGGCGTCCACGACGCCGAGCTTGGAGGTCTGTCCTCCCACGTCGATACCAACGACGTACTGTTTCTCTTTATTCTCTTCCATATGTGGTCATTGTTTTGTGTTCGGGTGATTATTCTACAGGGATGTCCTTGTTGACGTTCTTGCTGCCGATGAGAGCATAGAAAATCATGTATACGAGCACGGCGATGACGATCACGTAGCTGATACGCAGCGACGCCATGGAGGTACCCACGATGGAGTTCTGGATAAGCGGAAGGATACCGCCGCCGACCACCATCATCATGAAGATGCCGGAAGCCTTCTCAGTATACTTGCCCAGGCCCTCGGTCGCGAGGTTGAAGATACAGCCCCACATGATGGAGGTGCAGAGGCCCATGAGCACGAGGAACACGGTGAAGAGAGGGACATTGTTGATGGCGAACGAACCGTTGCTGAAACCGACCATGGAAACGCCGGTCTTGGCGGGAACGATCATGGAGATGAGTACCAACACGATACCTGCGCAGGAAACGGCGAGCAGCTGGGTACGGCTGGAAACCTTGCCGCTGATGAAGCTGGAGGTCAGACGGCCGACCAGCATGAGCAGCCAGTAGAGGCCGGTCATACCGCCGATGATGGCGGCGGCATTGGCAGAATTGGCCGGGTCGAAGAGGTTGAAGTTCATTTCCTTGCCCAGGAAGTTACCGAAGGTGTTCGGGATACCGACTTCCATGCCGACATAGCAGAAGATGGCGATGGCGCCCAGCACGAAGTGACGGAAGCTCCAAGGGCTGTGCCCGTCCTTCACGGCAGCAGCTTCAGCCTTCCTCTGATGGGGCTCCTCGATTTTGGCGAAATAGATGACGATGAATGCCACGACGAAGATGGCGATGGCACCGAACAGCATGGGGCTGACTTCAGAGATCGTGGTGCTCTTGGTGATGGATCCGACGAAGGAACCCACCATGATGGGAGCGATGGTTCCGGCGAGGGAGTTGCAGGCGCCGCCGAGCTGGAGCAGCTGGTTGCCCTTGGTACCGCCGCCGCCGATGAGGTTCAGCATCGGGTTGACCACAGTGTTCAGCATACATACGCACAGACCGCAGACGAATGCGCCGAGCAGGTAGATGACGAAGCCGGGAATACCGGAGCTGAAGCCAGAAACATACTGGATAAGCAGACCTACTATACCTACGGCGATGGCGATCAGGGCAGTCTTCTTGTAACCGACCTTGGTCAGCATGTTACCGGCGGGAATACCCATGAAGAGGTATGCCAGGAAGTTCATGAAGTTGCCCATGAAGCCGAGCGCAGGATGGTTGCCTACCGCATCGTCCATTGTCCAGATGTTGCCAACAGGGGCTGCCATGTTGGTTACGAACGCAATCATCGCGAAGAGGAAGAACATCGTGATGACCGCTACGAGATTGGTACTTTTCTTTGCCATATTCTTTAAGTGTTAAGAGTAATCGCGGGCAATCGGACAAAAGTCCAATAGCCCACGAATTTACGAAAAAAAATGTAGAATAGCGGTCTTTTTCGCCTTTTTTAGTCAGAAAGTGCCCTCCGCACCATTCCCGCCCTCGTTTTTCGACGCCCTCCGCCCTGAATAACAATCCTTATCGGAGAGATTATGATAAATCGTTTTAAGAAAATTCAGATTTTGCTTGGATTATTAAAAAATGTAAGCTACTTTTGCATCGGACATTCGAAATTTTCATTTCGTGTCTATTTGTTAAGTTCGTTTTATATACGGAGACCGCGCTTTTGGGGAATGGCGCGGTCTCTATTTTTTTATGTGCCCCGGCAGGGCCGGAATGGACAGGGATCAGCCCGGGAAGAGGCCAAAGAGCTTGGCGTCGATCATGTCGGTGACCTTCTCGAAGTCCTCGGGACGGTTGGCGAACTTGACGTTGTCGGCGTCGACGATGAGGAGATTGCCCTTGTAGCCGGCGATCCACTCGTCGTAGCGCTCGTTCAGGCCGGTGAGGTAGTCGATGCGGATGCCCTTCTCGTACTCGCGGCCGCGCTTCTGGATCTGCGCCACGAGGTTGGGGATGGAGGACTTGAGGTAGATGAGCAGGTCCGGCGGATTCACCATCGACATCATCAGGTCGAAGAGGTCGGAATAGTTCTCGAAGTCGCGGGTGCTCATCAGGCCCATAGCGTGGAGGTTCGGCGCGAAGATGCGGGCGTCCTCGTAGATGGTGCGGTCCTGGATGATGACTTCGTCGGTCTTGGAGATGTCCACGACGTCCTTGAAGCGCTTGTTCAGGAAGTATATCTGGAGGTTGAACGACCAGCGCTCCATATCTTCGTAATAGTCAGCAAGATAGGGATTGTAGTCCACCGACTCGAACTTCGGGGTCCAGCCGTAGTGGGCGGCGAGCATCTTGGTCAGCGTAGTCTTTCCGCTGCCGATATTTCCGGCGACTGCGATATGCATGGGTGTCAGGTTTTAAGTAATGTGCAAATGTAAGCTTATTCCGGGAAAAGTCCATACAGGGCGGCGTCGATCCTGTCGGTGATGTACGCGAAATCCTCCGGCCGCTCCTTGAAGTCGAGGTTGTCCGCGTCGATGATCAGGACATTGCCCTTGTAGGACGATATCCACTCGTCGTAGCGGGCGTTCAGGCCGGCCAGGTACTCCAGGCTGATGCTCTGCTCGTAGTCGCGGCCGCGCTTCTGGATCTGCGAGACCAGGTGCGGGACCGAAGACTTGAGATAGATCAGCAGGTCGGGGAGCTTCACCATGGACATCATCAGGCTGAACAGTTCCATGAAGGTATTGTAATCCCGCTCAGAGAGGTTGCCCAGGGCCTTGTTGTTGGCCACGAAGATATATACTCCCTCGAAAATGGTCCTGTCCTGGATGATGGTGTCCTCGCTGCCCGCGATCTCGAGCACGTCCTTGAAACGCTGGGCGAGGAAGTAGGTCTCGAGGTTGTAGGACCAGCGGGGAATGTCCTTGTAATAATCCTCCAGATAGGGGTTGTAGCTGACGGCCTCGAACTTCGGGGTCCAGCCGTAGTGCTCCGCCAGCATGGTGGTGAGAGTCGTCTTTCCGCTGCCGATGTTCCCGGCTATTCCTATATGCATGTAAGAGGAGGGTTTTTCGGTTATCATCGCAAATTTAACAAGGTTTTTCTTATTTTTGTAGCTCACAATCCGTTTTTCGATGCTTAAGCTTGAACATTTCCTCTGCAATCCCGTGTTCCGGGAGAACGTCTGGCTCATCCACGAAGGAGGGGCCGGCGTATTGGTCGACCCCGGTTTCACCAACGACCGGGAGTTCGCACCTTTTGAAGACTTCGTCCGCAGGGAAGGCCTCCGCATCGAGGCCATACTCATCACCCACGGACACTACGACCACATCTACGGCGTCAGCCGCTGCCTGGACCTGCTGGGAGACGTCCCCGTGTACATGCACCCCGACGACGTGGAGCTGATAGGGATGGCGGAGGATATGGCGAGGCCTTACGGCGGATGTCCGCCACTGGCGTTCGATACGGTGGACGTAGTTGACGGTCAGGCACTTGAGCTTCTGGGAAGGGAGTGGAAGGTGATCTCCACCCCGGGGCACAGCAGGGGCTCTGTATGCTACTGGTGCCCGTCCGAGAAGCTGCTTTTCAGCGGGGATACGCTCTTCGCCGGCACCATCGGCCGTACGGACCTGTGGGGAGGGAGCTACGACAGCCTGATCGTGTCCGTAATGGACAAGCTGATGGGCCTGGACGGCGACACGACGGTCATCTGCGGCCACGGCCATGCGACGACCATCGCCGACGAGCGGACGCACAATCCCTTCCTCCAGCCCTGGGGCGAGAAGGAGCAGGACGACATCGACTGGGAAGTGGACGGAATAGAACTCAGCAACTAGACGGCCGGCAGCGCCGGCCAGGACCAGGGATAAATGGATAAGGAAGAGTTTATCCACATAGAAGGCGCCAAGGCGCACAACCTCAAGGGCGTGGACGTCAGCATCCCGCGCCGCAAGTTCGTGGTCATCACGGGCATAAGCGGCAGCGGCAAGTCCTCGCTCGCCTTCGACACCCTCTATGCCGAGGGCCAGCGGCGCTACATGAACACCCTCTCCCCCTACGCCAAGCATTTCATGGGCATCCTGGAGAAGCCCGAGGTCGAGAACATCAGCGGCCTGAGCCCTATCATCGCCATCGAGCAGAAGACCACCGTCGGCAATCCCCGCTCCACCGTGGGCACCATCACCGAGATCTACGACTTCCTGCGCCTGCTCTACGCGCGCACTTCGCGGGCATACTCCCCCGTCACGGGAAAGGAGATGGTGCGCTACACCGACGCACAGATCGTGGACCTGATCATGACCAACTTCGCGGGGCGCAAATGCATACTGCTCGCTCCGCTCGTGCGTGGCCGCAAGGGCCACTACCGCGAGCTCTTCGAGCAGATGCGCAAGCGCGGCTTCGCGCAGGTACGCATTGACGGTGAGATAGTTCCGCTGAACGAAGTGGACGCCCTGGACCGCTACAAGGCCCATTTCATCGAGCTTGTTGTGGACAAGCTCAAGCCCGGCTCGGGCGACGCCCTGCGCATCCGCGACTCCGTCGTTAACGCTCTGAACATGGGCAAGGGAGCCCTGGCCATCCTGGACAACGAGACCGGCGAGCTCCACCATTACTCCAAGCATCTGGTGGACCCGGAGAGCGGCATCTCGCTGCAGGAGCCGGCGCCGCACTCGTTCTCGTTCAACTCCCCCGAGGGGTACTGTCCGCACTGCAAGGGCCTGGGCATGATCGTGGACGTGAACATCGACACGATCATCCCCGACAGGAGCGTCAGCATCGCGGCGGGCGGCATAGCGCCGCTGGGCCGCATGCGCGAGAACCGCAAGTTCGAGACCGTGCGCGCCATCGCCCGCAAGCACGATTTCTCTCTCTTCGAGCCCCTGTCGGACGTGCCGGACGAAGCCGTTTCGCTGCTGGTCTACGGCTCGGACGAGCTTTTCCGCATCGGCGACGGTCCCACGAGCGAGATGGTGGGCTGGGAAGGAGTCGTGGAGGACATCGACGACAAGGTAGTCTGCCCGGTCTGCCACGGCACGCGCCTCAACGAGAATACCAATTACTTCAAGATAGACGGAAAAACCATCGCGGAAGTGTCCGCGATGGAAATCTCCGAGCTGCAGGCCTGGCTGGCTTCGCTCCCGGGAAAGTTCTCCGACAAGGAGCGCACCATCGCGCGTGACATCCTCAAGGAGCTGGACGAGCGCGTGGACTTCCTGATGGACGTGGGGCTGGAGTATCTGTCGCTCGACCGTCCGACGGGCTCTCTGTCCGGCGGCGAGAGCCAGCGCATCCGCCTGGCGACGCAGATAGGCTCCAAGCTGGTCAATGTCATCTACATCCTGGACGAGCCGTCGATCGGCCTGCACCAGCGAGACAACCGCAAGCTCATAGCTTCGCTGAAGAAGCTCCGCGACGAAGGCAACACAGTGATCGTCGTCGAGCACGACCTCGAGACCATGCTCTCGGCCGACTGGCTCGTGGACGTCGGTCCGGGCGCAGGCGAGCAGGGCGGCCGCATCTGCTACAGCGGCCCGGCTGTTCCGGCCGGAGGAGTTCCTGTCCCGAAAACGTCCTTCGGACCCCTCCCAAGCAAGCTTGGGCCCCTCCCTCTTACGATGCCGAGGGTGGCACGGTTTTCGGGACAGGACTCCTCCGGACCCTCCACCACCGGGACACAACCTGCACCCGGAACCACTCCGGCGGAAGTGGCTTCCGATATGGAGGGACCCGCAGGACGTTTTTCGGAGGGCACTGCCGGAGGAGACCGTTTGGAAGAAAGATCGATTACCCTGGAATACCTTGCTGGTGAGAAGGATATCCCGGTGCCGGAAAGGAGGCGGAAGGGCAACGGCCTCACGCTCGGCGTGCGCGGCGCCACCGGCAACAACCTCAAGGACCTCGACGTGGACTTCCCCCTCGGCACCTTCATAGGCGTCGCCGGAGTCAGCGGCAGCGGCAAGTCCAGCCTCGTGAACGAGACCCTGATGCCGGTGCTGATGAACAAGCTCTACCGCTCCAAGACCCATCCCCTGCCCTACCGCGAGATCGTCGGCATAAAGAACATCGACAAGCTCATCGAGATAGACCAGAGCCCCATCGGCCGCACGCCCCGCTCCAACCCCGCCACCTTCACGGGAGTCTTCAACGACATCCGCGCCCTGTTCGAGGACACCCCCGACGCCAAGGTCCGCGGCTTCAAGTCCGGACGCTTCTCCTTCAACGTCCCCGGCGGCCGCTGCGAGGAGTGCAAGGGAGCTGGCATCAAGGTCATCGAGATGAACTTCCTCCCCTCGGTCAACGTCGTCTGCGACCAGTGCCGCGGCAAGCGTTACAAGGAGGACACCCTCGCGGTCCACTATAAGGGCAAGAACATCAACGACGTGCTCGAGATGCCCATCGCCGAGGCCTACGAGTTCTTCAAGGGCATCCCGAAGATAGCCCAGAAGCTCAAGGCCCTCGTCGACGTAGGCCTCGGCTACGTCCACCTGGGCCAGTCGGCCGTGACCCTCTCCGGAGGCGAGAGCCAGCGCATGAAGCTCGCCGCCGAGCTTTTCCGCAAGGCCACGGGCAACTCCCTGTACATCCTCGACGAGCCCACTACGGGCCTTCATTTCGACGACATCAAGGTCCTGCTCGGAGTCCTGGACCAGCTCGTCGAGCAGGGCAATACCGTCATAATCATCGAGCACAACCTCGACGTCCTCAAGAGCGTCGACTACCTGATAGACATGGGACCGGAAGGCGGCGCCCGGGGCGGGCGCATCGTCTCGTGCGGCACGCCCGAGCAAGTGGCGGCCGACCCGGCCTCGGTAACCGGACAATATTTAAAGGAAATCCTATGACCAAGATCGAAGCAGCAAGACAAGAGTACCACGACTGGTGCGAAGCCATCGGCATCGACACCCTCGACAAGTTGAACCAGACCCTCGCCGAAGGCAAGGGCATCGAGCTCATCAACCTCTGCGAGGCCCGCCAGGAGCGCAAATACGCCGGCATGGCGAACCAGATCTACTGGCGCCGCAGCCGTTCGCGCATCGTAATGATCTCCGGACCTTCGTCCAGCGGCAAGACTTCGTCGTCGCTCCGCATCGCGCAGCAGTGCCGCGTGCTCGGCCTCATGCCGAAAGTCATCGAGCTCGACAACTATTTCGTACCCAGGGACCAGACCCCGAAGGACGAGAAGGGCGAGTACGACTTCGAGTCGCTCGGAGCGATGAACATCTCCCTGCTCGACTCGAACCTCAATGACCTGCTCGCGGGCAAGGAAGTGATCATCCCGAGATACGACTTCAAGGAAGGCAAGAGCATCCTGGACGAGAGCCGCAGGATGAAGCTCGGCGAGAGGGACATCCTTTTCATGGAAGGCATCCACGCCCTCAACCCCGCGCTGACCGCTTCGGTCGACCAGGAACGCATCTTCCGCATCTACATCTCGTCGCTATCGTCCCTGCCAGGCGGAGAGAAGGTCCACAATTCCACGACGGACAAGAGACTGCTCCGCCGCATCGTGCGCGACAACCGAGTCCGGGGCATCTCGCCCGAAAGGACATTGATACTCTGGCCTTCGGTGCGCCGCGGAGAGACCCTCAACATCTTCCCTTACGAAGAGAATGCCGACACGGTCTTCAACTCCTCCACCCTCTACGACACCCCCGTGCTGAAATACTTCGCCGAGCCGCTACTTTACGGCATCGCGGAGTCTTCGCCAGTCTATGAGAAGGCACAGAAGCTCATCAGCTTCCTGAACCACGTCCGGGCGTTCAGCCCGGCCGAGATAGCCGCCATCCCCCCGACCTCCATCATGCGGGAGTTCATCGGCGGACAAACCCTCTAAACCGTTCTGAACCATGTGGTTATGGATGACGCTCGCCTCGGCGCTGCTGCTGGGCATATATGATGTTTTCAAGAAACAGGCTCTGAAGAACAACGGAGTGCTGTGGGTTCTGCTGGGTGCCACCGCCCTTTCCACCCTGTTCCTCTGCCCGTTCCTTTCCGCCGGCACGGCGAATGAACACCTCCGCATCGTGCTGAAGGCCGTCCTCGTGACCATCTCCTGGGTGAGCGGTCTCATCGGCCTCAAGTTGCTGCCCATCACGACGGTGAGCACGCTCAAGGCATCGCGGCCCTTCTTCGTGGTGATATTCTCCATCATCCTGTTCGGGGAGCGGCTGAACGGCTGGCAATGGGCCGGCGTCGCCCTCGCGCTGCTCGCGCTCACGCTGCTCAGCGGCGTCAGCAAGAAGGAAGGCTTCGCGTTCTCGAAGAGCAAGGGCGTCGCGGCGATGGCCGTATCGATCCTTGCGGGCGTGGCCAGCGCCCTCTACGACAAGCATATCATCTCCGGGATGGAGCCGCTGTTCCTCCAGAGCTGGGGCAATTTCTACATCACCATCCTGCTTGTTATCTGCGTGCTGGTCAAGGCATTGATCGACAAGGAGAAGCGCGAGCGCTTCCACTGGGACTGGCTTATAGTCGTAATCGCCGTGTTCATCACCGGGGCGGACATGCTGTACTTCTTCGCCCTCAAGCAGGAGGGAGCCCTGCTGTCCGTCATCTCGCTGATAAGGCGCTGCTCCGTGGTCGTGACCTTCGTGCTCGGAGCCATCGTATTCAAGGAGAGCAAGGTCAAGGAGAAGGCCGTCGACCTGGCCATACTGATGGCGGGCATGGGCCTGCTGCTTTACGGATCGAGTATCTGACAATCAGGAATACAGCTCCCGCAACACCTTCAGTGACTGGACGTTGAGAGCTGACTCGGAGTGGTGCGCAATGTACTTGAGGAGAATCTCCGCCAAGGCATTGCGCACTTCGCCGTTCATGGGTATGAGCATCGACTCGGCGAACGGGGCCCGGACGAAATCCCGGAGCAGGGCGTAGTAGCGCCCGGCGAAGGGAGCCAGGGCCTCGGCAGAAGGGCTGAAGCCCATCGCCACGGCCAGCTCCAGGAGGAAACGGAGGTGGTAGTTAGAGAAATCGCTCTCCATGGCGTCCAGCGTGAGGATGCTGCGCTCGAGCCACTCGAAGAGGCCTTCCTCGCGCGCGCCGTCCTTGACGGCCCGGTACAGGACCTCGCTCATGAAGAGCGTCATGGTATTCTTGTAGATATTGGAGCGGATGCCGTTCAGGGGATGCCGGGCCGTCACCGAACCGGCGCGCCACAGGGTGGAGTGCGGGCTCTCGCTGACGTCGGCTTCCAGGATGTTCAGCGGCAGGAACAGCGACATCGAAGTCTTGCGCGAGACCTTCACCACGAAACTCCTGCGCCCGTGCTCCCTGCTGAGTGCGTGAAGTACCAGGGACGACTCGCCCAGCTTGGTGGTATTCAGGACTATAAGGTCCGTATCCATCGGCTATACATTTGCGAGCAGCCAGTCGGCCATGGCCCGCAGGGCCTTGCCGCGGTGCGAGATGGAGTTCTTCGTGTCGTCGTCGAGCTCACCCACCGTCACTCCGGGATGGCTGTCAGGAATGAAAATAGGATCGTAGCCGAAGCCGTTGGCTCCGCGGCGCTCCGGGGCGATGACGCCCTCCAGAGTCCCTTCGAAGAAATAGCGTTCTCCTCTGAAAATCAGCGTGATGACACTGCGGAAACGCGCCGTGCGGGGCTCGCCGGGGAGCTTGTCCAGCTCGGCGAGGAGCTTGTCGATATTGGCTTCGAAATCGTGGCCTTCGGTCGCGTAACGTGCTGAATGCACGCCCGGCGCGCCCCCGAGGGCGTCCACTTCGAGCCCTGTGTCATCGGCGAAGCAGTCCATTCCCGTCCGGGCGTGGATGTACTCGGCCTTGATGATGGAATTGTCCTTCAGGGTCTCCCCCGTCTCCTCGATGTCTTCGGTGATGCCCATATCGGCGGGGCTCAGCAGTTCGAAGCCCTCGCCGAGGATCTCCGCGGCCTCGCGGAGCTTCCCCTTGTTTCCCGTAGCAAAAATGATTTTCATAATACGCAAAGATAGCGTAAATTTGTGGAACGTTGTTTGCTGGAAGCAGGAATGCCCCGAAAAAGCATACAAGCACAGAAGGTAATTATGAGAAAAACAATATCCATCGTCCTGGCGGCGCTTCTGGCCGCAGGCACAGTCTACGGACAATCGAAAAGCTTCAAGCTCGGCCAGTGGGTCGAGATCCAGAACGGCATCCTCAAGGAGCTGAACCGCACTTACGTCGATTCGCTCCCGCTCGACCGCATCCAGCGCGTCGCCATCGACGCCATGCTCGACGACCTCGATCCCTACACCCAGTATATCCCGGAAGAGGACGAGGAAGACCTCGAGATGCTCCTCAACAAGTCCTACGGAGGTTTCGGAGCGGTCATCTACAAGCCTGACAAGGAGTCCAACGTCATAGTCAACGAGCCTTACAAGGGTTCGCCGGCCGACAAGCTCGGCTTCCGCTGCGGCGACGAGATCACCGCCATCGACGGCGTGCCGGTCCAGGGCCTCACGGCCTCGGAGTGCACGGCCAAGATGAAGGGCAAGCCCGGCACATCGGTGGTCTTTACGACCAAGAAAGTCTATACGGGCGAAATCAAGGACATCACGGTGGTGCGCGAGCGCATCAAGCTCCCTGACGTAGAGTATGTCGGCATGCTCGACGACGGCAAAACAGGATACATCCTGCAGTCGGGCTTCACCGAAGGTGTCGGCGCCGAAGTCAAGGCAGCGGTGCAGCGCCTCAAGTCCCAGGGCATGGAGAGGCTCGTCCTGGACCTCCGCAGCAACGGCGGCGGCCTGCTCCAGGAAGCGGTGAACATCGTCTCCATCTTCGTCCCCAAGGGCTCGCTCGTCGTGACGGCCAAGGGCAAGGAAGGCTCCTCTCCCGTCGAGTACAAGACTTCTTCCGAGCCCGTCGACACCGAGCTGCCGCTCATCGTCCTGGTCAATTCCAGCACGGCTTCGTCCTCGGAGATCGTGGCGGGAGCCCTGCAGGACTTCGACCGCGCCACCATCATGGGCACACGCACCTACGGCAAGGGCCTGGTGCAGTCCATCCGTCCCCTCCCCTACAACGGCCAGCTCAAGGTCACCACGGCCAAGTACTACACCCCTTCCGGCCGCTGCGTGCAGGCCATCGACTACTCCCGCCGCAACGAAGACGGCTCGGTGGGCCACATCCCCGACTCGCTCACCCGCGAGTTCAAGACAGCCCACGGCCGCATAGTGCGTGACGGCGGCGGCATCACTCCCGATGTCACTCTCAAGAGCTACGAGTACAGCCGCCTGACCTATTCGCTGGTGGTCAGCGGCATCGTCGAGCAGTATGCGCTCGACTTCGTCCGCAGGCATCAGAGCATCCCCGCGGTGGAGGATTTCCATTTCACGGACGCTGACTATAAGGACTTTGTGGCATTTGCCAAAGGCAAGGAATTTGACTACCGCTCCAGCGCCAAGACCTATTTCGACCAGGTGAAGCGCGAGCTGGAGAACGACGGCCTCGCCGACAGCATGAAGGAGCAGATCGAAGCCCTGGACAAGGCCATCGACATGGACAAGGAGACCTTCCTGGGCCTGAAGAAGGACGAGATCATCCCCTTCATCGAGGAGGAGATCGCCGTGCGTTACTACTTCCAGGAAGCAGGCATCCAGGTGCGCCTGCGCACAGACGAGCAGCTGAAGGAAGCCCTGGGAAAACCACTTATCGAAGTATAGAACAATGAAGAAAGTATCCGGCCTTTGGGCAATCTTTGCCTTGATACTGGCGGCAGCGCTGGTCATCAGCTTCCTGAAATCTGAGTCCAAGACTCCCGCTCCGGCTCCCGAGATGGACAGCAGCGGGTTCGTCAACCTCACTGACGTCGTGCCAGACGCCATCATCGAAGCCAGGTATTTCGCCACGTACAATTTCGTGGGAGCGCGCGTGGACGGCTATCTCGAGCCCGTCGTGCTCTACACCCGCGAGGCGGCTGAGGCCCTCAAGGCCGTCAGCGACGACGTCAAGGCC
>Ga0310696_10002903_pt1 | contig 22015 bp, 14 predicted proteins | sample AusTroGonzalo_MG_4_FD_203885 | JGI IMG/M metagenome (GOLD analysis project Ga0310696, IMG submission 203885) | Bovine rumen microbial communities from tropical cattle in Woodstock, Queensland, Australia - Gonzalo_02 (v2) (version 2) | ecosystem: Host-associated > Mammals > Digestive system >...
GAGATAAGGCATCTTGTGGCTTTTCCTTCCTCCTATAGAATCATGTAATAGCACATTCGTCAGGATGTCTGCACTCTTGACCAAATCTCTGTGGTGGAAATCCAAGTAGCCACCATCATGGCAGGCCGGCATAAACGCCTTTCCTACCTCCTCATCATAGTCGTCCAATCCTTTTGCCTCCATAAAAGGGATAATCCCCTTTGACCACAACCAGCGGTAGGTATAAATACGATTACTCGTATACCTCTGTTCCTGGAGTAGACGAACAGCACGTTCAATTAAATTTTTGATGTCCATAATAACTTGAATAATAATGTTAATAAAACAGGTAATGCACCTATTATAATAACGTTATGACAAGATATTATGTAAAGTTGAAAATGTCCTTTCTTGTAAATCAGGGATTTAGTGACAAGTGATTATGGGATCTTTACATTAGCATGTTGTGTTCATAACCTTTCTTATGGAAAGATTTACATAAAACAGGTGAGAGTGTGCGCAAGATTAATGCAGCTAAAGCAGGCAAGTAAGGCGAAATAAAAATGCCCCCACCGGCCAGGGCTCTTTGGGGGTCAAAATAAAAACGTTTTCGGGGGTCAACGCAACTTCGCCCTCGGGGGTCAAATACACGCGGCTTTTCCAGATGCGTCACAAGGTACGGGTGGTGATAGTCAAGCAATGGAAGAAATGTGGAACCATCTACAAGAATCTGTTGCGGCTGAAACGGATAACCAAGAGCAATATTGACGACACTTTAATCTATCAGGCCGCAATGACCAGACTGGGATGGTATCGCCAATGCGGACAATCCGTCTTCAACTACCTGCTCAGTCCCCAAGTGCTTGCAATGCCAAAGGTGAACAGGACTGATAAAAGAAAGAGCCGACCAGGCTTAGTCGACCCTTACTCTTTATATCAGAATTTGCGAACTCCTATATGTATGTAGCACCGTATACGAGACCCGTACGTACGGTGCAATGAGAGGTGCTGGGGGATTATTCCCCCACATCTACTTTATTAAGATACAGAAGAAGAATGAACAAACGGAATATTTACAAACAAAACGCACGAGCCGAAGGACTTCAGCTTTTACGATACGTTAAAAAAAACAATTCATTTTGTTATTTGCTCTTTTCTTTATAACTTTGCACCCAATATGAAATATCTGCTATTTTTACTTGCCGTGCTGCTTCCGTCGGTATCGTGGTGTGAAGACATTTGGAGTGGCACTAAAGTGTTCCCAACCAACTGGACGGGCTGGGAGAAGCTCGATGATTCCTGCTTCTCCAATGCTGTGGCTGGGAAGCTTTTGCGATTTAAATACAACGACCTGAAGGTGGGAGCCTCGGCCACACTCTACAAGAGTGACTGGACCACCATTCCTGGCATAGATGGGTATGTGGAGTTACAGGGTAACCACGTCGATATTCCCGTCACACAAAGTCTCGTGCAAGAACTCAAAAGAGACGGATGCATCGTCTTCGGACAGGGGTTCACGATGACCAGCGTGCAAATCATCGGCATAGACGAGGTTTCGCGCCTGAAACAGAGCGTTCCCTTGGTGAACGACTGGCTCTGGACGGAGAACGCCAAACCACGTATCAGCATAGACATTTCCAATCCCACTAATGCTGCTGCAACGGCAAATGCCGAACTCATCATCCAGACAGACAAGCTGAAGCCTTGCACCACCCTGAAGAAGTCGGTTGCCGTGAGCGCTTTGGGTAATGTATCCGTTAGCTTCGACCTTAACATAGAGCCTGGCTTCTACCAATGTACAGCCCTCGTCAACGACGAGTTGGCCCGCACCTTCACTATCGGCTACGCGCCGGAGAGAATCGTCTCACCACCCGATATGCAGCCTGACTTCCACACTTTTTGGCAGGAAGCAAAGGCGCAGTTGGCTACAACACCTATGGACATCACTATGTCAGTGATACCCTCAAAAAGTACACCCAACCGTACTGTCTATCTCATTGAGGTGAGGTCGGTCAGCGACCAGACAGGCGAAGCGTTCATGCGCGCCTACTATGCTGAGCCTACAGGCAACGGCACCTATCCGGCACTCATACATTTCCTGGGGCACGATACTGGCAACCTGGAGCCCTATTGTATGGGTGGTGACGACTTACCTGGATACGCCGAGATGTATGTGTCCATACGAGGACAGTTCATCAACAATCGCCCGCCTTTTACCAACCCCTACGGGAAAAATGGCGATGACTATTTCATCTACGGTTTCGGTAACAAGGAAAACTACTATTACCGAGGAGCCTTCCTCGATGCCGTCCGAGCTGTGGACTTCCTCTGCACACGCGAGAAAGTACAGAAGGATAACATCTTCGCCGAAGGGTCGAGTCAAGGAGGAACGTTGGCCATCGCTGCCGCAGCCCTGAGCGACGGAAGGGTGAAGGCTATCGCGCCTTCTGTGTTTTTCATGAGCGACTTCCCAAACTATTTCCAAATTACCGCCTGGCCAGGAACAGAGTTCATAAAGCAGAAAGAGCTGTTGAGAATGACCGACGAGGAGATGTACAAAATGTTGTCCTACTTCGACATGAAGAACCTCGCCACCATGATTCATTGCCCCGTCTATATGAACTTCTCGTTGCATGACGACATGTGTCCACCTTATACCAACTGGGTCTTCTACAACAACTTGGCATCTACAGAGAAGAAATACCTGAACAACCCGACGCTGGGGCATCAGACACCAGATAACTGGTGGAGCGAGTTCCTCGACTTCTTTGCTGATTACATGAACACCGAAGGCATCGAGGACCCTCAGATGGTGGGAAGGACGTCCGCTCAAAGCTATTACAACCTTGATGGCAGGAGACTTCCCGAAACACCCCGCCAACCAGGCATCTATATCAATAACGGCAAGAAGGTCGTGGTGCGATGAACATGAATCGCTTTTGCAAAAAGGACTGCTTTGCATCCATTTCTATCCTTCTCTGTTAAAAAACAATAAGATAATGAAAAGATGTGACATAATTTGCGCCGTTCTATTACTTTTTTGTAATTTTACCGCGTGAAATGTCTACATGGTAGATGTTGTCACATTATTATTATGTTTGTACCAATCGAATCAGTAACTAAAAAAGTTAAATGATGGACTCTCAAGAGAACGTCCTCGTGAACCCTTCGCCAGTCGAAGAAGAGGCAAAAGTAACCAACCAGGAAGCCCCCGCTCCTGAAGTATCAACCGCAGATGAAGCCCCGCAGGAGGCAGCACCCGAAAAGGAACCCGCAACGGAGCCTGTAGTGGAACCCGCAGCAGGAGAACCCGCAAAGGAGGAAGCCGCAGCAGAGGAACCCGCTGCCGAGGAGCAACCCCGTCGCGTATACCAGACCAAACAGGAGGTGCTGGAGCGTGTGAAGGAAATAGCTCACGGCGAGGAGCCACCGCAGAAGGATGAGGTGGAACAGCTGAAAACAGTCTTCTACAAGCTGCACATCGCCGAGCGCGAGGCAAACATGAAGGCTTTCCTGGACGGAGGTGGTGACCCGGAGCAGTATCAGGTGCTGCCCGACGAGGACGAAGAGGTATTCAAGGCTGAGATGGGCATCATCAAGGAGCGCCGTCAGCAGCAGTTCCGCCAGCAGGAGGCCGAGAAGGAGGCTAACCTGAAGCGTAAACTGGAAATCATCGAGAAGATTAAGGCAATGGTCACCACACCCGAGGAGGCCAGCAAGACATACCAGGAGTTCAAGGCCCTGCAGACGGAGTGGCGTGAGATTAAGGCTGTTCCTGCAGAGAGGGCCAATGACCTCTGGCGTAACTACCAGCACTATGTGGAGCAGTTCTACGACCTGCTGAAGTTGAACAGCGAAGCCCGCGAGCTGGACTTCAAGAAAAATCTCGAAGCCAAGACACGCCTTTGTGAGGAAGCTGAGAAGTTGGCCGAGGAGACCGACATCATCGGAGCCTTCCACAAGCTGCAGCAGCTGCATGCCGAGTATCGCGAGATAGGTCCCGTGAGCAATGAGCTGCGCGAGGAAGTGTGGCAGCGTTTCAAGGCTGCTTCTACAGTTATCAACAAGCGCCACCAGCAGCATTTCGAGTCGTTGCGTGAGCGTGAGGAGCAGAACCTGGCTAAGAAGACCGAGCTCTGTGAGAAGGTGGAGGCCATCATTGCCGAGGAAAACAAGAGTAGTGCCGATTGGGACCGCCATACGCAGGAGATTATTGCTCTGCAGGCCGAGTGGAAGACCGTTGGCTTTGCTCCCCAAAAGATGAACGTGAAGATTTTCGAACGCTTCCGCACGGCATGTGACCAGTTCTTTACGAGCAAGGGCGAGCACTTCAAGGCCCTGAAGGATACCTACAAGGAGAACGCCGACAAGAAGCGTGCCCTCATCGAGAAGGCCAAGGCCTTGCAGGATAGCACGGAGTGGCGCTCGACGAGTGACAAGCTCATTGCCCTGCAGAAGGAGTGGAAGACCATCGGTATGGTGCCCAAGCGTCTTGGCGACCAGCTCTGGGAGGAGTTCCTTGGAGCCTGCAACAAGTTCTTCGAGGCTCGTAATGCCGCAGGTGCAGGTCAGCGTGGTGAGGAACATTCCAATCTGGAGAAGAAGCGCGACGTTATCGAAAGACTGAAAGCCGCAGCCGAGGAGGCTGGCGAAGGGCTGCAGGAGAAGGTACAGAAGCTCGTCGAGGAGTATAACGCCATCGGCCATGTGCCTTTTAAGGAGAAGGACAAGCTCTACGAGGAGTATCATGCCGTGCTCGACAAGCTGTACAAGGAACTGAACATCAGCGTGGCCAAGCGTCGCCTGACGAAGTTCAAGGACAGCCTGAAGCAGGTGGCTGAGCGTGGCGAGGGTGCCCTGGACAATGAGCGTGCACGCCTCATGCGCCAGTACGAGCAGATGAAGCAGGACATTCAGACCTACGAGAACAACCTCGGATTCCTCAGCGTCAGCTCGAAGAAGGGCAACTCGCTCATCGACGAGATGAACCGCAAGGTGGCTAAGCTGAAGGATGATCTGAAACTCGTCTTGGAGAAAATCAAGGCCATCGACGCAGAGAACAAGCCCCAGCCTGCACAGGCAGAGAAAGCTGAGAAGGCTGAAGAATGAAAAGTGAAGATTTTCATTTCAGGAAGTATGAGCGCATAGCCAGCCAGAAGCAAATCGACGAACTATTCGCAGGAGTAGGCAGCCACACGCGGGCTGCCTTTCCTCTTAGGGTGGTATATATAAAAAAGGTACGCGAGGAGGGGCAGCAACCAGCTCAGCTCCTCATCAGCGTGCCGAAGCGCCGTTTCCGTCATGCCGTTGACCGTAACCGGGTGAAGCGGCAGCTACGCGAGGCCTACCGCACAAATAAACACCTGCTCCTTAGCGCCATTCCCTCCGACCAGACGGTATTCATGGCTTTCATCTGGCTTTCCGACACGCACCTCCCTACCAAGGAAATAGTGGCACGTGTAAGATTTCTCCTTAAGCATATCGCGGAGAACTTTCTCCTTAAGCATATCGCAGAGAACTGAATGGCTACGCGTAGTATTTGACATGATAAAACGTGGTTTCTATTACGTTAGCCAGGTGCTGAAGTGGTTGCTGATTCTACCCATTATCTTCTATCAGCGTTGCATCAGTCCCTTCACTCCTGCCTCCTGTCGCTTTACCCCCACGTGTTCGCAGTATGCACGTGAGGCTATTATAAAACATGGGCCAGTACGAGGTCTCGTACTGGCCATTTGGCGAATATTGCGCTGTAATCCTTGGGGCGGTTCTGGTTACGACCCAGTTCCTGATTAGCCCCCTTGACTCCTAAACTTGCGAAAGTTGGGTTAATCCCCTCTACTCTTCCTCTTGCATGAGCAGGAAGTGCTGTAGCGCGCCCGTCATTGAGGGATATTTCTCGGAGGGAGCTTTCAGGTCGAGTCTCAGCCCTGCTTCCTCGGCAGCCTTTGCCGTCGTGGGGCCGAAGGTGGCAATGGCAATCTTTCCTTGCTGGAAATTGGGGAAGTTCTTCGCCAGCGCCTCAATACCTGAAGGACTGAAGAAGAGCAGCATGTCGTAGTCGAACGTCTTTACTTCCTCCTCGGTGAAGTCGTTGCTCACGGTACGGTACATCACGCACTCCTTGTGCTGCAGCTTCTTCGAATCGAGCAGCTTGGCGATGGAGTCGTTGTGAACGTCGCTCTGAGGCACAAGGTAACGCTCGTTCTTGTGCTTGACCATCATCGGCAGCAGGTCGTCAACCTTTCCCGACGTGCCGAAGAACACCTTGCGCTTGCGGTATTGCACGTATTTCTGAATATAGAGGGCAATGGTTTCGGTGACGCAGAAATATTTCATGTCCTCGGGTATATTGGCGCGGAGCTCTTTTGCGAGGGTGAAAAAGTGGTCGATGGCATGACGTGAGGTGAAGATGACGGCCGTGTAGTCGGTAATGGTCACCTTCTGGGTGCGGAACTCGCGTGCTGTCATTCCCTCAACCTTGATGAACGGGCGGAACACCAGCTCCACCCCGAAGCGTTCTGCAATGTCATAGTAAGGCGACTTGTCGCTCGTCGGTTTGGGTTGCGAAACCAAAATCTTCTTAATCATTTTTTTTCTTAGTTTTGTCCTAAAAATTTATTTTTATCGAATCGATAATTGTTAGCCCTGCGCCGCCCAATGCGAGCATGGGTGCTATTTCAAGGCTGCAAAAGTACAAAAAAGTTTGCAAATAGAGGCCATTTCCTCTGAAAAAGATTTGATAGGCCTTGTAAAATGTAAGGATTTTGTTCAAAAATAGAACTAGACCTACATATAATAGTACATTTTTGGTAGGGAAGTCGAAGTATATCTGTAGTGCCAGGATGGGGAAGAGCAGTACTCCCTGGAGTGCCGTCACCTGGAGTTGGAGGATCATCCATTGTAAATTTTTTTTCACTCCGAAGAAGGTCAGATTCACTACTGTTGCCACCAGCCACTTCAGGCAGTAGTATGCCGTGAACGATGCGAAGAGGACTCCGATGAGCATGATGCCAGAACCAGCGATGGCGTTTGGCCCAACAATGTCGGTGGTCAGGATGAACGAGCCGATGGCGAGCACCAAGGCGTTGACCAGCGAGAGGAACACCATGAAGCGCAGTTCGCCGCCGCTCTCGCTGTTGCCATTGTCGTGATGCGTCGGCCAGAACAGGTCTTTCAGCTGTTTGGCCAGGATGTGCTTGGAGTGGGACAGCGAGACAACGAAGAGCACGAAGCAGAGCAGCAGCAGGATGGTGAGCGAGTTGTCACCACGCACGGCGTAGGGTACTGGGTCGCCCGCCACGCCAAGGCTGCGGTAGGGTAGGGTAGTGGGTTGTAGGTAATCCCTGTCGTTGAAGAATTTCTGCCGGGCAATCTCCTGAAGGTTCGGGCCGATGGCTTCTTCTTGCAATGAGTCTTCGGGAAAGGGCATGATGTAGCACTCGCCTGGGTGCAGCGTGTCGGCCTTGATGTGGTTTTTCCAGACCTTTGGATGTAGTTGAAGCAACGCGTCTTCCAGCAACTGGGAGGAAAACTCGTCGTAGAGGGTAGCCCCTATGGAATCCTGTGGTGCAACCATCGCTTTTGCACTATGAACTCAAATCGGGCTGGCACATGGCGCCTGCCCTGTACTATGCTACAGGCCGAACTCGCGGCGGATGTCGTCTACGCGGTCAAGCTTCTCCCAAGTGAACAGCTCCACGTCGATTTCCTTCGTCTCGTGGTAGTGGCTGGTGAAGATCTTTTTCACCACTTGCGGCTGTCGTCCCATGTGTCCGTAGGCTGCCGTCTCCAGGTACATGGGCTGGCGCAGCTTCAACGTACGTTCTATGGCTTTTGGCCTGAGGTCGAAGAGTTTCTCAATCTTCTGGGCAATCTCGCCGTCGCTCATGTTGACATGCTTCTTTCCGAAGGTGTTCACGTAGATGTTCATGGGCTTGGCCACGCCGATGGCATAGCTCACCTGCACTAGCATCTCGTCGCTGACACCTGCAGCCACCATGTTCTTGGCGATGTGGCGTGCGGCGTATGCTGCCGAGCGGTCAACCTTCGAGGAGTCCTTGCCCGAGAAGGCTCCACCGCCGTGAGCGCCTTTGCCGCCGTAGGTATCGACGATAATCTTGCGACCCGTAAGACCTGTGTCGCCGTGAGGGCCACCGATGACGAACTTGCCTGTGGGGTTCACGTAGTATTTAATGTCGTCGCCGAAGAGGGCGAGCACTTTCTCAGAATGGATGTTCTGCTTCACGCGGGGGATGAGGATGTTGATGACATCGTCCTTGATGCGTTCGAGCATACGTTCGTCGGTATCGAACTCGTCGTGCTGCGTGGAGACGACAATCGTGTCGATACGCTCAGGCACACCCTCTTCGCTGTACTGTATCGTCACCTGACTCTTGGCGTCGGGACGGAGGTAGGTCATCTGCTGACCCTCCTTGCGGATGTCGGCAAGCGTGCGCATGATGAGGTGAGCCAGGTCGAGGCTCACGGGCATGAGGTTCTCCGTCTCATTGGTGGCATAGCCGAACATCATGCCCTGGTCGCCGGCACCCTGCTCCTCGTCGTCCTCACGGTCAACGCCTCGGTTAATGTCTTGGCTCTGCTCGTGGATGGCGGTAAGGATTCCGCAGGAATTTCCGTCGAACTGATACTCGGCCTTCGTGTAGCCAATGCGTTTGATGGTTTTGCGGGCGATGGTTTGCACGTCGATGTAAACGTCGCTGCTCACCTCACCCATGATGACCACCTGACCGGTAGTCACGAAAGTCTCACACGCCACGCGTGCTTTCTGGTCGTAAGCCAGGAACTGGTCGAGGATAGCATCTGATATCTGGTCGGCAACTTTGTCGGGATGTCCCTCCGATACTGATTCAGAAGAAAAGAAATATGACATAAAGATTCTTGTTTTTTCGTTTTGAGCGTGCAAAGGTACAAATAATCCTTGAAATGACACACGATTTTCTGAAAAAGTTGTACCCTGCGTACCTATTTTTAGGTATTATATGCAAAAAATCGGGATTTCCTTCGACCGTTTCACGATTTTTGACTACCTTTGCAATCGGCTATGAAATCTGACTGCTGCACATCCCATGACAAAGCCTGAAAATCAAGCCTGGAGAAAGAACGGCTTTCTCTCCTAGAGAAAACGGCTTTTTCTAGTAGAGAAAACGGCTTTCTCTCCCAGACAAAACGGCTTTCTCTCCAAGGGGGGATATTTAGGGCTGGTGAATGTGCTCGGCAGAGAGGCTAGGATTATGAAACTATCGGAACTGAAGACTGGTGAGCATGGTGTCATCGTGAAGGTTCACGGGCACGGAGGCTTCCGCAAGCGCATCATTGAGATGGGCTTCGTGAGGGGAAAGCTCGTGGAGGTGTTGCTCAACGCCCCGCTGCACGATCCCGTGAAGTACAAGCTGATGGGCTACGAGGTGAGCCTGCGCCGCCAGGAGGCCGAGCTGATTGAAGTGGTGTCGGAGCAGTCGTGGAAGCAGGAGACGGCTTATGCGGCCGTGACGTTCGACGCCAGCGACCATCCTGACGACTACCTGCGCCACGAGGCCCTGCGCCAGCGCCGAACCATCAACGTGGCACTCATCGGCAATCCCAACTGCGGCAAGACCTCGCTCTTCAACTTTGCCAGCGGAGCACATGGGCATGTGGGTAACTACAGCGGCGTAACCGTCGATGCCAGCTCTGCCCACGCCGAGATGTTCGGATACGAGTTCAACCTCATCGACCTGCCTGGTACGTATTCTCTCTCGTGTTATTCGCCCGAGGAACTTTACGTGCGCCGCTACCTCACCGACCAGATGCCCGACGTGGTCATCAACGTCATCGATGCCTCGAACCTGGAGCGCAACCTCTACCTCACCACGCAGCTCATGGACATGGACTTGCGGGTGGTTTGCGCCCTCAACATGTACGACGAGTTTGAGCGTCGTGGCGACTACCTCGACACCGACAAGCTCTCCACGTTGCTGGGTATTCCGATGGTGCCCACGTCGTTCAAGAATGGAATGGGCGTGAAAGACCTATTCCGCTCTGTCATACAGGTTTACGAAGGAAAGAGCCGCATAGCACGTCACCTGCATATCAACTACGGACACGAGCTGGAGAACGGTATCGCCCGACTACAGAAATACCTGAAGCCCGATGAGAAGATTCACGAGCGATACTCCACCCGCTACCTGGCCATCAAGCTGCTCGAAGGCGACAGTAGCGTGGAACGGCTAGTGGTGGGTGACGCTTCGCTGTTGGAGGTGCGCGACCGAGCTGCCGCCCGTGTGCTGGAGGAGACGGGCGACGACGCCGAGACGGCCATTATGGACGCGAAGTACGGATTCATCAACGGGGCACTCACCGAGGCGGGCTTCACTACGGGTACCAAGGAGGACACCTACCGCATGACCCACATCATAGACAACGTGCTGTCCAACCGCTTCGTGGGCTTTCCCATCTTCTTCGCCATCCTCTTCGTCATGTTCCAGACGACCTTCGCCCTCGGCCAGTACCCGATGGACTGGATTGAGGCTGGCGTCGACTGGCTGGGCGGTTGGCTGGAGCAGACGTTGCCTGGAGGTCCTGTGCGCTCCATGCTTGTCGATGGTGTCATTGGTGGCGTCGGTTCGGTCATCGTTTTCCTGCCCCAGATACTCATCCTCTATTTTTTCATATCGCTCATGGAGGACTCGGGCTATATGGCCCGTGCGGCCTTCATCATGGACCGACTGATGCACAAGATGGGACTTCACGGCAAGTCGTTCATCCCGTTGGTGATGGGCTTCGGCTGCAACGTGCCCGCCGTCATGGCCACACGAACTATCGAGAGCCGACGCTCACGCCTCATCACGATGCTCATCCTGCCCTTCATGTCGTGCTCGGCGCGCCTGCCGGTTTACATCATGATTACGGGTACATTCTTTGCCGCACAATGGCGCTCGTGGGTGATGATTTCGCTCTACGCCATCGGCATCCTCCTCTCCGTCATAGTCAGCAATGTGCTCTCCTCATTCGTCATCCGAGGTGAGGACACACCCTTCGTGATGGAGCTGCCACCCTACCGCTGGCCCACGCCAAAGGCCATCGGACGACACACCTGGGAGAAGGGAAAGGAATACCTGAAGAAGATGGGCGGCATCATCCTCGTAGCATCTATCATCGTCTGGGCACTTGGCTATTTCCCGCACGATGACAGCCTTACTGTGGAGCAGCAGCAGGAGCAGTCCTACATAGGTCGTATGGGCAAGACCATCGAACCAGTATTCTCTCCTCAGGGCTTTAACTGGAAGCTCGACGTGAGCCTCATCGCCGGCATCGGAGCCAAGGAAATCGTGGCCTCCACCATCGGCGTGCTTTATAGTGGAACGGATGATGTCGAGAGCCAACCCTCAAGTCTCAACCCTCAACCCTCAACTCTCAACCCTCAACCCTCAACTCTCAACTCTCAAATCTCAACTCTCAAATCTCAACCCTCAAATCTAAAAGCCGACCTCACCCCCTTGACCGCCTACTGTTTCCTACTCTTCATCCTCATCTATTTCCCCTGTATCGCCACCATCGCGGCCATCAAGCACGAGACTGGCTCCTGGCGTTGGGCAACCGTAGCCGCCGTCTATACTACCGTCCTCGCCTGGATTGTCAGCGCCCTCGTCCATCAGTTAGGTCAGTTGTTTTTGTGACAAAGACACCTGATTTGTTACAATAACAACCCCCATTTTCGGTTACAAGATTGCCCATTTGAGCACAAAACCCCTTCGAAATGAGGTCTTGGCATCAAAATTCCGAACGGCTGTTTATGCGCTAAGTACAGGAAAAAGCATCAGAACAAGGGGTTTTTGCCTGTTTTTTGAGGCTTTTTGAGCTGTTTTTTGACATCTTTCTGTCACATTTTGAAGGTTGTAATCTTGCCTCAAAGGTTTACGGATTTTGTATCTTACTGTTTCTCAATCATTTAGAACAATCGTTAATGCCCAAGCGTTACAGTTACAGTTATTACAGTTGTTTTTTAAGGGGTATCATTTTCTCAAAAATGTATTATAACTATCTAATTATTAATTAGTTATATTATTATAGTAGTATAATAGCCCCCTTTTTTTCAACTGTAATAACTGTAACTGTAACGAGGAACCCTTTTTGCTATACCAATCTTACGGTTAGAGACCTTCTGAAGGTTTTCTGGTAAAATGTTTGCTCATGTCCTTTTTATTGTGTAACTTTGCCCCCACTAATATCAGCAAGGTATATGGACGAGGATAAAGACTTCCTGCGGCAAGACAACAACTACCGAACATTGAAGGCATTTCAGAAGGCGGAGTGCATCTACGATGTGACATTCTACTTTGCCCACCAGTTCCTCCAGCCTGGTGACCGCACCATCGACCAGATGATTCAGGCTGCCCGCTCCGGCAAACAGAACTTGGCCGAGGGGAACATCGACGGTATCACCTCGCGCGAGATGGAGCTGAAGCTGACGAATGTGAACCGCGCCTCGCTCCACGAGCTGCTGCTCGACTACGAGGACTATCTACGAGTACGTGGCTTGGAGCAATGGAAGCAGGACGACCCGCGACTGCGCCAGACGCGCGCCTTCTGCAAGGCACACCTTGACTCCGCCATCTACCGCGAGAAGATTCGCGAGCGCTCCGACGAGACCATTGCCAATATTGCCATCACGCTCATCCACCAATGCGACGTGCTCATCCGCGGCCTCATAGAGTGGATAAAGCAAGACTTCAAGCAGAAGGGTGGCATCAAGGAGGAGATGTATCGGGCCCGCAAGGACTGGCAGAAGAGAAACGGAGCCTACGGGGCGATTCCTTATGGGGGGAATGGGTTTAATGGGTTTAATGGGTCTAATGGGGGGAATGGGCCTAATGGGTTTAATGGGGCGTCGCGAAACAATGCGCAGCCGCCCATTAAACCCAATCAACCCATCCAACCCATCAATAATCCCAATCAACCCATTAAACCCAATGACAACCGCAAATGAACAACTGGAGCAAGATTATCTTACCACAAATATCTATGAGACTAATATCAAGACTACTGACAGCCGTCATGCTGCTGATGATGGCTGCTACGGCCAAGGGCCAGAGTGATAAAGTTTTTATCTATTCGCCCGATGAGCGTGGCGGGCTGCGTATTGCCGTGCAGGAAGGCGACGGTTGGAAAGATTTGGGGCAGCTGTGCTCCAGCGACTACGGCACGTGGGGCGCAGAGAAGCGTATGTATGCCCCGTCGGTATGTAGGGCCAGCGACGGCACGTGGAGGCTGGTGTTCCAGGTGAACGACAGCTCGCCGGTCTTTGCGGCATCCTACAGCCGAGACCTCATTACTTGGCGACCGCAGGACTACCCCATCATGAGCACGAAGAAGTGCCTGAAGCCTGTGGTGCGTCCTGCCAAGGAGGGCTTCGAGGTCGTCTACGAGTCGGAGCAGGGACAGCGCCTCGTCACAGCTAGTTACGACTTCCGCCACTTCACTACTGGTGTATCGGCAAGGGAGGTGAAAGAGAGCGACAGGGCCGCTATACCTGTCTCGGAATACAAACATCATCTGGTCTTGAACGGCAAAGGACATGACGGGCAGATGTTTGAGGTGAGCGAACAAGAGCTCACCACTATCCGCCAGCACTTCGAGCAGAGCGCCCGCGACTGGCAGATGAGCAATGAGCGCATGCACGACGACGGGAAAAATGAATTATTTAGAAAATTAAAGAATGAAACCATCGAGGTCACGCTCACCATCGACACGACAAAGGAGAAGCCTATCAGCGACAAGCTCATCGGAATCTTCTTTGAGGACATCAGCTATGCCGCCGACGGTGGTCTCTATGCCGAGCTGGTGCAGAACCGCGACTTTGAATACACGCCGAGAGACCATCATGGCTGGAATGCCACCACCGCCTGGCACTCGTCTCGCCCCATAGAGATTGAGGACGGGCATCCTCTGCATCCTAACAATCCCCACTATGCCGTGCTGTTGCAGGACACGCTGTGGAACGAAGGCTGGGACGGCATCGTGGTCGAGAAGGGCAAGAAATACGACTTCTCGATGTATGTCTTTGCGGGCGGACAGAAGCAGGACTTCGTCATTCAGCTGGTGGGACAGGATGGTACCGTGCTGGCCCAGAGCAAGCTGAGCACTAGCGCCAGCGACTGGCAGCAGTATGCCACCGTGCTCATGGCCAAAGCCAGCGACACGAAAGCCCGGCTGGTCATCATTCCGCAACGGGCGGCACGCGTGGGCGTCGACATGATTTCGCTCTTCCCGCAGGAGACGTTCAAGGGCCACAAGAACGGGCTACGTAAAGACCTGGCGCAGGTCATCGCCGACCTTCATCCGAAGTTCGTACGTTTCCCCGGAGGCTGTATGTCCCACGGTCAAGGGCTGGAGAATATCTACCACTGGAACCATACCATAGGCTCGTTGCAGGAGCGCAAGCCCGACTTCAACATCTGGGGCTACCACCAGACACGCGGTCTGGGCTTCTACGAGTATTTCCAGTTCTGCGAGGACATCGGAGCCGAGCCGCTTCCCGTGCTTGCCGCTGGAGTGCCCTGCCAGAACTCGGCAGCCAATGCACAGGGCGTGGGCGGTCAGCAGGGAGGAATACCGATGGACGAAATGCCCGCCTACATCGACGAGCTTTGTAACCTCATCGACTGGGCCAATGGCGACCCCGACACCAACGAATGGGCTGCCAAGCGTGCCGCTGCCGGCCATCCGAAGCCTTTTAACCTAAAGTACTTAGGCATTGGAAATGAGGATATTATCTCTACTGTTTTCGAGGAACGTTACGAGATGATTTGTCGTGCTATCCGCGAGCGTCACCCGGAGATTAAGTTATGTGGAACCGTAGGACCGTTCCATACTCCCTCGGCCGACTACATCGAGGGCTGGGACCTCTGCCGACGCAATCCTGACTTGCAGTACATGACCGATGAGCACTACTATGAGTCGACGGGTTGGTTCATCAACCACCGTGACTACTACGACAAATACGACCGTCAGGGAACCAAGGTCTACTTAGGAGAGTGGGCGGCCTCTACCAATGTGAAGCGTCCCAACGTGGAGACAGCCCTTGCCGAGGCCCTCTACCTGACCGATATTGAGCGCAACGGCGACGTCGTGGAGATGACCTCCTACGCCCCTATGCTCAGCAAGGACGGCCACTCCAACTGGAACCCCGACATGATTTATTTCTCGAACACCAGCATCCGCACCACTCCGGCCTACGAGATTCAGCGGCTGTTCTCTGTCTATGGTGGCGACCGCTATGTCAGTTCCCAACTCTCAACTGTTCAAGGGAATTTGCAATCCCCGAACACCCAACTCACTCGTCGTCTTGGCGCCAGCCTAGTGCGCGACTCCAAGACCGGCAAGCGATACCTGAAGCTCATCAATGCCCTGCCGACGCCCCTCCACATCACCGTCGAGGGCATCCAGATTCCCGCTACCTTGAAATGTCAGCAGTTCACCGGAGCCATCGACGACCAGAAGGCCAAGGTCGAGGAGATAGAAACCTCCGCTCCCACCACGCTCCCGCCATATTCCCTCCGCGTCATTGAGCTTTGAGTTAATCCGTTAAATCCGTAAAATCCGTTGTTAAAATAATCCGTTTAATTCGTAAAATCCGTTGTTAAGGTAATCCGTTTAATTCGTAAAATCCGTTGTTAAAGCAATTCGTTTAATTCGTAAAATTCGTTGTTTAAAGTATTATGGATAGAATCGGAGTTTTTGTGGGGACCTTCAACCCCTTCACCGTGGGTCACGACAGCATCGTCCGTCGTGCCCTCCCTCTCTTCGACCGTCTTGTCATTGGTGTTGTCGGCGACCACGTTCAGAAGTCCGGCCTGCCCTCAGCTGAGGAGCGTGTAGAGGCCATTGCCAGCGTTTATGCCGACGAGCCTCATGTCATCGTAAAACCCTATTACGGCCTCGCCGTAGACTTCGCCCGCGAACAGGGTGCCCGCTTCATCGTCAAAGGTGTCCGCTCGGTAAAGGACTTCGAATACGAGCGCGAGCAGGCCGACATCAACCGCCTCATCACCAATGGCGAAATAGAAACCATCTTCCTCTACGCCGAGCCCCAGTTGAGCAGCATCTCCTCCACGATGGTGCGCGAGCTGCAACATTTCGGCGTAGACACATCACCATTCTGCAACATAACCAAAAACAAGTGACTATGATTACCTACAATTGTGAAAACGTGAAGATGCCTGCCATCCGTCGGCGTGACACGTCGGCTTGGATTAAGCGGGTGGCAGAGAGCTATGGAAAGCGAGTGGGCGAGGTGGGCTACCTCTTCTGCGACGACGAGAAGATACTGGAGGTGAACAAAGAGTACCTGCAGCACGACTACTACACGGACATCATCACCTTCGACTATTGCGAGGACGATGTGCTCAATGGCGACATCGTCATCTCTCTCGATACCGTGCACTCTAATGCGGAAAAGCTGGGGAAGGACTACGACGAGGAGCTTCATCGCGTCATCATTCATGGAATCCTCCACCTCTGCGGCCTGAACGACAAAGGGCCAGGCGAGCGGGAGCAGATGGAGGCTGCGGAGAATCAGGCCTTGGCGATGAGATAGCGCCTGAGTCTTTGCTTTATTGTGGAGACATGCTTCCGCGCCCGGTATGTCATGACGGCCCATCCTCGGGTGATGGCGTTCTGGGGATGCAGGTGGCGGAAGTGCTTGGTCTGGCTGGCGTAATGATAATATAAATTGTATAGCGGATGCACGCAGTCACGCTGCCAGGGTTTTGGGTGCGAGGCGTAGTGCAATATCGTAGGGTCTGCCTTGTGCTCCAAGGCGCTACGTTTGTCGGCGGCATAGTCGTTCACCACCCGTCCATCCACACGGTCACATTGGAGGGAGTAGTCAGGGTCGTAGACGTTGGATGTCATGTTCCATTGTGCCGCAAGGTGAAGGCATTGCTTGTAGAGCACGGCGTTGAGCGTGTCTTGGTCGTGGTATTTTATGCTGTTATAATTCTTGGCGATGTATTCCATCAGCTTGCTGCTCACGTCGTGCTGGCGGAAGTAGTCCAAGTTGATGAGTGTCACCCCGGCATTGAAATAGCCAAACTCTATGGGATAGCCCAGACGGACGGCCTCCTTTCCAAAGCCCACCGACGGCACGGCAGCCATCGCATAGCCTGTGAGGTTGATGTTCCAAAGCTCTGACAGCGAGTGGTTAACCACAATGTCACAGTCCAGATAGAGCACCTTGACCACCTCCTGAGGTAGCAGTTCAGGGATGAGCAGCCGGTAGTAGGTAGCGCGGCTGATGTGTGCCAGCTCGGCTCCAGACGGCATAGGGAAGCGGTCGATGACCGTAGGGTCGACATTGCAGAAATGCACTTTGCCGCCACGTGCCGTCACCTCTTCGCTGATGATTTGCTCGTTCTCGGGAGTCAGGCCTTCGGTAAGCAAAAAGACGGTCACGTCGTCGTTGTTCATCAGCAAGGAGACGAGCATCACGCAGCAATGTTGCACAAAATTATCATCGGTAGCACAAACTATGACCATGGATCATTAACCATTTAACATCGAACATAGAGGGTGCAAAAATACGAAAAAGCAGGGTAACGGCCAAATTTTTCTGGCGAATAGTTTTTAAAGTCATGCTATTTTTGTAATTTTGCACGCAAAATCCAAATGTGATGGTTTCATTAAGAGCTGTGCGTTGCCTTTTGCCAGGCTTTTTGCTGTCGGTTATGCTTCTTTCGTGTTCTACGACGAAGAACATTCCCGACGGCGACCAGCTGTTTATTGGCCTGACGAAGATAGAGTATAAGCAGGACACCGTCCAGCAGCAACATGAGCAGGACTCCGTCCGGCAGCAACGTGAGCACTTCGTCAAGACGCAGGAGGAGGTGGAGGCAGCCCTTGCCACAGCTCCCAATGGCGCTTTCTTCGGCAGCAGCTACTACCGCACGCCGTTCCCCTACAGCCTGTGGATATGGAATTGGGCAGGCGACAGCAGCGGCAAGCTGAAGAAATGGATGAAGAAGTCGTTTGGCAAGGCTCCCGTGCTGATGAGCAAGGTGAACCCCGCCCTGCGTGCCTCGGTGGCCCAGTCGGTATTGCATAAGAACGGTTACATGCACGGCACGGTGTCCTATACCGAGGTGCCCCAGCGCAATCCGAAGAAGATGAAGATAGGCTACACGGTCACCCCCGGTCCGCTTTTCCTCGTCGACTCGCTGAGCTACCAGAACTTCCCGGCTCCCATGCGGCTGCTTATCGACTCTACCATTACTGAGGCGAATATCGTCAAGGGCTCGCCTTTCAGTGTGGGCAATCTCGATGCAGAGCGCACCAGGCTTTCGCAGCTCATGCGTAACAATGGCTATTACTACTATCAGCCCAGCTATGCCTCATTCCTTGCTGATACCTTTGCTGTGGCCAATCATGTTAACCTGCGGCTGCAACTTGCCGACTCCTTGCCGGAGCAGGCTCTCCACCCTTGGTATATCGGTACCACGACGATGCAGATGCGGCGCACTCCGCGTGAACAGCTTACCGACAGCACAGGCCGCAGTTTCCTGAAGATACGCTTCAACGGCAAGCGGCCTCCCATGCGCCCCAGGGTGGTGCTTCGCAACATGAGGCTGCGTCCGCGAAGTCTTTTCAGCTATGACAACTACCAGGAGTCCATGCAGAAGGTGAACGCCACGGGTGTATTCTCCTCCGTAGACTTCCAATTCAGGCCCCGACTCGGCACAGACACCCTCGACCTGACCCTTAACTGCGTCTTCGACCAGCCCTACGACTTCTATGTGGAGACAAGCTTTGTGAACCGCACCATAGGCCGTCGCGGCCCAGAGTTGAAGGTGGGTCTTGTGCGCCGTAATGCCTTCCGTGGAGGTGAGCGTCTCGACGTGAACTTGCACGGAGCCTACGAGTGGCAGAGTGGTGGCAATAACTCCTACCAATATGGTATCGATGCCAGCGTGGAGTTTCCCCGGATATTGTTCCCCTTCCTTAATGATGAGCCGCGACGTCGTCGTGTAGAGCGGGATAGCACAGGAACAGCTCCTACTGGTGAGAGACGCCGTCGTCGCCGGCGTTACTACTCCACGCCGTGGACGATAGCGAAGTTGTCGACGGACATCGTACGACGCCCCAACTACTACAAGATGCACATCGTTGCCGGTGAGTGGACCTACCGATGGCAGAAATCGGAGAACACTCAGCATGAGTTCTCGCCGCTTACCGTGAAGTACCAGTACATGAACAGCCATACCGATGAGCTTGAAGCTCTACTGGCGGAAAACATGTACCTTAATGCTACCATGAGCGACCGCTTCATCCCGAAGATGCGCTACACCTATGTCTACACCAGCCCCCGGAAACACCATAACCCGTTGCGCTGGGAGACAAGCCTCGAGGAGGCTGGCAACGTGACGTCGCTCTACTTCATGGCCAAGGGTGACAGTTGGTCGGAGAAGGACAAAACGTTGTTCAAGACACCCTACGCCCAGTTCCTGCGTCTGGAAACTGACCTCACCAAGACATGGACGCTCTCCCAGACGTCGCAGCTTGTAGGTCATATCAATGCGGGCTACCTCCACAGCTACGGAAACTCTAGTGAGGCTCCCTTCAGCGAGAAGTTCTATGTAGGAGGTGCCAACAGCATACGTGCCTTCCCCGTGAGAAGCATCGGCCCGGGTGCCTTCCCCGGCTTCACCAGTTCCGGCAACCAGTTTGCCTACGTGATGTGCAACGGAAACCTCAAGCTGGTGATGAATCTGGAGTATCGCCAGCGTCTGGTGGGCAATCTTTATGGAGCCCTCTTCCTTGATGTGGGCAATGTGTGGGACTCTGCCGACTGGACATTAAGCGAGGAAGATTTTGAAGGCGATGATGACATTAATATTGATGATATCATCGAGTGGAACGAAGCTGTCAGCAAGATGAGTTTTAAGCCCCGCAACCTCTTCCGGGAGCTGGCTACGGGCACAGGCATTGGTCTGCGCTATGACCTCGACTTCCTTATAGTTAGAGTTGACTGGGGTTTCGGCTTCCATGTGCCCTACGATACAGGAAAGAGTGGATACTTCAACATCCCACGGTTCAAGGACATGCACACCCTTCACCTTGCCGTCGGCTATCCGTTCTGATAGATCTTTATTATTTTATGTACAAACCATTGTTCTTAAAGCGCGAGGTGCTCGTGTTCCGCCAATTCCAGCGGAAAGGCTACTCGCTCTTTGCATGTCTGGGCCGCGAGGTCATTATCTCGGTGCTCAGCGTCGCCACGCTCTCGGCAACGAAAGCTGCTGGTATCAGCGACGAGGTGTGGCGCGTAGACTCGGCCGGACATGTCAGGGAGGTGATGCTTAGCGACGTAGGCGTCACTGGCTCCCGAGCGCCGCTGGCCACGAGTCAGGCGGCACGCATGGTAACTGTACTGAGCCGTGAGGACATTGCGCAGGCGCCAGTACAAAGTGTTAACGACTTGCTCAAATACGCCGTCGGCGTCGATGTGCGACAACGGGGAGCTCTTGGCTCCCAGACCGACATCTCCATCCGGGGAGGCACGCAGGAGCAAATCACCGTACTGCTCAACGGCATCAACATTGGCGACCCACAGACGGGGCATAACACCCTCGACCTGCCGTGTCAGCTTGAAGACATCGTGCGCATAGAGGTGCTCGAAGGCCCTGCAGGACGTGTCTATGGAACGTCTTCGCTCGTTGGAGCCATTAATATTGTTACGACAAACCTCCCTCACCCCCTCCAAAGGAGGGGAGAAGTGAACCTTGAGGCTGGCTCCTATGGCTATGCCAAAGCTTCAATCGTAGCAAGCCTCCCCCAGTGGGGGGAGGTTGCTGGGGGCTTCTCTTCAAGCTATTCCCGCTCTGACGGTTACTCCCGCTCCCGTTCAGGCAACCTGAATACTGGCTATAGTGGTTCAAAGGCTTTCTATCAGGGTGCCTACGACACCCGTGGCCTTCGTGTAAACTGGCATCTGGGGCTTTCTGACCGAGGTTGGGAGAGTGGAACCTTCTATGCTACGCCCCGTTGGCAGGCTGACGAGCAGTATGAGCACACCACGAAGCTCTTCGCCGATGTGCAAGCTGACCTTTCTGCTGGAGGGGATTCGCAATCCCCGACCTTCCACCTACAGCCCGCCATCTACTGGCAGCAGCATCGCGACCGCTACGAGGGCTACCACGACCGTCCCGACCTCATGCCCTATAATTATAATAGGTGTGACGTCTACGGCGTAAAGGTCAACGGCTATTTCGACTCTCCGCTGGGGCGTACCGCCATTGGTGCCGAGCTTCGCAACGAGGACCTTGTCAGCGGCAACCTTGGCGAGCCGCTTTTCCGTACCCATCACATCAGCGGTACCAGTCGTGACTATACGCTCGGCATTAACCGCACGAACATCTCCGCTCACCTCGAGCACAACGTCCTGCTGCGCCGTCTTACCGTCTCGGCAGGCTTTGTGGCAGCGAAGAGTTCTTGGAGCGACATGAACATGACCCTCTATCCTGGTATCGATTTCAGTTATCGTATCCCGTTCAACGTCCAACGTTCAAGGGGATTTGCAATCCCCGTCACGCTGAAACTTTTCGCTGGCTGGAACTCTTCCCTGCGGTTGCCCACGTTCACCGAGATGTACTACAAGCTGCAAGGCTATGCCGCCGACCCTCACCTGAAACCCGAGGAGATGCAGGCTCTGGAGGTAGGCGCACAGCTAGCCACGCCTCATGTCGAAGCCAAGACCACGCTCTTCCATCATCATGGCCGCAACATGATTGACTGGGTGATGGATACTTCCCTGGGCGATGCCGCCGTATGGCAGAGCGTCAACCACACGCGTATCAACACTACAGGACTCGAAATCTCGCTCACCACACAGTTCTCCCCTCTCACCGCTCACCTCTCCTACACCTATCTTTCTCAGGACAAACACCTGTCGGATGGCCTCGTGTCGCAATATGCCTTGGAGTATCTTCGCCACAAGCTCGTGGCCACCATTCAGGCACCCCTCTGGCGTAACCTTAGTGGCCGA
>Ga0310696_10002904_pt1 | contig 22015 bp, 16 predicted proteins | sample AusTroGonzalo_MG_4_FD_203885 | JGI IMG/M metagenome (GOLD analysis project Ga0310696, IMG submission 203885) | Bovine rumen microbial communities from tropical cattle in Woodstock, Queensland, Australia - Gonzalo_02 (v2) (version 2) | ecosystem: Host-associated > Mammals > Digestive system >...
CTCTTTGGTGCCTGCCGCTTTGTGGCCCAGTGTTCCGAAATTGGTGGATGAGAAAATCATCGGTTCCGCTTACGCACTTATCTTCTGGATCCAAAATATCGGTTTGTGGCTCTTCCCGTTGCTGATTGGTAAGGTTTTGGACAAGACCAACCAAGATGTAATCTCTCAGATGAACGAGGGTATTATTGATGCTGAAACGGCTGCAGTTTCCTATAACTACACCTGGCCGCTGGTCATGCTGGCTTGCCTCGGTGTGGCTGCTTTGATTCTGGGTATCATTCTGAAGGGTGTTGACAAGAAGAACCACCTCGGTTTGGAAGAACCCAACATCAAGGAAGCATAAGATTTTCACGAAAATTAAGAAAAGGACATCTGCAAAGGGTGTCCTTTTTTTTAGGTGAAAGAGGTGAAGGGTACATGAGGTGCATGGGGTGAAGTTGGTACATGGGGTGCATGAGGAACATAAGGTGAATAAGGTAAATTTTTAAAAGATAATGAATAAAAAATCAGCGATTATTACAATAAGCGTCCTTTCAGTGCTCTTGGTGGCTACAGTTTCGTTTGCCGTTTCGCAGATTGTAAAAGAAGATGAACCCAAACCGAATTATTACGCCAACAAAATAACATCGCCGTATATTCCGGACAGATTGGAATTTGCTGGTGAAAAAGTGCCTTTGGATGTGTATTGGGTGCATGAAGGTTTGGACAGGGAGCTGATAATCAATTGTTACCAGCATTCCAAGACATTGAGAATTTTCAAATTATCTTCACGTGTGTTTCCAGTGGTGGAGAAGATTTTAAAAGAGGAGGGGGTTCCGGAAGATTTCAAGTATCTCTGTGTGGCGGAGAGCGGATTGGAGAATGTGACATCACCTGCAAACGCGGGAGGATATTGGCAATTTATCCCCGCAACAGCACGCAAATTCGGTTTGACGGTTTCCGATGACATTGATGAACGTTGCAATTTGGAGAAAGCGACACGCGCAGCGTGCAAGTACCTGAAAAGCTGCAAGAATCAGTTCGGCAGCTGGACACTGGCTGCCGCGGCCTACAATAGGGGAGAGGGAGGATTGCAGAATGCCATAGAGCATCAGAAAGTAAACAACTATTGGGATTTGTGGCTCAACACCGAAACATCCCGTTATGTATATCGCATCCTGTCTTTCAAGCTGATGTTTGAAAATCCTCAGTTGTATGGCGTGGAAATCTGTCCGGCTGAAATGTATCAGCCCGTACCCTGCAAAGAATTCAAGGCAGATAAAACCATTCCGGATTTGGTGGAATTTTCCAAGAATCAGAACGTTACCTACAAAGAAATCCGTGATCTCAACCCATGGATCAAGAACACCAAACTTTATGTGCCGGAAGGTAAATCCTATACGCTGAAAATCCCGGTTTCTTCAAAAGACAAGTATAAAACTCTTTTCAAAACGATAGAGAATCCGTATCTGAAAATAGGTTGTAATGATATGGATTCCATTAAAACCAAATAATGAGGCAGGTTTTTTGTCGGAATATCCAAGCGATAAGTAGCCTTTTTTGTATTTTTGCAAGTTTAAAATAGAAGAATGGTGAATACATTAGAACAAGAATTCCAGCAGATTTTAGAGAACAGGAAGCCTGCCAACCTGTACGGTCCTATTTCCTATACTTTGTTACAGTCAGGGAAGCGGCTCCGTCCCAAGCTCGTGCACATGGCCGTGGAGATGTTTTCCGGCGATCCGGAAGAGGCGCAGAAAGTGGCGATGGCTTTTGAGATGCTGCACAATTTCACGCTGATTCACGACGACATCATGGATGTGGCTCCTATCCGTAGGGGCAAGGACACGGTATATAAGAAATGGAACAGCAATATAGCCATACTTTCCGGCGACGCGCTGGCCATCATTGCATTCCAACAATTGCTGCGCCTGAAATGTGACAATCAGATTATCATAGAAATCGCCAAGGTTTTCTCACAAACTTCCCTTGAGATTTGTGAAGGCCAACAGTATGATTTGGACTTTGAAACGCAGCAAATAGTTTCCATAGACGAATATCTTGAGATGATTCGCAAAAAAACCGCCGTCATGTTCGCTGGATGCATGAAAGCGGGGGCTATTTTAGCGGGCGCCGATGAAGCCAACCAACAGTTTTTGTACCAGATGGGTATCAATTTAGGTATTGCGTTCCAGTTGGCCGACGATGTGCTGGATGTATATGCCTCTACGCCAGCGTTTGGCAAAACCATTGGCGGAGACATACGCGACAATAAGAAGACATACTTGTATCTCATGGCCTTGCAGCAGGCAAATCCGGAACAAAAACAGGTTTTGGAAGATCTTTTTGCCCGTCCAACCACAGACTTTGAGCAGAAATACAAGATTGTGAGGGGCATTTATGACGATTTGAACATCAAAGCGCAAACCGAAGCGCAAGTACGTCGTTATGTGGAAATGTGCTTGTCGGATTTGAAGAAAATCCAAGTGCCAGACGATCGAAAATTGGAAATCAATGAACTGATTCTCAAATTGATAGATAGAGAAAAATAAAATGCAGGACCGGAAGCGATATTTTGTGGTGTTGGCCATCTTGGCGGTGCTGGCGTTGGTGTATCTGATACGTCTTTTCAATCTGCAGGTGTTGAACAAATCCTACAAGGAGAAGGCTAATCAGAATGCCTTACGTTATATTACCGAGCACCCGGCGCGCGGTTTGATTTACGACCGCAACGATTCGCTTTTGGTTTACAACGATGCGGCATACGATATCATGGTGGTACCCAACGAGTTGCGCGAGTTTGACACGATGGAACTTTGCCGCGTGCTGGATATTACCAAAGAAGAGGTTCGAAAGAAAATAGAGAAGGCTAAAAAGTATTCCTATATCGTTCCGTCCTTGTTTGAGCAGCAGATTTCCAAAGAGGACTACGGGTTTTTGCAAGAGAAGATGTATGAGTTTCCTGGCTTTTTCGTGCAGAACCGTACGTTACGTTCCTATCCCAACCCCATTGCGGCGCACATATTAGGCTACGTCAGCGAGGTGAACGATCAGGATATGGAGAACGACAACTACTATCAGATGGGCGACTATATCGGCAAGAGCGGCATTGAGAAAGCTTATGAAACTGTTTTGCGCGGAGAGAAAGGCAAGCGCGTGGTGCTGGTGGACGTTCACAACCGCGAAGTGGGCCGCTACGAGAACGGTGCAGAAGATGTGGTAGCCGTGCCCGGTACATCCATCTGGAGCACTTTGGACATGCAGCTGCAACGCTATGGTGAGGAACTGATGGCCAACAAACGCGGCAGTATCGTGGCCATTGAGCCTAAGACCGGTGAAATTCTATGCATCATCTCCGCTCCCACATACGATCCGAACCTGCTGGTGGGTACAGCGCGCCCGAAGAACTATGCCATGTTGTTGGAAGATCCCAAGAAACCCTTGTTCAATCGTGCGCTCATGGCCAGCTACCCGCCGGGCTCCACTTTCAAACTGGCCAATGGTCTGATAGCCTTGCAGGACGGTATCGTCACCCCGTCCACGGTATATACCTGTTCTGGCGGCGGTTATCATATAGGCAGCCATGTGGTGCACTGTCACAACTGTGGTGGCCTCAACATTTACAGTGCCATTCAGCGCTCTTGCAACAGTTACTTCTGCCGGGCATATTACAATATCCTGTCCAATCGCCGAAAATATAAGAACGTACAGGAAGCTTACACTGCCTGGCTTGATTACATGCATTCCATGGGTTTTGCCCAGCGGTACGAAACAGATTTGCCCTACGAGTTGAAAGGCAGCATTCCCACAGCCGATTATTTTGACAAGAAATACAACAAGAGCTGGAACGGCAACACGGTGGTTTCCATGGGTATCGGGCAAGGTGAGGCGGCGGTAACGCCATTGCAGATGGCCAATATGCTGGCGGTTATCGCCAACAAGGGCTACTACATCAAACCGCATGTGGTGAAAGCCATAGGCACCAAAGACAATTTGAACACACAATTTTCCGAAAAGATATACTCCAAAATCGAGCCTCGTCATTTTCAAACAGTGTTGGAAGGCATGAAGCTGGTCGTCACTGCAGGTACGGGTAGGGGAGCGCAGATTGACGGCATTGTCGTGGCGGGTAAGACGGGCACCGCCCAGAACCCGCACGGTGCCGACCACTCCGTGTTTGCGCTCATCGCGCCGGCCGATGATCCGCAGATTGTCATCTTCTGTCTGGTGGAGAACGGTGGTTTCGGCGCATCTGTAGCCTGCCCCATTGCCAGCCTGATGGCCGAAAAATACCTGAAGGGCGAAGTGAAACGAACCGATTTGGAGAAACGAATGAAAGAACTTTATCTAAGATAATGTATAGCGACCTGAATAGAAGAAACACAAAAGGTTTTGATGCTCGTCTGATCATCTACTATATAGCCTTGGTCTTTATAGGATGGATCACTATATACTCCACTTGCTATATTCCGGATGGTGTCAACACCATTTTCGACATTTCCAAACCCTATTGCAAACAATTGATTTGGATTGGATCCTCCCTGCTGATAGGTATCGTTATTCTACTTATAGACAAACAGTTGATACAACATTATGCCTATTACTTCTATTTATTTTGCCTATTGTTAATGGTATTGGTGTTGATTATAGGCACGGAGATCTCAGGCGCAAAAGCTTGGATAAAAATAGGGGAGTTCAGCATCCAACCGACCGAGTTTATGAAAGTGGCCACGGCATTAGCGTTGGCGAAGTTCTTCAATGAAGGCAAGACAAGTACCGAAAAGCGTTATGTCTGGCTGATTGTTGGTGGTTTGGTGCTGGTGCCTATCATCATCATCATGTTGCAGCACGATGCCGGCTCCGCTTTGGTGTTCGCTTCGTTCATCATCCTCTTCTATCGGGAGGGTTTGAGTGGAGGTTTGCTGTTTTTGGGATTCATCGCCGCATTCTTGGCAGTGTTTACCTTGAAGTTCAACGAATTGTATGCGGTTGCCTTACTCACGGCGGTCTTTATCGGGTTCATGATAAAAGACAGGCTTTCCAAAAAGAAAATGCAGCGCGACATTATCGTCTTTATCATCAGTATAGCGTTTGTGTTTTCAGTGAATGTGTTATATGAGCATGTTTTGGAACCACACCAAAAAATCAGAGTGGCCACCATTTTGGGGCAAACTTCAGACCCAAAAGGCGCGGACTTCAATCTTAACCAATCCAAAATCGCCATTGGTTCGGGAGGTTTCTTTGGCAAGGGATACCTTAAGGGCACACAGACGAAACTGAAATTCGTACCCGAGCAGAGCACTGACTTCATTTTTTGCGCCATTGGCGAAGAGTGGGGCTTTATGGGAACATTGGTGGTTTTTGGACTATATCTGGCCCTGATATACCGGATTTTGTCGCTGTCGGAAAAGAGCCGAATACCTTTCGTCCGACATTATGGTTACGGAATTGCCGGCATTATCGCGGTTCACTTTTTTGTGAATATAGGCATGACGATAGGCTTGGTGCCCATCATCGGAATTCCTTTACCGTTCCTCAGTTATGGAGGTTCCTCGCTATGGGCGTTCACCACCATGTTGTTTATTTTTATTAAATTGAATGATAATTAACGGAATATGAAAAAGATAATTTCAATCAGCTTGATGGTATTGACCGTTTTCTCTCTGTTAGCTCAGCCGACAGGGGAGCGTAAAACCGTTCTTTACCTCATTCCCTTCTATACGCATGATTATCATGGACCTGTGGCTCCGTCAGTGCAGAGCAGTCAGGATATTCAAGGAGTGAATTCATTTCTATTGATGGGTTTCTGGGCTGGAGCACAAATAGCATTGGATGAATATCATGATCAGAATGTGGCTTTGAATATTGTGGTAAGGGATGTTACAGAAAACGAAACAGATCTTCGTAAAATTATGGAGGACAAAGAGTTAATGGACGATGTGGATTTGATTATAGGTCCTTTCTTCAACAAAACCTTCCAAATTGCCGCAGAGTATGCCAAACAATATCAGATACCCATCGTGAACCCGTTCACCAACCGCACGGATATCCTGAAAGAGAATGATTATGTTTATAAAGTGGTGCCCTCTGTGGATTCGAAGCCCGCAACGTTGAGTTATATTGCGGAATTATATCCTAATAGTAACATCATATTATACAAGGACTCCTCCGTCAAGGCTACAGAACAAATGATTTATATTCAATATTTCTTGAAACACGGAGTCTCCTATCAAGAGGTGTCCAGTCAAGGAGAGCTGATGAAAAGCATTAAGCCGAACTCAAAAAACATAGTAGTGGTATTCAGTAGCCATGCGGCCAAGATGCTGATGCTGTCGAGAGACCTGCTATACAAATCCAATCCTGAAGATATTGTTTTGGTGGTGCCCGAAAAGTGGCTGTCGTCGCACACATACGATGTGGAGTATTATTCCAAACTCAACATCCATTTTTTTTCCAATTTCTATGTGGATGAGAAAGACCAGCAAACCCAGCTGTTCACTCAGAAGTATAAAGAAAAATTCAAAAGTATTCCAACCATTGAAAATTTTGCTTATCAGGGATACGATATTACGCGCTTCTTTGTGGAAATGATTCGCAACGAAGGAGATATGGACAGGGTAAAGATATCACCAATCTGTTATCCCATGACGTTTGATAAGACGCCTGGTGGTGGATATGAGAATGTCAATATTCATTTCCTGGAGGTAATGGACGATGAGGTGATACCCGCGCGATATTGACAAAAAAATTTATCGCATAATTTTTTTCAATTCCCGGATAATTATAGAACGTGAATGGGTGAGCATGAAGACGGGGTAGGGGAGACCACCGAATCCCTTGTATAACCGAGCCACATTTTCGTTGGTTGATCCGTTAAAATCGAACAGGATATCGGAATCACAATGGTTTTTAAGATATTCATTGATCAGGAAAAACATGGGCTTGTTTTCAGCCATTTTCTCATCCCTTCCGGAGAACCAAAACCAGATGCGATCTATGTCGCGCACCATCAACGCGCCAGCCATTAAACGCTGGTCTGGGTTGAACACACCCAGCACATCCAGCCGGTTATCCTTAATTAAAAGTCTGGCAGCATTTGCAAGGTGTTGATAGTCTTGGCCTTTGTATTTCACAGACCGGCTTTTTCCCCGATTATCCTTAAACAGGGAAATAATCGGTTCCAAGAATTTTTCGTTATTTTCAATCGTTAAAAAATGTTTTTCCGAGTCCTTAATGTTTCTCTGCGTGTTGGTGGAGAACCCTTTTGCCATTTCATCGTAAGGACGGTTGAGGTACATTACGTGAGAAACCAGCTCCACTTTATTGTGGGGCAGAAGCGTGACGTCATTGCCCGGATTGAGCAACAGGTCCACTTGACGAAACTTATCGGGAATCGCATTGAAAAAATCCAAAGTTTTCTGCGCATCCACGGGTTGTGCTGCAAAAATGCCCATTCTTGGGAGAAAAAAGGGTGTGTATATGTAAGAAATGCCCGCTTTTGTCCGGTGGGGTAGGGGAAGCACAGCCTGATAGTCGTCTTCGATGAGTGCGTCCCATTGTGCGTCGCCGGTGAGAGCGTCCAACAATTCAAAAGTGGCCAGTACTGTCGGACAAGCGGCAGTCAGCACGGCATGGTCCCAAAGGCTGGGAACAATTTCCTGATGGCAGACAAAACGTATCATTATATAAAATGTTCGGCTATACGCTTCATCTCAGATGAAACGTTGTTGTTTTCATAAAGAACACCGTAAATGGTCTCTACAATAGGGATTTCCGCAAGGTGTTTCTTGTTGATTTCGTGTACGCACCGGCAAGCAGTGTAACCCTCCGAAACCATGCGTAATTCCATCAGCGACACGCGTACGGAGAGCCCGTGGCCTATCATGATTCCGAAAAGCCGGTTGCGGCTGTAGGTGGAATAAGCGGTTACGAGCAGGTCGCCCAAATACACTGAATCGGAAATGTGTCGATCCTCGTTTGGGTAGAGCTTGGAGACGAAGTATTTCATCTCTTTCAAGCAGTTGGCCACGTATGCGGCGATGAAGTTGTCGCCATAGCCCAGTCCGCTGTAGATGCCAGCGCCAAGCGCATAGATGTTTTTCAATACGATAGCAAGTTCTGCGCCCATCATGTCTTGTGACACAGAGGTGCGGCAGTAGCGGTTGGTGAAAAATCTGGCCACAGTATTGGCCAGTTCCAAATTCTCGGATGCTGCCGTAAGGAAGGTGAACTTCTCCTGGGCGATTTCTTCCGCGTGCGAGGGACCGCTGATGATGGACATGTTCTCCAGAGGCACCTTGAACTGCGTCTTCATGTAGTTGCTGATGAGTTGCATAGTCTCCGGCACAATACCTTTGACTGCCAGTATGATCTTTTTCCGGTGCAACTGGCTGCGTTGCAGTGGCTCCAATGTCTGGTGTAGATATGCGGACGGAGTGACAATGATGACATAGTCGGCCTTGGAAACCACCGCCTTAATGTTGGTGCTCACGCGAACATCAGCAGGATTGATGAGCACGGAGCTGAGATAGCGCGGATTGTGTCCGAACTGCACGATGTGTTTGGCTATCTCCTCATCCCGGATCCACCAATGGATGTGCTCCAAATTGGAAGAGATGATCTTGATGATGGCGGTAGCCCAGCTTCCTCCTCCGATAACGGCTACACGATAGCGCAATCGAGTCTTTTTGCTTCTTGGTATTTTAGGCAGAAAATCCCTATCAGCCATTTTAAGTATTTTAACATTTTTTAAGGCCGCAAAGATACAAAATTGTATGAAACCATCATTGGTTTGTCTGCATATATTTTCTATCTTTGCAAGTTTAAAGAAAATTGATGATAATGAGAAGGTTTTTTCTTTGTAATATACTATTAATCATTTTTTTAGCGGTGTTTGCCCAACAGCAACCCGTGAAGAATGTTATCGTACTGATTCCTGACGGAACCTCCACCAGCCTGCTTTCCGCTGCCCGCTGGTATCAGATTTATCAGAATCCATCGCAGAAAAATCTCAATATTGACCCTTTCATTAAAGGTCTGTTGGGCACCTGTTCCTCCGATGCCCCTATCGGCGATTCCGCCCCAACCACCTCTTGTTATATGACAGGTCAGCCGTCGCAGACGAGTTTCATTTCCACCTATCCGGTGAAAACAGACCATGACTTGTTCCCGGTGGATGCCACTCGCGCATACCAACCGTTGGCCACTCTTTTGGAGGCTTCCAAACAGATGCTCCACAAGTCCACCGGACTGGTGTTCACTTGTGAGTTCCCGCACGCGACACCCGCCGATTGCGCAGCGCATACCTACAGACGGAGCAGTTACAAAACCATCGCACCCCAAATGGTACACAACCTGGTGGATGTGGTCATTGGTGGCGGCGTTTCCTATCTTCTGCCTGAATATCAAGAATTTCTGAAAAAACATGGGTATCAAATTTTCCTCAACGATCCACAAGGCATGGCCAACTGCCACAAGGCTCCCTTCTGGGCCCTCTATTGCGACCAGTCCATGCCCTATGAAATAGAAAGAGATGTCAAACAGCAACCCTCGTTGGAAGAGATGACACGAAAGGCTATCGAAGCATTGTCTCAAAACCCCAATGGATTTTTCCTTATGGTGGAGGGCAGCAAAGTGGACTGGGCCGCCCATGACAACGACGCCAAACCTGCCATCACGGATTTTATTGAATTTGACAAGGCATGTAAGGCCGCTTTTGATTTTGCTCAGAAAGACAGAAATACTTTGGTGGTAGTGATGCCCGACCACGGGACCGCGTCCGTTACAGTGGGCAACGCCAAATCCAACCATGGTTATGACAAGCTGTCACTCAATCAGATCATGTCCACCATTGACGACTACAATCTTTCTGCGTGGACAATGGCTGATAAGATGAAAGCGGTGGAACCCTCCGAATGGCCCGCACTGTTTGAGAAATATTTCAACATTCAGATTTCAGATGCGGATGTGGAATTTTTGCAGTCGGCACGTGATTATAACAAGTCAAAGTTTTCCAAAGAACAGCGTAAGGGCAACGAATCTTTGTCAAAATTGCTCGGACAGTTCCTATACAGTCGCACGTACTTCGGTTTCACCACCTTCGGCCATACGATGGAGAATGTGTTCTATGCCATGTATCATCCTCAGAACGATGTGTTGACGGGCTATGTCACCAATATCCAGATGCATGAGTATCTCTGCCGCCAACTCAATCTTACCGACTCACTACCCAAGCTTACCGCTGACATTTTCGCTGACCATCACAAGGTTTTCGAAGGTTACACGACGCGCATCGACAGTATTTCCCCAAATCAATACAAACTGGTGGTTAAGAATAAGAAGAATACGCTTGAGGTAGAAAGTTATACAAATACAGTGACAATCAACAAGAAAACCGTGGAACTGCCTTCAGTGGTGGTGTACATGGACAAAAACAAGACTTTCTATCTGCCCAAAAACCTCCGGAATTATCTGGAATAGGAGAAAAATCGAGATCAGTTCAAAAGAAATAATAATAAAAATCAATAAAAATGGAAACCACAACAGATTATGCAGGTAACAACGGGCCGCAGAACGAGACCAATCCGTTGAAAAAATGGGTGATCATCCTCGGCATTCTGGCCGGTGTGTTTTTCGCCACCACGCTCTATTTCGGTTTCTTCGCCAAACCTGTCCTCAACAAGGAGTTTGCCAAGGTGGAGAACAATAACATGGAGTTGCAGGCGGAGTTGGATTCTTTGCTGGCAGAGCACGAGAGAATTAAAGCACAATACGGAGATCTTTCCGACCAGCTCAGCGAAAAGGACAGCATCATCATGGCGAATGCCGCCCAGATTGAAGAGCTGATTAACTCTCAAGCGGATTATCGGAAAATCAAAAAACAATTGGCCCGCTTGCAGAACATTTCACAAGAGTATGTACAGGAGATGGACAAGCTGTACCAGGAGAACAAGGCCTTGAAAGAAGAAAATATCTCTGTCAAAGCAGACCTGGAGCAGGAGCGTCAGGACAAGGAAAATATTCAGAAATCCAACGAAGCCCTGAGTGCCAAGATTTCCAGTGCGGCGGTTTACAAAGCTTATAACATCCGCAGTGCCGGTTATCTTCTCAAGAACAAAGGGAATGAGGAGCCCACGGACAAGGCGGCGCGAGTCAAACGCATCAAGACCACCTTCATCTTAGGTGAGAACTCGCTGATAGAATCCGGTCCTGTCAACGTGTATTGCCGTATAGCCATTCCAGGCACTGGCAAAGTGCTCACGCCAGGCTCAAGCGAGACATACTCTTTCGTGCACAATGGCCAGCGTTTGCAATACTCCACCAAGACTGTCGTCAACTACGACAAGCAAGCACAAACAGTGACTATGAACTGGGATCTTATGCCTGACGATAAGGCGGTCAAGGGCAAATACGTTGTCCAAGTTTTCACCGACGACCAATTCTTGGGTGAAAGTTTCTTCACTTTAAAATAATCGCTCAACCAAACTCCTTTTTCTTAAATAAATACAATGATAAGCCGAAGATACTTGAGAATCAAAACCATGCAGGCGCTCTATGCGCATAGCATGAAACCATACGAAGATGTGCTGACTGCCCAGAGAACACTCGTGAAAACGGTGAACAACAGTTATGTGCTCTTCCTTTGGCTCTTCTCCATCCTGCCCGAAGTGACCTTTTACAGGAAGAACAAGCTGGAAGATCTCCGCAACAAGCACAATCCCACAGCTGAAGATCTGAACCCCAACACCAAGTTTGTGGACAACCAAGTTATTGCGCAGATTGAAGATAACGTAGTCCTGCAACCTTTGTTCAAGACCAATCACATTGACTGGTCCAACGATGGTGACTTCATTCCAAGACTTTTCCATATCATAGAAGAAACTGATTTCTACAAGGCATATATGGAAAATCTCTCACGGAGCTACGAAGATGACAAGAAATTGGTTTTGAATATTATAGAACATGTTTTAGGAGAAGATGATCATATTCGTTGGTATTTCAGCGAGAAGGACACCAATTGGCTGGATGATTATGATGAGGCTTTGATGATGTTTTATAAGAATGTTTCCAAGTTCAAGTTGAAAGATGGAAACGAGAATAAAATCCAGCCCTTGTATAAGGACCAGAAAGAGGATGAACAATTCCTGCGCGATTTGTTCAAGAAGACAATCCAGCATGAAGACGAGTATGAAAGGCTGATTGAGGACAAGCTGCAGAACTGGGAGCTGGAACGTGTCATCGGTATGGACATCCTGCTGATGAAGATGGCCATTTGCGAGTTTTTGGAGTTCCCCACCATTCCCATAAAGGTGACGATGAACGAGTACATAGATTTGGCCAAACTTTACAGTTCCGACAAAAGTCAGAAATTCATCAACGGCATTTTGGACCGCCTCATCGTGGATTTCAAGGAAGAGGGTAGGATTGTGAAAACAGGAGTCGGATTATATCAAAACTAAAGCAATGAATAGAATCAAGATATTATTATGTATTGTTCTGGGTTTGTCGGTAATAGTTGCGTGCCACCGCAAACCAGCTCAGGAGGGAGACTTCAAGGTTTCGGACGTGCATATCCCCGTGACTGCCGATGGTATGTCGAAAAAAGACAAGGACAAAATGCCTGTCATCCAGTTTGAACGCACCACGTATGATTTCGGAGAGGTGGTGCAAGGCGAGAAGCTCAGTTATTCCTTCAAGTTCAAAAACACCGGTAAGTCGAACCTTATCATTTTCTCTTCGGAGGCCACATGCGGGTGTACAACATCCACGCCGCCCAAAGCGCCTATCCGTCCGGGAGAGTTGGGGGAGATAAAAGTGACGTTTGATTCTAAATCGCAAAATGGCAAAGTGGTGAAGCGTATCCTCGTAGGAGCAAACACTTATCCGGCGGAAACCATTCTGACCATTACGGCAAACGTGACATCCAGCAAAAACACGAAGTGATACTTTTTTATAGTGCAATTCAAATTATTCAATTTTTATAAAAACGATTAGTATGACAAATTTTTTCACATTATTGCAAGCTTCAGGCAGCGCCCAGGGTGGCGGTATGAGTATGACCCTCATCATGATTCTGCTTATCCTCGTGGTTTTCTACTTTTTCATGATCCGTCCGCAACAAAAACGTCAGAAACAGATGGAGGAATTCAAGAAAAGTCTGGAAAAGGGCGATAAGGTGACGACCATTGGCGGCATTCACGGCAAGATTTGCGACGTGAAGGAAACCACTTTCCTCATTGAAATCGCCAACGATGTGCGCATTGAGGTTGACAAGGCTGCCATTGCCATCGATGAAGCCCAGCTTAAAGCTAAGAAACAGGAGCAAAAATAGTTCGTAATGCCCAAAGAGAAAATCAAACTGCCATCCATCGCCTTTCTTGTTTGTCTGGTGGTGGCCGCCATCGCGTGGGGTGTTGTGACCTTTTCGAAAGATTATAAGGTAACCTATAATTTCAAAGTCGTCTGTTACAACCTTCCCGAAGGGAAGAAAAGTGTCACAGTTTCAGATACTGTTATCACATTGACTTTCAATCAGAAAGGGTTGAAATATTTGAGCACCCCATTCAAAGACAAGGAGAAAAAGGTATATATTTCAGTAGCTGAGCTCATCAAGCCGAAACATAAGGTTTCTGTTTACACTTTTTCCAATAAGGAGATGCGAGATTTTCTTCACCACCATAATTTTGGTCCCGAGTTAGTGTCGGTGGATGAACCCGAGGTGATAACCTTTTACCTGCGCTGATGTACAAGATAGCACTTACCGGCGGCATCGGCACGGGCAAGACCTATTTGTCCGCCCATTTCATTGAGATGGGCATACCAGTGTTTTACGCTGATGACGAAGCCAAAAAACTGTACACCGACACGCAGTTTCTTCAGACTATCCGCGAAAACTTCGGCAATGAGGTGTTTGACCCGGACCACCCGAACCGGTTGAGTTTTGATCGGTTGGCGGAGAAAGTTTTTGCAGACGACGAAGCGTTGCAGCAGCTTAACAGGCTCGTGCATCCGGCCGTAATGGAAAAATTCGAGGAATGGTGCGTTTGTCAGGACGCGCCTGCTGTCATGATGGAGTCGGCGGTTGTGTTCGAAGGGAACCTCGCCCAGTATTTTGACAAAATCATTGTGGCCGACGCGCCCATGGAGTTGCGCATAAAACGCGTGCTGGCACGCAATCCGGAAATGTCGCGTGAGCAGATCCTCGCCCGCATGTCCAAGCAGATGTCGCAGGAAGAAAAATGCCGCCGCGCCGATTTAGTGGTGTGTACCGGCGAAACCTATGCGGCGGCATTGGATATTACACTTCGCAACTAACGTTTGCTGGGCATAATAAAGCACATCGGTTGATGATAATGATTTCTTCCGCGTTGGCCACATATCGTCGAGCCTCCGCGATTGGATTTGCGTTTTCCATGATTAGAGGTTTGTGACTAATGGTTAGAACGGCAGATCGTCCGTGTCGGACTCATATACCGGCTCGGGAGCATTGGCGGGTGGTGTGACCGCTTCGGCCTGGTTGGGCACTTGCGTGACCACCGCTCCGGCGGCATTGTCATCCCCCTTGGGCGACAAGATGGTGAACGTGCTGGCTTCAATCTCGGTGATGTACCGCTTGTTGCCGTTGTCCTCCCAGCTGCGCGTGCGCAACTTGCCCTCTAAATAAATCATCTTGCCCTTGTTCAGGTACTTCTCGGCATTCTCAGCCAAACCGCGCCAACAGTAAATGTTGTGCCACTCGGTCTGCTCTATCCGGTTGCCACTCTTGTCCTTGAAAAACTCTGAGGTGGCTAATGTGAAGGATGCTTTCTTGACGTTGTTTTCAAAGGTTCTGATCTCGGGATCCTTTCCTAACCGACCAACCAGAATAACTTTATTAATTCCTGACATAGTAATTTGTTTTTAAAAGTTCGCCGCAAAGATATAAAATTTTCTAATACAATAAAATTATTTTAAAAATTTTTAATTATTTTTTCAAAACGGGTTTGTAAAGAGACTCCGACAAGACTTTCTGGGAATCGGTGCGGAGCATAATGTCTTTCAACGGGGTTTCGGGATGCTGTTTCATGTAGCTTTTGATGATTTGCAGGCCGATATACGCACCGATTCGTCCAGGTGACTCATTGCCGAACACCCGTGTGAAGGGAGTCTCTCCTACCAATTGACGTATCACATCCTCATCTTTGGAGTAGATCATATTCTTTTCCACCAAGTATTGCCAAACCTGTCCCTCGTGTTTTTTTGCCCACTCGTATTTTTCAGGGCTGTAGCCTAAAATGTCCTCTTCAGATGCATCGGGAAACATGACTAGGGTGAAGAAGAGTTTCTTTCCTTCATCCAGCATGTTATCCAATGCTGACACTAAGGTTTTGTCGGGCAAGTGTTTGTAGGCCATCACTTTGGTAAAACAGTCAGTGGCCATATATTTGCGGTCGCAGCGCGTGCTAATGAATTTGGGCATACCTGCTGCACTGTAGTATTTGTAATTGGCCCCGAGGTACATGTCAAGGTTGATGAATAGCGTGTTGTCGTAGCCCCAAACAGAGGGAATGGAAAAATCGAGACCGGAAATCATCGTGATGATTTTGGGCACAGAGTCATCAGGAAAATGGGTGAGATAGAGCTTGAAGGCTGAGGTGAGTTCGCTTTGCAGATCGTTGAGATTTGGATATTGCTTTTGGGTTTCCCGATAGATTTCCTTGATGGTGGGGTCGGTAAGGTAGCCCTTGAGGGACTTTATCATATTTGCGTCTTTCCAGCAGTCTTTGGCGATCAGGATTTCCGGCACCTGGCCATAGATTTCTTCCACACCCTGTGCAAGATGACCGGGATCCAGGGAAAACAGTTTTTGCTCGTAACGGACAACTTTCAATTCCACATTCCGGACCTTTGCCTTCTGTTCGGTAGTTGTGGGTGGAGTGGCCACTTTTTCCTTGCGGTGGCAGGCGGCGCAGCATATCAGCAGGGCCAGAACTATAACGCCGATGATTTTTCTCATAATGCAGTTTTTGTATTGGCTGCAAAGATAGCAAATACAATAAATTTCTTTCCCCTTTTATAAAATAATATGTACGATTAAAAAAAATTCGTATTTTCGCACGTTTTTTATATAGTTAGGTGTATAAGCATAACTATATTACAACATATTGATAATCAATAAATAATATAATATTAACAAAAAAAATTCAGTATGAAAAAAAGCGACACTTTGAAAACTTTGACACGTACATTGCAAAGTTTTGTGGCCATTATGTTGGTGACATTGATGGCTGTTGGTAGTGTGGTAGCGCAGACAACCTACTCACATACCATTACTGCAAAGACTTGGAGCGCCCTTGGCGCACAGGATTTGAGTGGAGTAACCTGGACCGCAGCCGGTACAACTACAGACGGGGGCTACTTTGGTTACGACACACTTAAAGGCCAGCAGTTCGGTTCCAGCAAAAAGCCGTTCACCGCGCTGACTCTTACAACATCTGACATCACCGGAACCATCACCTCTGTGAAGGTGAACACTTCCGGTGCAAATAGCATCAATGCCACATTCAAAGTGAAAGTAGGCAACACCTACTTCACCTCTGGCTCAGCTGATAATGTGACTCTGACCAACGCTGCCACCGACTATACCTTCACGGGTTCGGCTTCTGGCGATGTGGTTCTGGAATGGGCGCAGACTTCTTCCAAAGCCATTTATGTGCAATCCATTGAAGTGACGTATGCCACCGCTCCTGTGGCTGTGGCCACTCCGGTGTTCGCTCCTGGAACAGGCACCTACTATACTGTCCAGACCGTGACCATCACCAGCAACACCGCCGGTGCCATCATCTATTACACGCTTGACGGTACCCCGCCTACCACCTCTTCTGCTGTGTACAGCACTCCGATTACGGTTGACTCCACCATGACTTTGAATGCTATCGCTGTAAAAGATGGAGCGACGAGTGCAGTGGCTACCGCTACTTACACGTTCCCCGAAGTCACCGTGCTGGATAACATCGCTGAATTCAAAACACAGACTTCCACTTCGGACATTTTCAAAGTGAATTCTCCGATGACGGTGATTTTCCAGACCGCCGACAAATTCCATACTTTTGTTCAAGACAGCAGTGCTGCCATCTATGTGTATGGCACCATGGATAAAGCCTATCAGGCTGGCGATGTCATCAACGGCGGCGTGTATGGCAAATACTCCTTGTATAAACAGATGAATGAATTGAAACCGGTGTCAGGCGCACCTCTCGCAGCAGGCGTGCACGGCACGGCCGTCGCTCCGATCGAAGTGACGCTCGACAGCCTCATTGCTAACTACAGCTACTATGAGGGTCGCCTCGTTACTGTAAAGGGCGTGACGGTAGCTGCCGATGTTACCTTCACCACCGGCAGCGCTAACGGCGTGAATGTGACTCAAGGTGACAAGACCATCCAAATCTACAACACCTTCAAAACACTGAATAGATCTCTTCCCGCTAACAATATGGTGGATGTGACGGGTCTTGTGATCCGTTACAATAACACCATTGAGGTTGCGCCGCGCAACAATGACGACATTTCCCTGCCGGTTGCCACGCTTCCTTACGTGGTGGATTTTGATGAGAACGTAGATACGTTCTTCAACATTGCCAACGGCAACGCCACCAACAAGTGGTTTGTAGGTCAGGCACAGGGGTTTGACAACAACAAGTTGTTCATCTCCTCCTCCAATGGTGTAACCAACAAATATGACCTGACCGCCACTTCCACGGTGTCCGCCAGCCGCCATATCACCATTCCTGAAAATGGTGCCGTGCTGTCGTTCACTTCCCGTGTGAATGGCGAAGAGGGCAAAGATATGTTGAACGTGTACTTATATAATTATACTAATAATATATTAAGTACTACTCCGAGTTGGCAAACCAGTATTGTCGGTGAGGAAGACTGGACAGAACACACGTTCGCCATCGCTCCCGATTTTGCAGGTATTGCTCTTCTCAAGTTTGAGTGGAAGAATGATAACCAGAACGGTGAGCAATATCCTGCCGCTATCGATAACATCTTGTTGACGGTGGCCACCTGTGCACAGCCCATCGCTCTGAATGTGGCAGTGACCGGCGACTCTGCTGTGGTCACCTGGAACACAGCTGACACCACCCAGAACGCTTGGACCCTCGAGTACAAACTCGCAGACCACAATGAGTGGTACAGCATGAACACGACAGTGCCGACCATCAAGCTCACCGGCCTGCAGGGCAGCAGCACCTACGATGTGCGCGTGAAAGCCAACTGCGGCAGCGAGAGCAGCGAATGGACCACCGGTTCCTTCAAAGTGGATTGTTTGAATGCTACATTTACAGAAGAAACGTTGACGTTTGGCAATGGAACATCTACAAATTACAATACTCTTCCTTTTGCTGGTTATTATTACCATTCCTACACTCAACAATTGATAACAGCGGAAGAATTGGCTGAACAAGGTATTGTAGAAGGAAGCACCATCAAACAAATCGGTTTCAACTATTTTAATACCAATTCTATTGTCCGTCCTATTAAGATAGGTATGGCCAACACAACTGAGGTTTCTTTCGGTAGCAGCTTTATATCCAATAACGAGTTCACAACCGTTTATGCTTCCGACTGTCAAGAGTTTTCCAATGAAAACAACAATTGGGTTATGATGACCCTTTCAACACCGTTTACTTATACAGGTGGTACGCTGGCTATTTCGATGTTGATGGACTATACCACAACCTCAAGTTGTTTCACGCAATATAATAGCACTTCCCGTTTTTATCTATCCAGTATTGGATCCAATGTTTCAAGAGCTTTTTATTGTGATGGATCCAACACAGGCAATAACATAACATTTGATGCTAACGGCCAACCTACTTCCACTTATACATCATCTAAATATAATTATAACTATACATATCGTAACAATATAAAATTTAATGCCACTGTCAAGAACTGTGATGACCAACTTACTTGTGCTGCACCTGACAGTGTGACCGTTTCGGATATCACCACCGATGGTGCCACCATCACTTGGAAAGGTACTGCCGATAACTATTCTTTCGAGTACAAGACCGGTGACGATGAGTGGACCGCCGTCAATGTGAATGGCAACACTTACACCCTCACGAGCCTGACACAGAAGACTACTTACACCGTGCGCGTGAAAGCACTCTGCGGTGAGAACAACAACAGCCTCTATTCTGACGAGGTTGATTTCACCACCGCCAGCGTTTGTCCTATGGTGACCGACATCAACACCTCCAATCTTTCCACCACCACCACCATTTCTTGGACACCTGGTGGCAGTGAGCATGAGTGGAATTTGCGTTTCCGCCCGATGAACACCAATGAGGAGTGGGTAGAGCTCCACGTCAGCGGTATCGCTTCCACCACCTTCGGCGGTTTGCTTGACCAGACCAACTATGAGGTGGAGATCATGGCACTCTGCGATCCTAACGATGAAGAGAACTGGAGTTCTTGGGCTCACTACGAGTTCACTTCCGGTTGCGCTCCGTTTGAACTGACCTACGATGAGGGCTTCAATACCACTACTCGTCCCGATTGCTGGGAGGACCAAGACATCACCTTCAATGGTACTGCAGCTGTGGCCGACTCCGCTGCACAATGGCTGATGACCCCGCCGATCCAAATTCCGGTGGAGGGCAACACCTACATCGTGGTTGACATGCAGGGTGCAGCAACCCTCATGGCTTCTTACAGAGGTACAACTCTGGCACGTTTCGCTACGATTGCCACTTTGAGTGGCGATACCACTGGACATTATGTCATTGAAGTTCCGGCTTCTTACAAAGACAAAGCCGTGAATTTCATGTTCATGGCCGCCGACAACTTCAGCATTGACAACGTGGAGTTCACACAATGTGCTTTTGTGCCGGCTAACCTCACCGCAATCAACCCGCTCAACAATTCCGTTGAACTAACCTGGAACGGTATCAATAACAGCGGTTGGGTGCTGGAATACGCTAAAGTCGGTACCGATAGCTGGACTTCTATTAATATTGATCAGACATCCGATACAGTGAACTATACACTTACCGGACTTGAAGGCCAAACCGACTATAAATTCCGCGTGAGTACGATTTGCGCTGGCGGATTCACCAGCAAACCTTCCAACGAGGCCACAATGACCACACGTTGCGATGCCATCTCTGCTCCTTACGAGGATTTCAATAGCACGACACATACATTGGATTGTTGGTCCGTGGTTTACACCGGTACTGACAGTCGCAGTTTTGCAGGTGATGATGGCACGTATGCACACAGACTTCAGATGTACAACTATTACAACCGTGCACTCGACTCCACCGACAATACCGCTCTCGGCGATTTGTATGCTATCCTGCCTATGATGGACACCACGCTGAAGGTTCTGCAAATCAACTTCACAGCAGAAACCATGAAATCCAGCGATCCTGCGGTTGAATTCCAGTTGGGCGTGGTGACTGACATTAACAAACCCGAGCAGACCTTTATGCAGTTGGGTAACAATTATACCGCTGTTTTTGATGCTGCCCAATACACGGCCATTCTCAACAATGTGGAATATGAAGGTAATTTGGCCTTCCGTGTGAAGAAATCCAATGAAACGAAAGACCTGCGTCTTTCCAATATTCTTGTGGAATACATTCCTGCTTGCCAGAAACCCAACAATCTGGTCGCTACCCCGGCTTCTGAAACCACTATGTCTTTGACTTGGGGTACCGTGGGTCGTCAGCAGAACTGGGATATCAGCTTCAAACAAGGTCAATATAATTATAGCGAACCTGATGCAAGCTTTACAACCGTGACTGCCAACTACAGTCCTCGTATCATCAGTAACCTGACATACGGCGAGTGGTACACCTTCTATATCCGCAACCATTGCAGCTCCACTGAGCAGAGCCTGTGGGTAGGACCTGTCAAAAAACAATTGTTATTGGAATTCAATTTAGCCAATACTACTACCGTGAATTCCTGTAACGGTAAGGTGGTGTTTGAAAATGATACTAACGGTACCAACACCATGACACTCCATGCCAGCAGTGCAAACAGCTGGGTTGTCCTGACTGGCACAGTGAACTTGGGCAGCGATACACTCTTCGTGTATGATGGCACGGCCGTGGACGCTTCCAAACTCATCACCACAATTACAGGTAGCAAGAGTAATCTTACCATCCATCCTCAATGTGAAACAGACATGACCCTCTATCTGAAGAAGGCTACCAACAGCAATCCTACCTTGAATTTGGACATTGCTTGCGACGCACTTCCTACCTGTTCTGCTCCTGGCAAACCGGTGTTTGATGAGAGTACCCAAATCCTTACTTGGGAAGTTGGCTGCTGGGGCACTTCTGAAAGTTACAACATTGTTGTGATTAAACAATCCGACAACAGCGAGGTAATGACTCTTACTTCCTCTACCGATTCCATTGTGGTGCCAGTTTCACAATTGGCCAACAACCAAATCTACACATTCAAGGTGCAGCCTGTATGCAGCAACAGCATCCCGGGCGAATGGTCTGAGGAATCTGACGAGTTTGAGAAAATTTCCTGCGCTGATCCCAGGAACCTGACTGTAACCGATAACGGATTTGCCACCAATGGCCAAACCTTAATAGTTACTTGGGAACCCGGTTCTTCCAGCCAACGCACATTTGAGGTGGGTTGGAAACTGCATAACGCTTATGACTGGAGTACAGCCACAGTCACGGCCACAACCTTTACCACTCCCGCTTTGGACGAGGCCCAGACTTACGACGTACGCGTGAAAGCTATCTGTAATGCAGAAGAGCATAGCAACTATGTGGAAACCTCAGTGGAAACCCCGTGCGTACATTCAGCACAAGGTGTAATTGATGCACAATTAGGTGCTGGAACAATTTCCAATAACGATTTTCCAATTGCTGGGTGGTATAATCATTCATACACTCAACAATTATTCATGCAAGATGAGTTGGAGGCGCAAGGTATTTCTGCTGGTATGATGGTATCATCCATTAGTTTTAACTATTACAACTCTAGTGCTACTATCAGACCGGTTACAATTGGTTTG
>Ga0310696_10002905_pt1 | contig 22007 bp, 20 predicted proteins | sample AusTroGonzalo_MG_4_FD_203885 | JGI IMG/M metagenome (GOLD analysis project Ga0310696, IMG submission 203885) | Bovine rumen microbial communities from tropical cattle in Woodstock, Queensland, Australia - Gonzalo_02 (v2) (version 2) | ecosystem: Host-associated > Mammals > Digestive system >...
CGCACTTTCCAGGCCCGTTACTCGCTGGATGAAGCGTCTACGCTCAACGTTTTCCTTTACCTGGACGGCAACAACGAGAACCCCGCTTCCATGGACGAAAACAACCTGAAGCAGAATACCCATTTCATCAGCATCCCCATCTCTGACTGGGATTTCAAAGCCGTCACCCTCACGGTGGATATCCTTACCTCCACCTCCGAAGGCTACGTCATAGAGCAGAAAACCTATTCCACCCGGCAGTAATCACGGATTTTTTTTGTCCAGCACGTGAGCGTGCATGTTTTGTGCGAACAAAAAAAGAGACCTTTGCGGGTCTCTTTTTTAATGGGGTGGATGATGGGGCTCGAACCCACGACACTCGGAACCACAATCCGATGCTCTACCAGCTGAACTACATCCACCATGTTTGGGACTGCAAATGTACGGATTAATTCCGATTTTCCAAAATTTATTTTATCTTTGTAAAACTGGGAAACAATACAATAACAATATGGCAAAACGTGAAATCAAGTTCTCCCTGGTATACAGGGATATGTGGCAGAGCTCGGGCCGATATCAGCCGCGCGTGGACCAGTTGGTACGGGTAGCTCCCGCCATTGTGGATATGGGCTGCTTTGATCGTGTGGAAACCAACGGCGGTGCCTTCGAACAGGTGAATCTGCTGTACGGAGAGAATCCCAATATCTCTGTGCGTAAGTGGACGGCTCCCTTCCACAAGGCGGGTATCCAAACCCACATGCTGGAGCGTGGCCTCAACGCCATCCGTATGTATCCCGTTCCGGAAGACGTCCGTGAACTGATGTTCAAGGTGAAGAAGAAACAGGGGACGGACATCGCCCGTTCCTTCTGCGGCCTCAATGACCACCGCAACCTCAAGACGTCTATTGAACTTGCCAAGAAGGGCGGAATGATTTCACAGGCAGCCCTGTCCATCACGCATTCTCCCGTTCATACGGTAGATTATTACCTCAAGCTGGTGGACCAGCTGGTGGAATACGGCACCGATGAAATCTGCCTCAAGGATATGGCAGGTATCGGCCGTCCCACGGAACTGGGACAGATTGTGGCCGGCATCAAGAAGGCACACCCGGAAATCAAGGTCCAGTACCATGGCCACACCGGCCCCGGTTTCTCCCCGGCATCCATGCTGGAAGTGGCCCGCGCCGGAGCGGATTATCTGGACGTTGCCGTAGAGCCTCTGTCCTGGGGCAAGGTGCATCCGGACGTCATTACTGTTCAGCAGATGATGAAAGCCGACGGCTTTCAGGTAAAGGACATCAATATGGATGCCTATATGGAAGTGCGCCGCCTCACGCAGGAATTCATCGACGACTTCCTGGGCTACTGGATCAACCCTACCAACTCCCAGATGACCTCCCTGCTGGTGGGCTGCGGCCTGCCCGGCGGTATGATGGGCTCCATGATGGCCGATCTGAAGGGCTTCCAGGGCGCCATCAACGCCGCCCAGCGCGCCCACGGCCGTCCGGAAATGAGCCTGGATACTTTGATGGTGAAGCTCTTTGACGAAGTGGAGTACGTATGGCCCCGCCTGGGCTACCCGCCGCTGGTGACGCCGTTCAGCCAGTACGTGAAGAATACGGCTCTGATGAACGTATTCAACATGCTGCAGGACAAGCCCCGTTGGACCACCATCGACAAGGATACCTGGGGTATGATCCTGGGCAATATGGGCAAGCTGCCCGGAGAACTGGCCCCCGAAATCGTGGCCCTGGCCAAGGAAAAAGGGATGGAGTTCTACACCGGCAACCCGAAGGATATGTATCCCGACGAACTGCCCAAGTTCCGCAAGATGATGGACGAGGAAGGCTGGGACTACGGCGAGGACGACGAAGAACTCCTGAACATGGCCATGTTCGAGCGCCAGTACCGTGATTTCCGCAGCGGTGTTGCCAAGGAACGTTTCAACAAAGACCTGGAAGAAATGAAAGCCAAGGCCGGCGCCCCCATCGTGATAGAGCGTCCCGTGGTGGAAATGCCCAAGTTCAGCGTTGAAGATTACGTTGCCAAGTACCCCAAGGCCACACCCGTGCAGTGCCCCGTCAAGGGCCAGTTGTTGTGGGAAATCGATGTCGACAACGACTCCAAGGCCCCCATCGTAGGCCGCAAGGTCAAGGCCGGGGAAGTCATCGGCCACGTTCAGACATACTACGGCCTGGAAGACATCGTGGCTGCCGTGGACGGCCTCCTGGTTGCCGTCCTGGGCAAGCAGGGAGACAACGTGGAAAAGGCCGAAATCATTGCCTTCGTGCAGTAATCAACCTATATCCTATAAAAAGACGGCTTGCAGGAATGCAGGCCGTTTTTGCGTCATACTAGAGGTAAAGACTCGTTGTTTAAAGCACACTCAAGGGCATGAGAACGTGATTTTGTGCTTTAGACGGGGTAACAGAGGTGGTTTAAAGCACAATAATGGCCCTGATTTAGCGATTTCGTGCTTTAACCATCTGAAAGAGCCTAATCCCAGTCTCCCGTGGTTCGCCGAGAGGTTAAGCCCTTCCTCCGACCTGGCTACAATTCCCTGCGGAGACGGGCCTTGGGGATGTCCAGCTGGGCGCGGTATTTGGCGATGGTGCGGCGGGCGACTTTATAGCCGCGGGCGGCCAGGCCGTCTACCAGTTCGTCATCGGTGAGGGGGTTGTGCTTGTCTTCGCCGTCTACCATTTCCCGAAGGGCTTTTTTGATTTCGCGGGTAGAAACTTCTTCGCCTTCGGAATTCTCCAGGCCTTCGGAGAAGAAATACTTCAGGGGGAAGATGCCGAAGTGGGTTTCTATCCACTTGCTGTTCACCACACGGGAGATGGTAGATATGTCGAAGCCGGTCATCTCGGCAATGTCCTTGAGCACCATGGGCTTGAGATTGCTTTCGTCCCCGTCCACGAAATAATCGTGCTGGTAGTCGATAATGGCCTGCATGGTGCTCTGGAGGGTATTCTGCCGCTGGCGCAGGGCCTCGATGAACCATTTGGCCGAATCGATCTTCTGCTTGACGAAGGTGGCGGCCTCTTTATCGGCCCGTGAATTGGACAGTCGGCCAGCCTCCATGATCTCCGAGTATTTACGGTTGATGCGAAGCTCGGGGATATTGAAGCGCGGCATGCTCAGGATGAGCTGACCGTTTTCGTAGTCCAGCTGGAAGTCCGGAACTACCTGCTGGGCCTGGTCGTCATAAGAATCATCTACCTGGCCGCCCGGGGAAGGATTCAGCCGGCGGATTTCATCCAGAACGCCCTTCATTTCATCCTCCGAGAGGTGCAGACGCGCCATAATCTTCTGGAAGTGGCGGTTCTTGAAGGCGTCGAACTGGGTTTCCAGCACCTTGATGGCATTGTCTACGGACGGGGTGCGTTTTTTGTCCTCCAGCTGGATGAGCAGGCACTCGCGAAGGTCCCGTGCACCCACGCCGGAGGGCTCGAATTCCTGGATTACCTTGAGCATCTTCTCCACTTCCTCGGCCGATGATTCCACGCCGGCGCGGAAAGCGAGGTCGTCCACCAGGGATTCGATGTCTCTTCGCAGATAACCGTCTTCGTCCAGGGAGCCGATGATGAAGGAAGCCACGGTACGCTGATGGTCCGTGAGGTTGCGGTATCCCAGCTGCTCCTGCAGGCTTTGGGTGAAGCTTTGCTTGACAGAGAATGTGTTGTATTCCGGACGCTCGTCCTTGCCCCAGTTGTTCACATGGAGGTTATAGGAAGGGATGTCGTCGTCCTGGGGACCGTAATTCTCCTCCAGGGAACCACCGCTCTGCTCCTTCTCCTCTACCTCGGAGATGGATACGTCACGGGGTTCGTCCTCCCGCTTGGGAGATTCGTCATCAATGACAGGATTGTCGTTCATTACCTCCCGGACATACTGCTCCAGGGCCTGCACCGGCATCTCGATGACCTTGATGGTCTGGATCTGGAGCGGTGAAAGCCTCTGGGTCTGCTTCTGCTGAAGCCCTTGTTCGATGGAAGGCATTAGCGGGGATAGTTGATGGTCTCCTTGATGATATAGGCCGTGGGATAGGCGTACTTGAGGGCATTGTAAATGCGCAGGGCCTCGTCCTTGGTGCGGAAATCTCCCACGGTAACCTTATAATTAGGGCTCTCGAACGAACGGTACACGGCCGCCCGGAACTGCGACTGCAGCGTCTTCTCGATGGCTTCGGACTTGACGCGGGCCTGCGGGCCGTTGTCATAGAACACGCGGATGCGGTAGCCGGTGAGCGGCTTGTTGGCATTAGAGCGGATGTAGTCCGACAAAGCCTGCTGTACCGTAGCGCTCTGGGAAATTTTCACGCCAGGGCCGATGACGGTAAGGATGTTGCGGCCCAGCAGGGTGGAATCCATGGGGGCCGCGGTTTCGACCTCCTGTGCCTGCAGCGCAACGGCGCCCAGAAGCATCATGGAGAGTATGAGAAGGATACGTTTCATCATTTGGAAAAATTAGCTATGTCCAGGTCCTTGAACTTGAGGGGAGCCCGGAGGACTCCGTTTTTCTTCAGGGCGCCCTGGATTTCGATATCGGCCTTGAGGCCGTCGAGGGAACGTTTTGAAGCGATGACCAGCACATCCAGCAGCGAGGCACCTTCGGCCAGGGTTACCGTACAGGGCAGCTCATATACCTGCTCGCTTTTGCCGGCCAGTTCCATACTGCCCGTCTGGAAGTGGGCGATGGGTTTGTCCTCATAACGGACCGTTCCGGTTATCTCCTGCACCGCGAAACTCATGGCGGGGTTGTTGATTCCCAGCAGCAATTTTCCGTCCATAGACCGCATGGAGGTGGGCACAATGTAGGAAATGTCCACGGAAGTGAGGGTGATATCCTTCACTTTGGACATGCCGCAGGAGCAGGCCAGGACGGCCGCTACAAGAAAGATGCCGATATGCTTGATGGCTTTCACAAATACAAAGGTAGTGATTTTTTTCGTAACTTTGCGGCCTATGGGAAAAAGAGCATATATCGAGACATACGGGTGTCAGATGAACGTGAATGACACCGAAGTGATATTCGCCATCCTGGCCGAAGCCGGCTATGAGCGGACGGAGGTGATGGAAGAGGCCGATCTGGTCATGGCCAACACGTGCAGCATCCGGGACAATGCCGAGCAACGCATCTGGGGCCGCATCGAGGTCTTCAACCAGCTGCGCAAGAACAGGCCCGGCCTGGTGGTGGGCATCGTGGGTTGCATGGCCGAGCGCCTGAAGGACAAGCTGCTGGAAACCAGAAAGGTAGACTTGGTGGTGGGGCCGGACGCCTACCGTTCCCTCCCCCGCCTGCTGGAAGCCATCGGCCCGGACAGCCCGCAGATCGACGTCCTTCTTTCACGGGAAGAGACCTATGCCGACATCACCCCCGTGCGCACAGACCGCAATGGAATATCGGCCTTTATCTCCATCATGCGCGGATGCAACAACGTATGCTCCTACTGCGTAGTTCCCTACACCCGCGGCGCCGAACGGTCCCGCGACGCCCATTCCATCGTGCGGGAAGCGTGCGATGTCTATAACCGTGGCTATAAGGAAGTTACGTTGCTTGGACAGAATGTGGACAGCTACCTGTGGAAGAGCGCCACGGAGACGGTGAACTTCGCCGGACTCCTGGAGCGCGTGGCGGCCATCGCTCCGGACCTCCGGGTCCGTTTTGCCACTTCCCATCCCAAGGACATCTCGGACGAAGTCATCTACACCATGGCGGCCCACCCCAACATCTGCCGGCACATTCACCTGCCCGTGCAGAGCGGCAGTTCCCGCATGCTGAAACTGATGCGCCGCAAATACGACCGGGAGTGGTACCTGGAGCGCGTAGCCAAGATCCGGGAGGTGATGCCGGACTGCGGACTCACCACCGACGTCATCGCGGGCTTCTGCACGGAAACACTTGAAGATCACCAGAATACGCTCACGCTCATGGAGCAGGTGGGCTTTGACTGGGCCTTCATGTTCGCTTACTCGGACCGCCCCGGCACACTGGCCAACCGTACCATGAAAGACGATGTCCCCTCCGACGAGAAAAACCGCCGCCTCAACGAGATCATCGCCCTTCAGAACCGCAAGTCCCTGGAGCGGTACCGCTCACAGATCGGCCTCACGCTGGAGGTCCTGGTAGAAGGCCCCTCCAAACGGGACCCGTCCATGCTCTGCGGCCGCGCCTCCAACAACATGATGTGCGTCTTCCCCGCCGCCGGCCGCAGCAAAGGCTCCTACACCCGGGTCCGGGTGGTGGACTGCACATCGGCCACCCTTATCTGCGAATAAAGCGCTCCCCGCTTAATCTATTCACGCACAACCACTTAAGTTTTTTTCTTGATCCCATTTGGTATCAAGAAAAATAACTACATGATTGAAAATCAGCACATTAGGCCGGGTTCGCACAAATGCTATCTTTTAAAAAACCTTACCTTTGTCCTGGCGCACCGGGGATGAGCACCTTTTGTACGCCATGCTGATCAAAGAAATGTGCCCGGAGGAAAGGCCCCGGGAGAAAATGCGCCTGCGGGGCGCGAAGGCTTTGTCCAATGCCGAGCTGCTGGCCATCCTGCTGGGAAGCGGAACCGGCGGGAAAAATGTGGTGGAAGTGGCGCAGGAGCTGATGGCCAGTGTCGGCGGGAAGCTGACCCTGCTCTCGGCCATGCCCCTGGAACGCCTGATTACGCAGAAAGGGGTGGGCGAAGTGCGCGCCATTACCGTTGCCGCCGCGATGGAACTGGGCCGACGGGCTTTTGAGGAAAGTGCCATTGCCGATAAAAGGTCGGTCAACACCCCCGAAATCGTTTACCGGCTGATGCTCCCTCACCTGAAAAACCTGGACCACGAGGAATGCTGGGCCCTGTTCCTGAACAAAGCTTGCTTCGTGTTGGGCAAGGAAATGATTACCTCCGGAAGCCTGGAGAGCACCCTGGTCGACGTCAACCGCATCCTTCGCCGCGCCATTGAAAAACAAAGCACCTACGTCATCCTGGTGCACAACCATCCCTCCGGCTCACCGCTGCCTGGGCCTGCCGATGTGCACCAGACCGAAGCGGTGAAAAACGCCCTGGCCACCGTGGGCATCTCCCTGATGGACCATGTGGTGGTGGCCGAAGATTCCTTTTTCTCCTTTTCCGAGGAAAGGACAGGGCACTTGTGATTATTTGGTCTTTTACGGGAAAATGCTATATTTGTATTCCAAAGCTAATCCCTACGGCCATGAAACTAGTGAACATCGGGGAGCACAACTCCGTCCTCAACAGTTACATCGCGGAAATCCGCGACGTGCGCATCCAGAAAGACAGCCTCCGTTTCCGCACCAACCTGGAAAGGGTGGGCGCCATCTTCGCCTACGAGATTTCCAAGACGCTGGAGTATTCCGGGAAGGAGGTCACCACCCCGCTGGGGGTGGCCAGTGTTGAGACCTTCGACACCCCGCTGGTCATAGCGGCCATCCTCCGGGCCGGCCTTCCCATCCAGAACGGCCTCCTGGGCTTCTTCGACCATGCCGAGTGCGCCTTCCTCTCCACGTTCCGCAAATTCGGCAAGGGAGACTATTTCAAGGTACATGCCGATTACTGCACCTGCCCTCCCCTGGAAGACAAGGTCCTCATCGTGGCCGACCCTATGCTGGCCACCGGCTCTTCCATGGAATCGGCCCTGAAAAAACTGGAGGAAGAAGGCGGACAGGCCCGGCACATCCACATGGTGTGCCCCGTTGCCAGCCGTTATGCCGTAGACCAGCTCTTGCAACGTCTGGACAATCATTTCACCCTTTGGGTGGCCGCCATCGACGAAGAACTCACCAGCCACAACTACATCATCCCTGGCCTGGGAGATGCCGGAGACCTGGCATACGGAGAAAAAGTATAATAACCTAAACCATACAGCTTTAACAAGACCGGGAAACGCATCCCGGTCTTTTTTTGTCATGCCTGTTCATATTTTTGTGGAAAAATTTGGAAGAAAGTGTAATAAAATGGAAAAGTTTTACTACCTTTGTACCCAGCGTGAAAGTATTTTAGTCAGACAAAAAAATGGTCAGATTCTACGGGACAGCAGCCGGAAAGGTAGACGACAAGGGGCGCATCGTGCTCCCTGCCGCTTTCCGTGAGGCCATGGTCCGCGGCGGAGCCGAGAATATGACCCTTATCGTCAAGAAAAACGTCCAGCAGCGTTGCATAGACCTGTTCCCCGCCGAAGAGTGGGAGCGCAGGAGCGAAAAGGTGCTGGACGGGATCGACCCTGAACTGAATACCGGAGACGCTGATTTTTGGACCAAGTACAATGACGGCGTCTACACCATCGTCCCGGACGGAAAGCTGGGCCGGCTGAACATCCCGTCAGAACTGCTTGCCAGTGCAGGTATTACCAAAGAGGTAGTATTCGGCGGTGTCGGCTATAAGCTTCAGATCTGGAATCCGGAAACCCGCAAGGCCGACCTTCTCTCCGACGAGAAGTTCAAAGAAACCGCATTGAGACTATCCGAAAGAAAGTAAGGAGGTCTCGAAATGCCTGAATATCATATCCCTGTACTGCTGACGGAGAGTATCTCCGCGCTGGTCACAAATCCCGACGGAATATATGCCGATGCCACTTTCGGAGGCGGTGGACACACCGCTCTCCTACTTTCACGCTTATCCGATGGCGGCAGAGTCATCGCCTTCGATCGTGACATCGATGCCATAGCCCGGGCCCCAAAAGACCCGAGGCTCACCCTTATCCACAACAACTTCCGCTTCATCGAAAACTACGCCGCGATGTTGGAAGCCGGTCAAGGTCTCTTCGAAGGACTGACAAGGCGCTCTGCAGAGCGCCCGGCGGAGCCGCGGGGGATAATAGGGGGCAGCGCCCCCTCAAGCAAACCGGATGGCGGCGAACACGCAGTGTTCGATGGCATCCTTGCGGACCTGGGCGTATCCAGCCACCAGTTCGACACGGCAGGTCGCGGATTCAGCTTCCGCTTCGAGGAAGCGCCGCTGGACATGCGCATGAACCAGGAAGCCGGCCTGACGGCGGAAGAAGTGGTAAACAACTACAGCGAGGAGGACCTCGAGCGCATCCTGCGCCTTTACGGCGAAGTGGACGGCGCGCGCAACATGGCCCGTCTTATTGCCGATGCCCGCGCCAAACAGGCCTTGCGCACCACCGGAGACCTGGACGGCGCCATCGCGCGCATGCTGCCCAAGGGGGCCGAGCACAAGGTGCTGGCCAAGGTTTACCAGGCCCTTCGCATCGAAGTGAACCAGGAGATGCGTTCCCTGGAGAAATTCCTGGACGGGGCCGCCCGCTGCCTCAAACCCGGCGGCCGCCTGGTGGTGATTACCTATCACAGTCTGGAAGACCGCATGGTGAAGAATTTCATCAAGACGGGCAACGTGGATGGAAAAGAGCAGAAGGACATCTTCGGCAACGCGGAAACGCCCCTGGAGGCCGTGAACCGCAAACCCATCCTTCCCGAAGAAAGTGAAATCGCCGGTAACACCCGCGCCCGCAGCGCGAAGCTCCGGATAGCGGAAAGGAGGGCCTGACGATGAGTTTCAAGAGTTTCTGGCATTCCATCGGCAACACCTTCCGGGCCATCCGCAGCGGAGAATTGCTGCTGCGCATCCGGGCCGATAAATACTACATGCACATCATGTACCTTTTCCTGCTGATGTGGATGACCATCGCCCTGAGCCTGCAAGTGGACAAAACACTCACCCGCGTGGGCGACAACAAGGTGGCCCTGGAACAACTGCGCATCCACCATGCCGAGAAAGAGGCCGCCCTGGTAAAACTGCACAGCGCATCGGCGGCGCAGATCCGCCTGAAAGAACTGGGTTCGGAAGCCACCCTTCCGCAGGAACCCGCAACTGTCATTAAACGGAAATGAGGGAACAGAGTGAAATAAAGGACGACATCGTAGGCCGCGACAGAATTCACGTGGTGATGTTCTTCCTGTCCCTCATCTTCATGGTGCTGGGCATCTTAATCCTGGTTTGGATTGTGAAAATCCAGACCACCTACACCGTGGATCCGCGCGTCATCGGCCTCTTCCGCCCGGTGGAACAGAAGCACGTAGACCAGCCCGTCCGCGGCCGCATCCTGGCCACCGACGGCCGTCCGCTGGCCTTATCGGCCCCCCTGTACGACCTGTATATGGACTGCACCGTGCGCAAGGCCGATTATGCCGAAGACGGCAAGGTGGAGAAAGAGCGCGAATGGCAGAATAAGGCCCGGGAACTGGCCCGCTACCTGAGCGCCGAATTCAGAGACCGCAGCGCCGATGAATATGCCAACCTTATCCTGGGCGGCCGCGCCAATGGTTCCCGCTACCTGCGCCTGCAGCGCAACCTGGACTTGAGCACCATCCAACGCGTGAAAACCTTCCCGCTGTTCAAGGAAGGTCCCTATACCGGAGGTATCATCGTGGAAGAACACGAGGAACGCATCTATCCCTATGACTCCCTGGCCCGCCGCGTCATCGGCTATGTGAAAGAGCAGAACCGAATCGGCCTGGAATCCAGCTTCGACAGCGAACTGCACGGCACCGAAGGCTATGAGTGGCGCCGCGTCACAGACAAGAAGCGCTGGATCCGGGACCTGGATTCGGCCGCCGTGAAAGTACAGGACGGAAACGACATCCGCACCACCCTGAACGTGGATTTCCAGGACATTGCCGACAAAGCCCTCCGCGCCCAGATTGACGCCAACGAGGACATCCGCGCCGGCATCTGCATCATCATGGAAGCCAAGACGGGCGCCATCCGCGCCATGGTGAACCTGTCCCGCGGCGCCACGCCCCAGACCGTGCTTTGGGAGCGGGACAACCTGGCCCTGCGCGAAGTGGGAGAACAGGGCTCCGTGATGAAGACCGTCACCCTGCTGTCCGTGGTGGAAGACGGCTATGTGAAGAGCCTGGAACAGACCATCCCCACCAACAACGGTCTGGTGCCCAAGTACAACCAGGACGTACACATCCTGGATTACCAGCGGGAAACCGGCAAACGGGCCATCAGCGTGATGCACGGCTTTGAGATTTCTTCCAACTACGTGTTCGCCTACCTGGCCGAAAACTACTACGGCAAGCAGCCGCAGGAACTCTTCGACCATATCTATTCCTACCGCCTGGGAGAAGCCTTCGACTTTGACATCAGCGGGCTGGGTAAGCCGATGGTAAACCGTCCCGGCACTCCGGGCTGGTCCGGCACCACCCTGGGCACCACCGCCTACGGATACGGCATCAGCGTGACTCCCCTGCACGTAGCCACCTTCTACAACGGCATCGCCAACAAAGGCCGGATGATGAAGCCCTACCTGGTGGAAAGCATCGAGAAGGACGGCAAGGTGGTCCGGAAGTTCGTTCCGTCGGCCCTCAACGAAAGCATCTGCTCCCCTGCAACGGCCGATACCGTCACCCGCGCCCTGCGCGCCGTGGTGAACAGCGGTACCGCCACCCGCCTGAGAGGTGCCAAACTGCCCGTGTGCGGAAAGACCGGCACGGCCCGCGTAGTGCTCACTCCCGAAGAACGCAAGGGCAGCAACGACCCGTACGTGGACATCTACGGCCGAAAGAAGAACCAAGGTACCTTCGTAGGGTTCTTCCCCGCCGACAATCCCAAGTACACCATCCTGGTGACCGTGTACTCCTACCTCTCCAACAAAAGCTTCTACGGCGGCACCATGCCCGCCCTGGCCGTTCGGGAGATCGTAGACAAGATATATGCACTGGACAGCGACTGGCGGCCCGAACTCCACCGCACGTCCCGCGTGCCCGACATGAAAGCAGAAGAGAAATGAACTATAGAGACTTCACACTCATTACCGCCGATTCCCGGAAAGTGATTCCCGGAGCCTTGTTCGTGGCCGTCAAGGGCTACGCCTCCGACGGGCACGACTATATCCATAGCGCCATCGACAAAGGCGCCACCGGAATCATTTGTGAGAGGATTCCGGAGGAAGACACGCTCCGGGGGGCTTGTCCACCCCCGGACGAGCATAGGGGGAGGGGCCCGTTGGATACAAGTCCCGAAGGGACGCAGGAGACAATGGGAGGGGCCGGAGTGAAGCGAAGCGAAACGGAGTCCCCCCGGAGCGTGTCTTCCTCCGGAATCCAGGTAGAAATAGTGGAGAACAGCCGGAAGGCGCTGGCGCTGGCGGCAGACGAGTTTTACGGGCATCCGTCCCGGAAACTGACGCTGGTGGGCATTACCGGCACCAACGGGAAGACCACCACGGTTACCTTATTATATCATCTGTTCCGAGGTCTTGGGTACCAGTGCGGCCTGTTGAGCACCATTGCCAACTATGTGGGAGACGAGCGGCTGGAGACGGAAAACACCACCGTGGATCCCGTGACGCTGAACAGCCTCCTGGCCCGAATGGTGGAGAAGGGCTGTGAGTACTGCTTCATGGAGGTGAGCTCCATCGGCGTGGAACAGGACCGCGTGACGGGCCTGCACTTTGCCATGGGCATCTTCTCCAACCTCACCCACGACCATCTGGACTATCACAAGACCTTCGCCGAATACCTGCGCTGCAAGAAGCTGTTCTTTGACAACCTCCCCAAGGGTGCCGTCGCCCTCATCAACGTGGACGACAGCCACGGAGAAGTGATGGTGCAGAACACCAGGGCCAAGGTGGTCACCTATTCCGTGAAGGGCCTGGCCGACCATACCGCCCGCGTGCTGGAGCAGAGCTTCGAAGGCATGCTCCTGAAGATAGACGGAACCGAGGTCTGGTGCCGTCTGATCGGGGCCCACAATGCCTACAATCTGCTGGCCATCTACAGCGCGGCGGTTAGCCTGGGCGCCCAGCCCACCGAGACGCTGATAGCCCTTTCCAGGCTGGAAAGCGCTCCCGGCCGCCTGGAGAACCTGCGCGGTCCGCGGGACCTGGCCGTGGTCATCGACTACGCCCATACGCCGGACGCCCTGGAAAACGTACTGGTCACCCTGCGCGCCATCTGCCAGGAACGGCAGCTGATCTGTCTGTTCGGCTGCGGCGGAGACCGTGACAAGACCAAACGCCCGGAAATGGCGCAGATTGCCGAAAAACTGGCCGACCGCCTGGTCATCACCTCGGACAATCCCCGGACGGAAGACCCGGAAGCCATCATTGACGACATCAAGGCGGGCCTCAGCCCGGCGGGCATGGCCAAATCACTGGTGATTACCAACCGCCGCGAAGCCATCCGCACCGCCATCCTCACCGCCCCCGAGGGTGCCACCATCCTGCTGGCGGGTAAGGGCCACGAGACCTACCAGGTCATCGGCCATGAAAAGACGCATTTTGACGAAAAAGAAATAGTGGAAGAAACCTTCAAACTCATCCTGAAATGATTTACCACCTGTTCCAATATCTGGAGTCCATCGGGGCCGATTTCCCGGGCCTGGGCCTGATGCATTACCTGAGCTTCCGCGCCATGATGGCGGCGGTGACGGCCGTGCTGGTGGCCATGTTTGCCGGCAAGCGCATCATCGCCCTGCTGCAGCGCAAGCAGATTGGAGAAACCGTGCGCGACCTGGGGCTGGCCGACCAGATCCAGAAAAAGGGAACCCCCACGATGGGCGGCGTCATCATCATCCTGAGCATCCTCAGCGGCGTCCTGCTGTTCTGCGACCTCACCAACATCTATGTGATCCTGCTGCTGGTGAGTACCCTCTGGTGCGGCGCCCTGGGTTTTGCCGATGACTACATCAAGGTGTTCAAGCACAACAAGGAAGGAATGTCCGAGAAGGGCAAGCTCCTGGGCCAGGTAGTGCTGGGATTCATCATCGGCCTCACCGTATGGATGAGCCCCGATATCGTGGTGCGTGAGAAAGTGGAGGTAAGGGAGAGCGTGGAGCGTACGCTGGAAACCGAAACCACCGTCACCAGCGGGCGCTTTGTACAGGAAAATGTGGTGAAAAGCACCAAGACAACCATCCCCTTTGTGAAGAACCACGAATTTGACTACCGCTGGCTTTCGCCGGTGAAAGGCGCCTGGGGCTGGTACTGCAAATGGGCCATCTACGTGCTCATGATCATCCTGGTCATCACAGCATGCTCCAACGGCACCAACCTCACCGACGGCCTGGACGGCCTGGCGGCGGGGACATCGGCCATCGTGGGCGTGGTACTGGGTATCATCGCCTGGCTGGGAGGCAACCTCATCGACTCCAACTTCCTGAATATCATGTATATTCCTGGATCCGGAGAAATTGCCATCTTCATGAGTGCCTTTGTGGGGTCCCTCATCGGCTTCCTCTGGTTCAACTCCTTCCCCGCCCAGGTGTTCATGGGAGACACGGGCAGCCTCACCATCGGCGGCATCATCGGCGTAAGCGCCGTGCTCATGCGTAAGGAACTGCTCATTCCGCTGCTGTGCGGCGTGTTCTTCGCCGAGAGCCTGTCGGTGCTGATGCAGCGGACCTATTTTAAATACACCAAGAAGAAATACGGACAGGGCCGGCGCATCTGGAGCATGACCCCCCTGCACCATCATTATCAGGACAAGAAGGCACCCGAGGGCCCGGTGCTCATTCCTAAACCCGTTCCGGCCCAGCATGAAGCCAAGATCACCGTCCGCTTCTGGATTGTAGAAATCATATTGGCAGTTAGTACGTTAGCATTGTTGAAGATTAGATAGTATGGCAAGAGTAGTAGTATTAGGTGGCGCCGAAAGTGGCGTGGGCGCCGCCGTTTTGGCAAAAGTAAAAGGTTTCGATGTGTTCCTGAGCGACAAGGGACAGATCAAGGACAGTTATGCCGATACCCTCCGCAAATGGGACATTCCCTTCGAGCAGGGGCAGCACACCGAGGAGCTCATCCTGAATGCCGACGAGGTAGTGAAGAGCCCCGGCATCCCCGGGACGGTTCCCATGGTGCAGAAGATTCGCGAGAAAGGCATCCGCGTGGTGTCCGAGATTGAATTCGCCAGCCGTTTCGACAGCGCCAAGAAGATTTGCGTCACCGGCTCCAACGGCAAGACCACCACGACCTCCCTCATCTACCACCTGCTGCAGCAGGCGGGCCTGAACGTGGGCCTGGGCGGTAACATCGGCCAGAGCTACGCCTATCAGGTGGCCACGGAGCATTTTGATTACTATGTGCTGGAAATCAGCAGTTTCCAACTGGACGACATCTATGACTTCCGGCCGGACATCGCCATCATCACCAACATTACACCCGACCACCTGGACCGCTATGACCACAAGATGGAAAACTACGTGGCCGCCAAATTCAAGATTACCCAGAACCTCACCAAGGACGACTGCTTCATCTTTGACTCCGACGACGCCATCACCGTAGGCCATTTGGACAAGATAGTGCTCCGCTGCAAGATGCTTCCTTTCTCCCAGGAGAAGGAAGTGGAGCAGGGCGCCTTCCTCAAGGACGACAAGATTGTCCTCCGCTACGACAAGGAAGAGACCGACATCTTCCTCCAGGAACTGGCCCTGGGCGGCAAGCACAACGTATACAATTCCATGGCGGCCGCCCTGGCAGCCAAGGCTACAGGCATCACCAATGAGGTCATCCGCAAGTCCCTGGCCACCTTCCAGCCCATCGAGCACCGGCTGGAGCCCGTCCTGAGCATCAAGGACGTGCTGTACATCAACGACTCCAAGGCCACCAACGTGGACAGCGCCTGGTATGCGCTGGAATGCCAGAAGCGCCCGGTGGTATGGATTGTAGGCGGCACCGACAAAGGCAACGACTACAGCGTGCTCAACGATTTGGTAAAGGAGAAGGTGAAGGCCATCGTATGCATGGGTGTTGACAACGCCAAGCTGCACGCAGCCTTTGGCGGCATGGTTCCGCAAATGGCCGATGCCCTCAGCGCCGAAGAAGCCGTGAAGAAGGCCACCGACTTTGCCGAAGCCGGAGACGTGGTGCTGCTGAGCCCCTGCTGCGCCAGCTTCGACCTGTTCAAGAATTATGAAGACCGCGGCGAGCAGTTCAAGGCTGCCGTCCGTAACCTGTAAAATACATGACCGAAGAAAAGAAGAATACCGGCTTCCTGGGACATGTGGTAAACCTGATGGACCGTTTCACCGGGGACAAGGTGATTTTCCTGATCGCCCTGTTCCTGATGCTCATCTCCGTGGTTTCCGTGTTCAGCAGCACCCCGCGCCTGGCCAACGACACGGGCAGCGACCGTGTATCCATCATGGTGGACCAGCTAAAAGTGGTGGCCATCGGCTTCTTCCTCATCTTCTCCCTGTATTTCCTGGGCCGCGTGGAGTGGTACAAGAAACTTTCCATGCTGGGATATGCGGCCAGCCTGGGCGTACTGCTCATCCTGGTGATGAACCTGAACCTGGGCTTCGTGCGGGCCGGAGAGATCAACGGCGCCCGCCGCATCCTGCTGGTGGCCGGCAAGCAGATACACATCTATGAATTTGTAAAACTGTTCATGATCATGTACCTGGGCTGGGCCCTGGACACTTTCAAGAACGGGGATTTCAAATGGCTGCCCCGTCTGGCCCGGCGGTCAGCGCACCTGGCCTTCCTGGAAAAGGACATCTGGCAAAAGATCATCTATATCTACTTCCCCATCCTCAGCACCACGCTGCTGGTGATGATGGGCTCCAACTCGTCGGCTATCTTCATCGGCGCCATCATGGTGCTGATGGTACTGGTGGGCGGCATTGACTGGAGGGATATCGGCTGGGTAGTGTTTGTGGGCCTGGTGGGCGTGGGTATCATGTTCGGCGCCTACAAGGCCGGATGGCTCAAGGAAAGCCGTATCGGCACCGCCATCGGCCGAATCACCCAGGACGACGACCTCACCATGAAGCAGCTGCTGGGCAGCAAGCGGGAGTCGCTGGAATGGCGGCAGGCGCGCGGAAAGCTGGACCAGCCCGTGGGAGCCCTGCTGGCCATCAAGGAAGGCGGCCTGCTGGGCAAGGGAATCGGCAACAGCACCCAGAAGTATCAAGTGCCGGTGATCTTCGGAGACTACATGTTCAGCTTCATCGTGGAGGAAACGGGATTGTGGGGAGCCATCATCCTCATCATCCTGTACTTCAGCCTCCTGGCCCGGGGTACCCTGGTGGCCAAGATGTGCGACAAATATTATGACAAAATGATAGTGACCGGCCTCATCATCCTGGTCACGGGACAGGCATTCATGCACATGGCGGTGAATGTCCACCTTCCATTGGTGCCCCAGACGGGACAGACGCTCCCGCTGGTGAGCCACGGAACCAATGCTTTCCTGGTATTCAGCCTGGTGTTCGGCATCCTGCTGTCCATCTCCAAGGACGCCAAGGAAAACATGGCCCGCAAGGAAGCCGAGGCAGCCCCCATCATTGAACACGATTGGACGCAAGATACCACTGTATAATGGAATACAAACCCATCAGAGCGATTATCAGCGGAGGCGGCACGGGAGGACACATCTTCCCGGCCATCTCCATCGCGAACAAATTGAAACAGCTGAATCCCGCCACCGCGATCCTTTTCGTCGGGGCCGAAGGCAAGATGGAAATGGACAAAGTTCCGGCCGAGGGCTACCGCATCGTGGGCCTTCCCATCGTGGGAATGCAGCGTCGCATGACCATGAAGAACCTGATGAACAATCTCACCGTCCCCTTCCGCGTGCTGGACAGCGTGTGGAAGGCCCGCAAGATAGTGAAGGAGTTCAAGCCCGACGTAGTGGTGGGCGTAGGCGGCTATGCCAGCGCTCCCCTGCTGTGGGCCGCTACCGGCATGAAGATTCCTGCCGTCATCCAGGAGCAGAACGGTTTTGCCGGCGTCACCAACAAGATGCTGGGGAACCGCGTGCAGTCCATCTGCGTGGCCTACGAAGGCATGGACAGGTTCTTCCCCAAGGACAAACTGGTGATGAGCGGCAACCCCATCCGGGAGGCCGTTTCCCAGCCTGCGACGCCCCAGCTGAAGGCCGAAGCCATGAAATACTATAGCTTGGACCCGCAGAAGAAACATTTGTTCGTAGTGGGAGGAAGCCTGGGCAGCGGCACCCTGAACAATGCCATGAAACACTGGATCCAGGACGGCTGCCCCGACGGGGCCGATGTGGAAGTCATCTGGCAGTGCGGTAAATACTATAAAAAGGAAGTGGACCAATTCATGGTCAGCCACTCCGACATCAAGGGCATCAAGGCCTTTGACTTCATCGCCCGCATGGACCTGGCCTATGCTGCAGCCGACGTTGTGATTTCCCGCAGCGGCGCCAGTACCGTGAGCGAGCTGTGCGCCATGGGCAAGGCCACCGTCTTCGTACCTTCGCCCAACGTGGCCGAAGATCACCAGACGCACAACGCCATGGCGCTGGTGCGCCGTGACGCCGCCCTGCTGGTGAAGGACAACGAAGCCTTTGACGAGCTGCTCACCACCGCCATCGGCCTGCTGCACAACGACGACCGCCGGGCGACGCTGGAAAAGAACGCCGAAGCCATGGCACTGCGGAATGCCGCACAAATCATTTGTGATGAGATATATAAACTCGTATGAAAAACGTTTATTTCATAGGGATCGGGGGTATCGGGATGTCGGCCCTCGCACGTTATTACAAGTTCAAGGGCTTCAACGTAGCCGGTTATGACCGTACGCCGTCGGACCTGACGGCCCAGCTGGAGAAAGAAGGCATCGCCGTGCATTACGAAGACCGGCCGGACCTGGTTCCCGCAGATGTGCAGGAAAGCCTCATCGTTTACACCCCGGCCATTCCCAAAGACCTGGGAGAACTGCAGAAGGTCCTCAACGGAGGCTACACGGTGCTGAAACGCTCCCGCACTTTGGGTGAAATCACCCGCGGACAGCGCTGTCTGGCCGTTGCCGGCACACATGGCAAAACCACCACCTCCACCCTCACGGCCCACATCTTCACGGAGTCTGGCGAGGGCTGCAGCGCCTTCCTGGGCGGCATTTCCCGCAACTACGGCACCAACCTGCTGATGTCACACAACAACACCGTAGTGGTGGAGGCCGATGAATTCGACCGCTCTTTCCTGCAGCTGTTCCCGGAAATCGCCGTGATCACGGCGGTGGACCCCGATCATCTGGACATCTACGGAGACTATGCCCACGTGGTGGAAGCCTTCAAGGCTTTCGCCAGCCAGGTGACGGGCACGGTCATCGCCAAGAAGGGCACGCCCATCGGCCCGGAAGACACCCGGGCAAAAGTTCTAACCTACCATTATACCGACACCGGGGCCGATTTCTGCGCCCTGCATCCGCACGCCGACGAGTGCGGTTATTTCCACTATGACCTCCAGTACCCCGGCGGCATCCTCAAAGACATCCGCGTGGGCGCCCCCGGCTGGGTAAATGCCGAGAACAGCGTGGCGGCGGCGGCCATCGCCCTCACCTATGGCCTGGAGCCGAGGGCGGTAAAGGCGGCCATCGGCACTTTCGAGGGCGTGAAAAGACGTCTGGAGGTTCACGTGAACAGTCCCAAACTGTCATATATTGATGACTATGCGCATCATCCGGCCGAGCTGGCATCGGCCATCTCCTCCATGCGCGACATCTTCCCCGGACGCAAGCTCACGGCCGTTTTCCAGCCGCACCTGTACACACGCACCCGGGATTTCGCCCCGGAATTCGCCCAGGCGCTTTCCCTGGTGGATAAACTCATCCTGCTGGACATTTATCCGGCACGGGAAGAGCCCATCCCCGGCGTCACCTCCGACATGATTTTCAAGGACGTGACCGCCCCCGAGAAGGTGCTCCTGAAAAAAGAAGAACTCATGGATTACCTCTCCGATGAACCGCTGGATGTGCTGGTGACCTTCGGCGCAGGTAACATCGACCGCTATATAGAACCCATTACCCAATTGCTGAAAAATCGTTTATGAAGCCAATTTTCCGCCGGGGGCTGGGCCTCCTTCTCATTATCGCCTGCGCGGCCGTCTGGATCGTTTCGTCCAGCATGTCCGTGAAGGCGCTGCGGCAGCATACCTGCCAGGGGAAGGGCAGCCTGGACGTAACCATTACCGATTCGCTGGAGCGCCAGTTCATCGGGAAGGCCGACGTGGCGGGATGGCTGGAGAAAGAATACAGGGCCTATGCCGGTCTTCCGCTGGACAGCGTAGACCTGGACAATATAGAGAAACTGGTCTGTGCCCACTCCGTGGTGCGCGACTGCCAGGCCTGGCTCACCGACGACGGTATCCTGCATGTGGACGTGAGCCAGCGGCAACCGGTGGTGCGCTTTGACGACGGCACCAACGGCTATTATGCCGATGCAACCGGATTTGTGTTTCCTCTGCAGTCCCGGGGCTCGGTAGACGTGCCCGTGATAGACGGCCGCATCCCCATGAAGATCCCGCGCGAATTCAAGGGAACGCCGGCCGATGAAGCCGAGAAAGCCTGGCTGGACCAGGTCATCGGCCTCATCAACACCGTCCGGGGCACCGTTTGGGAAGGAAATATCATAAAATATACGGTGAACGCCAGCGGTAACCTGGTATTGACCCCGAGACGGGGCAAAGAGCGCTTCATCTTTGGAGAACCGGTGCGCGTGGCCGAGAAACTGCGCCTGATGAAGGCCTATTATGAGAGTGTAGTGCCGGTAGAACCGGATTACAGCACGGTGGACCTCCGTTACCGGGGGCAACTGGTTTGCAGAAAATAAAACATACTATATGGAAGAAAAGTATATTGCCTCTATCGATCTGGGGAGCTCGAAATTCGGGCTCTGCGTGGCCCGGGTAAACGGCGACGACGTACAGATCGTCTATTACAAGGAAACCCCTTCCGAGGGTATCCGCTACAGCATGATCGCCAATCCGCTGAAGGCTTCCGAGAAGCTGAAGGATGCGGTGAGGGAGGCCGAGAAGGAGCTCATGATCAAGATCCTGCAGGTGGTGGTGGGCATGCCCCGCAACGAAGTGGCGCAGGTGACGGCATCGGCCCGTATCGACCGCTCCAATCCCGACGACTACATCACCGCCGAGGAAGTGCAGACCCTCAAGTCCATGGCGCTGGAAACCTATCCCCTGCCCAACCCCGACAACCAGATCATGTACGGGGCCGTGGCCCAGTCTTTCTCCATCGACGACGAAATCCAGCTGGTGGAAAACGAGGTGGTGGGTACCCTGTCCGGTTCCCTGGAGGGCAACTTCAAGGTATTCATCGGCAGCCGGAAAGCCACCACAGCGCTGGACAAAATATTCAACAGCCTGGACATTGCCGTGGCCAAGAAATACTTCCTGCCGGAGGTGGTGGCCAAGACAGTCCTCACCGAGGAAGAAAGGATGGGCGGCGTTGCCCTGGTGGATGTGGGTGCGGGCGTAACTTCCGTGGCCATCTATCACGGCGGCATCATGCGGTACTACGCATCCCTCCCCTTTGGCGGAAGGTCTATCACCAACGACATCCGCACGGAATGCTCCATCTCGGAAGACTTGGCCGAGAAAATCAAGAAGCGCTTTGGCGCCTGCCAGCCCGGAAAGCTGGCTACCCTCAGCGAGAAAGTGCTGCAGATCCGCCTGACGGAACCCTTCAAGGAGGTTCCCGTACGCTATATTTCAGAGGTCATCGACTGCCGCGCCCGGGAAATTGTGGACGCCGTGCTGTATTACATTCAGGAAAGCGGTCTGCAGAATACCCTGCGCAGCGGCATCGTCCTCACCGGCGGCGGAGCGGAACTTACCAATTTCGTAAACCTGTTCAAGGAGATGTCGGGCTATGAAGTCCGCAAGGGTTATCCCCGCTTCATGTTCAGCGCCGCCGTGGGCAGCGGCGTATATTCCACGGCTGCCACGGCTGCCATCGGCATGGTACTGTCGGCCAAGGAAGACCGGCTGCCGGATTGCGTAAGCGCCCCCGAAAAACCGGAAATAGTGGAAGAAGAGATGGTGGAAGTGGAAGTGACCGATGAGACGCCGGCACCCGAAGGTGCCCTCTTCGCCCCCGAGGAGTTCGGAGAAGCCGTGCAGCAGGAAAAGGCGCCCAAGACCAAGAAAGTGAAGGTAGCCAAGCCCAAGGCCGAGAAAACCGGTATCTTCAGCATCTTCTGGAAGAACGTGGAAGGCACGGCACTTAAAATTTACGACAAAGCCAATCAAGAGGAGATCAAGTAATGAACGCAGACATCAATAT
>Ga0310696_10002907_pt1 | contig 21995 bp, 27 predicted proteins | sample AusTroGonzalo_MG_4_FD_203885 | JGI IMG/M metagenome (GOLD analysis project Ga0310696, IMG submission 203885) | Bovine rumen microbial communities from tropical cattle in Woodstock, Queensland, Australia - Gonzalo_02 (v2) (version 2) | ecosystem: Host-associated > Mammals > Digestive system >...
GTGGTAAAGCATCATTCGCAATCACAATCTTTGATGTCGGTGTAGCCTTAGCAATGTCAGGTATTATGGCTGGTGTTGCGGCTATTCCAGATAGCGCTGTATCAGGATGGTTCCAAACAGAAGAAGCAGCATTAGCAATGAACGGCTTAGTTGGTAACAGTTATCTCGTTATCTTAACAAGTTTATTCGCATTTATCTGTTCTTCTGGTGTTGATATTTTAACGAATGTCACCATTGGTAAATTATTCAATAAAACAAAAACATTCGAAGGTGAAACAAATAAAAGAACATTCAAAGGATTCATCGTTTATTTCTTCCGTGCTTACGGTTCCACATTCTTATCACAATTAACTGATAATCTTGTGTTCCAAATGATTGCTTATCCATTATTGTTCACAATTCCTTGCTCACCATTAAGTATCTTCTTAGGCGCATTATTAGCCGCGTTAATCGAATTAGTCGCAGAATTCGCTTTTGCTCCTATCGGATACTTAGCAATTACAAAAAAGAAAGAAGCAGAGGTAGTAGAATAGTGAAAATTATAGTATTCGATTTTGAAATCTTTTCACACGATACTTTATTAGGTGTGTATGATGTTAACAAAAAAGAATACTATCAAACTTGGTCACTATCTGATATTAGAGATTACTACTGGAGAAACACTAACGCTATCTGGGTCGGCCATAATAACACAGATTACGATAACATAATCCTCCAAGCGATTATTAAAAACCAGAACCCTTATGCTGTTTCCCAGTCCATCGTGGATGAAGGTAAGCGATACTATCTTAATATCAAATTAAACTATTATGATGTAATGGCTCTACATCCTACTTCTTTAAAAGCAGTTGAAGCATCGGTTGGTAAAAACATTTCTGAATCAGGAGTTGATTTCAATATCGACCGACCATTGACCTCTGAAGAAAGACTCAAAACCGAACAATACAACAGAGACGATTTGAATCAAACTTTTGATGATTTAAAATTAGTTAAATCAGAATTTCAGTTAAGATTTGACTTAATCAAAGAATTCGATTTATCACTCGATGCTTTACACTACACACAGGCTCAATTAGCAGAGGCTGTGTTACAGGCTGAACCTATCTTGGATATCGAAACTAAGGCGGTTAAGCCTGTAATGTATCCTCAGATGAGAATCAAAAATCAAGAAGTTATTGATTATTATTTAAGCGATGGCTTCAGAACAGACAATAAACCAGTTTTCGAAATATGCGGATTACCTCACCAGATGGGAGCAGGCGGTATACACGCAGGTCGTAAAAAGTGTCATTATGATTCAGCATTATATTTCGATGTCAGTGGTTACTATAACTTGGTGATGATTAATTATAATCTCTTTAGCAGAGCGATGCCGGAGAAATCTAGAGAAATATACATTCATATGTATAATGAGCAACTCAGGTTAAAGAAAATTGACCCAGTTAAAAGAGCAGTCTATAAAACTATTTTACTTGCTGTATTTGGCGCACAGAATAATAAACACAGCAGATTCTATGACCCTTGGAACGGAGGTCTAGTACCTATTGTAGGTCAATTATTTATTGTAGATTTATTAGAAAAGTTAGAAGGTAAAGTTGAACTGATTCAATCGAATACAGATGGTATTATTGCTAAACCACTACCACTAATCAGTGAACGAGAAATTGTCGAAATCGTTAAAGAATGGCAAGATAGAACAGGTTTCGTTCTCAAGATAGATAGAATATATGATATCCATCAAAGAGATGTTAATAACTATATGTATCGTGATGATAAAGGTGAGATTCATACAGTTGGTGAAGCAGTTAAGTATTACGAATGCTGGGATAATCCATTACTCAAGAATTCTTACAATAGTAAAGAACCGATTATTATTCACTATTGTATAGTAGAATACTTTATGAACGGAAAGAAACCTGAAGAAACAATCGTCAAGTATGCTAAGAATCTCAGAATGTTTCAATGGATATGTAAATTACAATCATTCGATTATTTAACATTCGAAGCATATGGACAAGTAACAAGGTTACAAAAGGTCAATAGATGCTTTGCTAGTAAGGAACCTGGTATGGTTTACAAAAATAAGAAGAACAAACATGACCGATATAGCAACTTACCTGACCAAGTGTTTGTTTGGAATACAGACCTTAGCGGTCTAGATTATAAAAAAATCGATTACATATACTACGCTAAGAGAGCGTATGAAAGGATAAATGAATTCAAATGATTTGGATACTAGTTCTAGAATTCGTTTTAATTACAGCAACTGGAGTTATTCAAGAGTTCATTCATCCAGCAATCGGTTCGCTAGTGGTAGCGGTATTCAGTATGTATTTTATTGTGATAGGAGTAGCGGCAGGAAAAGATAAAGATGCTTAGAGATTACCAACAAGACATGTATAATAGAATCAGAGAAGAATTGCGCACTCACCAAGGTGTATGCGCTGTTTTACCTTGTAGGTCTGGTAAATCATATATTATGAAAGAGATAGTTGAAAAAGCATGTTTGAAAGGTTCAAAGGTTCTAATCCTCGCCCATCGTCGATTACTATTATCACAACACAGCAAAATTATTCAGAATGCTCGCTTAGAATCTGTATTTACTGAAGTTAATCATTTAGGTGAACATGGTAATCCAGATTTAATCATAATTGATGAAGCGCATATATCAGCCGCAGCATCATATCAGAAGGTATGCGAATACTATAAGTGTAAGCGTATTTTATTTACTGCTACAGCCAAGAGATTAGATAACAAACCTCTTAACTTATGCGATGTTATTATTAATGGTGTTAGTGCTGACGAATTAATTAATCGCGGCCTTATCGCACCATATGACTTATACGCTCCTAAACTTAATATAGACTTATCTAAAGTTAGCATGAGCGGTGCTGATTTTAATAATGAAGAATTAGGAGAAGCGATGTGCGATAAAAAGATATATGGCGACATTATCAAGTATTATCGCGAACTAGCAGATGGAAAACAAGCGCTCGCTTATTGCACGAATATCAAGCATAGTAAAGAAGTTTGTGATTTATTCAATAGCAACGGAATACCTGCTAAGCATATTGACGCAACTACACCAGAAAAAGTCAGAGAACAAGTAGTACAAGAATTCAAAGAAGGTAAATTCACGATATTATGTAATTGTAACTTAATTTCTGAAGGTATAACACTACCAGAATGTGAATGCTGTTTGTTGTTAAGACCGACTCAATCTGAAACACTATACATACAGCAATCTTGTAGATGTCTTACTCCTATGGTAAATAAGCGCGCTATCATTATTGATTATGTTGGTAATTGCTATACTCACGGACTACCAACAGAAAAACGCGAATATACACTGAAACCTAGCAAAATCAGAAATGCAACTAGAGAACCTGATGTATTAGTTAGGGAATGCGAGAAGTGTTTTCGTGTTTATAAAGGAACTGGACCTATCTGTCCATACTGTGGAGCAGATAATCATAAGACTCGCAAGCAAATTGAGGCTGATGAAAAGGCTGAACTCGAAAGAATAAATGAAATCAAAAGAAAAGCCGCTAGACAAGAAGTAGGAATGTGTAGAACCGAACAAGAATTAGTACAGTTAGGTATTAAGAGGAAATATAAGAATCCTTATTTCTGGGCAAAAACGATAATAAATGCTAGAAAAAATCGTTTAAATAAAGTATGAAATATACTATAATAAATACACAGATGCTCTTGTTCGGTGCTGGCCGGCCCGCTGAGCATCGGATAGGAGTGTCTATGTACGGATATATTTATAAAACAACAAACTTAATTAACAACAAAACTTATGTAGGACAACACAAGTCAAACAAACTTGAATTGTCTGTTTACAAAGGTAGTGGAATAATTTTACTAGAAGCATTCAAAAAATATGGTTTTGATAATTTTATTTGTGAATTAATTGAATCTTGTGAATCAAAAGAAGTACTGAATGAAAGAGAAAAGTACTGGATAAACGAATTGAAACCAGATTACAATGTTTCTGAAGGCGGTAATGGAGGAGATTTAGGTAGTTCTGTAAATAATAAGATTTCTGAAACTATCAAAAATCATTGGAAAACAGGAGTTGTTAAACATCATCCTAATTCAGGTTTTAAAAAAGGTTGTACACCTTGGAACAAAGGCAAACCAGGAACTTTTAAAGGAAAGCATCATTCGGAAGAATCGAAACTAAAAATATCTCTTGCTTCAAAAAGTAGAACAATTTCTGAACAACAGAGAAAACAACACAGTGAAAGAATGAAAGGTCATACAGTATCTGAAGAAACTAGAAGAAAAATGTCTGAACACAACTGTATGAAAAATCCTGAATACAGAGAAAAAGCAAGAATCAACAGATTGAAAAATATTCATATAAAAAATATATAAAAAAATTATAAAAAAACTATTTATTTTTTATTAAATATATTATATAATATAATTGACCGGAAAAGGTCAGGAGATTATTGTATGACAGTTGAAGAAATTAAAATTAGAATCGCGAAGAAAGAAAAAGAAATCGCGAAGAGAGAGAAGAACTTAGATAAGTATATCGTTGATGACGAATTCACAGCAATATGCGATAGATTCTTTCAAACTAAAGACCGCACAGAGTTGGATGCTTGGAAAAAAGCGCACAATGCGATGTGGTTACCAGAATACTACAGCAAGAGATACGAACTTGAAGATGCTAAAGCAACATTAGTTAAGTATCAAAAACAACTTGAAGTTGCTAGTAGTAAAGAAAACACATTATCTGAAATCCCAGAAGTTATCAAAGAATTTCAAGAAAACTTGATTACCAAATGGGATGCTTACGATGAATGGAAAAAATCAGAAATCAGAGCAGCCTTAAAAAATGAACCAGCCTATCGCGATAGAGATGCTTACAGACAATTCCATTACGATATGAGAACTAAATGGGGTTCTAATTGGTACGAATTCGCTTACATTAAGTCCGAAGAAATTCACAAGGCTAATGTTAAAGCCGCTGAAGTTCTCGTCCTCAACTTAGTTGAAAGAACAGTTGAAATCACAGGTAAAATCACAGATGCGAAATACTTGTATCTCGATAGAGATAACGCAGGTTATGCTATTATCAACGGAGTAGTAGTTGGTGAAAAAGGTAAAGCCAGAGTTGAATCCATCGGAGCCGGTGGTTACAACATTCAGAGATATCACATCAGAGTTTTAGTCAAGGAGGTTAGGGGCTAATATAGCCCCTCTGGGAGGTAATGGAAATGACAGAACAAGAAATCAGACAATTAAGTAACGAAGCATTAATCGATATATTCGGATTTGCTTCTGAACAAAGAATCATCAGAGAACAGTTAGTTGATATTGATGTCAAATACAAACCTGGACTTGAAAAAATCGAGAAAGAACTCGAACTTATGAAGGCTGAATTAAGCAGAAGGATGAAGAGAAAATGTTTAGGGTTATAGACAGAATCGTAGGTGAAGAAATCATCTGCAAAAATCAATATTCTGCGCTGGTTGAAGCCGAACGCAGATTAAGTATACACCAGGCAGGTTATACGGTTCGCAGAATCCATATTCCACCTATTGCCTGCCATTTAGAAACAGACGGAGAGGATTATATTATATGCTTAGATTAGTTTATTTCGAAGGTGACGAATTAATCACCATGATATTCAATACAAGAGCCAAGTGCTGGGGCTATATCTGGGACAACAACATCAAAGAATACTGGTTAAACGGAGTTTACCATTTGGAGGTATAGTATGAAAATTAGAGTTAACGGTAAAGAATACAAGGTAGTTATGCTGAGTTTCAATTCATATGAAGAATGCTATTACTATTATGTAGATGGTGAGGATGAACCATTCTGCGATGCTGATTGTGATATCGAGGTGATTGAATGAACGAATTGTGGGAAGTAATAATCATCAGACATCCTGTTAGCGGACAAACCGTTAAATCAGTAACAGATTTCGATACTGAGCAGCAAGCACTTGAATACGCTCTAGTGAAGCGTAGATATCCTTGCAAAATCACAATCATTCATAGATTCGAAGTGGAGGAAGTAACTTATGAAAGAATGTCCTTGTAAAAATTGTAACGAACGCGTTTTAGGATGCCATAGCATATGTATGAAATATGCCGAATGGTCTAGATTGAATGAAGAGGAGCGCGAAATGATTTATAATAAAAAGCAAATGGAACGAATCAGCCATAATACTCAATGGAGAAAACGCAAGTGAAATACTATTCTAGATATCCTTGCCCTAAATGCGGGCAATCACTATTAATTTCAGGTGATGAAATTATCTGTATCAATTGCGGAACGGAGGAAATAATCAATGAACAAACTATTACTAAATCAAAGCGCAAGAAATCACATCAAAATCTTTCCTATGAAAGACACAATCTCAGACCTACCAGAATCTGAGGCCGATAGAATCAGATGGTGCGAAGCAGAATTCAAACGCTTACAGCGCTCACCAGATGCCAAACGCTTAACTATCTTCAAGAAGCGCGGTAACTACCTTATCAGCGTCTGGGAAATGGATAACAAATACTATCTCGTCCAATGCTTACGAAACGAATTCAAAACCTACAACACCATTATTTATATCAGCAAATTCAAGGACGATATGCTTAATATCGCTAAATTCTTACAAATCAATATCGACACAATTATGTCCGATTACAAGAATCAAATCCTTGATGCTAGAGATGCTTTATTACGCGAAAAATACGAGGAAGTCGTTGATGCCGAACCAAAGCAACTCAATTAAACGCGAACATAATATCCAGAATGCTATCAGACTCTGGTGCGGGGAGCATAATATATTGTGTTTCAGGTGTAATGTCGGTAAGGTGCAATGCATCGATGGTACTTGGTTCGATACTGGCTTACCTGATGGCTTCAGTGATTTAATCGCTTTAACGAATGGTACGATATATTTTATCGAAGTTAAAACCAGAACCGGACAGCAACGCAAAGCACAGATTGATTTCCAGCATACCGTGGAATCTCGCGGATACATATATATTTTAGCCCGTTCGGTACTTGATGTTTCTAGCAAAATACCTTATAATAATACAAACGGAGGTATATAATTATGCAGGATGAAAACGGTCGCTGGGTAACTATTAATGGAACGCATATATTTATTAAGGACGGTCAGACTCTAGAACAAGCGATGGCTGAGAGATTCGATGAGTCAGATTGGCAGGACGAATCCAAACCAACATTCGACGATTACGATATTAAATCTGACCTAGATATCGAAGAATTCAAACAAACTACTTCTAAAAAATTATTCCGCGGTGTCCTTGACGCTTCCTATAAGGAAACCAAAGAGCGACTCAAATCACAATATAATCAGCATGAGGTACTTAATCCCGAACTCGAAGGTATCGTAGGTGATATGATTGCTAAGCGAGTTAACGTCCAGAAACTCTGGGCTAAGGATGAATATACTGGTGGTGGTACATATTACTCAAGATACAAACACCAGGTCGTTATGAACGTTAATTATGGTGATGAATGGTATCAGACCATGGACAATCTCTTCCATGAGTCAGGCCATGCCCTAGATAATACTGTATCAGGTGAATATTCTAGCAGCAGATATGTATCAAAGAAATACGATAAAACACTCGCTGAAATACTCAAGGAAGAAATATCTGAGGTGGACATAGATGCTGTTCTATCGGAATGCGAACGCTTACAGGACCTACGCAAATCAATGGGCGAACTCAGAGATAACGGAACAATCGATAAAACCAAAGCCCGCAATGAACGAGCCAGATATGCGTCAGGTCGGTTATCAATTATCGATGTCATTCAAGGTACATTCGGATACGATTTTGTCATGGAAAAATTCGATACATGGACGCATCAGAAATACTATTTCGACCCAGTTAACGGTTACAAAGATACAGATTTTGTCAGAACCAACAGAGGAACAGAATTCTTCGCTGAAATGACTTGTGATTTAATATGCGATAGGGAGCATAATTTTAGTAATTTTATGAAGAAAATTGCTCCTAAAGCGGTAGAAATATATTATGAAATTCTGGAGGACAAATATGGATACAAACAAAAATAACAATCTCGACTCAGTGGATACAAACAAAAATAACAATCTCGACGCTGAGGAAATCATGCAATCATACGAAGAATTATTCGGTGAATTACCTCAATTACCTATTATGGGAAATTATGGTTCAATTCTTATTCAGATGCAAGAAGCAATTATCAGAAAACAACCTCTAACTCCTGAGGAAATCGCTGAAGCATTCGAAGGTCGGGCACTTGACCAGGGTCGCTAGGTACCGCAGACTAGTTTCGAGAATTTTAACAAAACCCTTAAAACCCTTAAGTTTTTGGGGTTTTTATTATAATATAATAACTTATGGTTAATGGTTCAGGGGTATGGCTAAGGGTTTTAATGGTTTTTTCCATTTTTCAGAAACTATCTACATATATACGTAACAAAGTTTCTGTGAAAATCGAAAACCATTCCTGTATTGTATATTTATATAATATATAAAATACATACAAACCCTTAACAAACCCTTAGGCAACTATTAAAACCCTTAACGACTCAGACATACGCGATAGTTCGTGTGTTTAAACGCGATAAAAAAGTCGATTAATTATATTTTTAACAGAAACGCGCGCATCAAACTATCGCGTGCGATATAAAAATAATTCTTTTATTTCTGTCCTAGGTATATTATAATTAACTTGAGGTACGATATGGCAACCAAATTAAGCGAACAACTGATAGATGAGTTATGCGAATGGGTAGAAACAGATACTCCATTTGAATATTGTGCTCAAGGTTGCGGTATTCACTATACAACTTTTCAAAACTGGATGCTCAAAGGTGAGCAAGATATGGAAAATGATGTCGAATCTCTAGAGCGCACGTTGTACTACCGTATTAAAAAAACATATGCGTGGGTCGTCAGAAATTCAGTTCAAAAGATTAAAAATGGTGACAGAAGTTGGACAGGTGAAGCGTGGATTAGACAAAGAAGAGATAATGTGTTTATGGATAAGCAAGAAATCAGTACTGCTGATGAAAAGGTAATTGTCCAACTAGGAAATATCAAAGGTAGACATATTAAACAATGATAGTAATAAATGATGAAGAATTGTATTTACATGACTTCAGCGATATTTGGTTTACAAATTGCGACGCTAGATATAGAGCGTTAAAGGGAGCGCGTTCCACAGGTAAGACTTACAATTTTATCGGAATGGAAGCGTATTTTAAATTGTTTAGTGACCCAAGACGCAATATCTTGATGGTCAGACAGAATGATAAAGATAACGCGCAATCGAATTATACTATATTAAAGAATGTTGCGCGTAAGTTAGGAATATCGCATCTGTTTAAATTCACAGTCAGCCCGCATAAAATTACATACAAGCGTACCGGTCAGGTAATACTATTCGGTGGTATGAATGATGTCGAAAATATCACAGGTACTAGTGTTGAGACAGGCTATTGGACGGACATATATTTTGAGGAAGCGAGTCAGTTGAAGAGTTATGAGGAGTTCCGTGTGGTAGATGGTTCTATTCGTGTACCAAATTATGAAAATGACCTCAAAGTACAGATTACATTTTTATTCAATGCTTGGGACGTAGGCCATTGGTTGTATGATGTGTTTTTCAAAGGCCGCTTGGAAGATGATGTTCCAACTCTAGAGCAAGAGCATTATCAATTCTATAGCGACCCTGACTTTAATATAGGTTATGGTGATGGATTAGCGTTGCATATTAGCAGTTACAAGTGTAATCCGTTCCTATCTGAAGGTCAGATAAAAGGTGCGCTAAGAATGAAAGAGAAAGCGTATGATATTTACTTGGTCGAGAATCTCGGGTGCTGGGGTAATGTTAGCGATAGGACGTATTCGCATTGGGATGACAGTTTGATTGTTCCAGAGTACCACGCATACTCAATGGATTTCCAAGCGATTAGCGTTGGTATCGACTTCGGTATGTCGAATGGTGAAGGTAGAATTAAGTATAGTGAAGAGAATGCGAAGAGATTAGGTAGTGCTAATACCATGCAATTAATCGGGATAACTGATGATTGGGGTACAATAGAGAGTATTGATGAGTATTTCGATAGCAATGAAGGTAGAAGTGAAGCAGAGAGAAAAAGCAGCGTCATAATCCAGCGCGAAATGATATCGAAATTAAAGGAATGGGTCTTGAGGTATCAGATACAAGGAACAGTAGTTTGTTATGTGGATTGTGCTGACTCAGGCGGTTTCATAGATGGATTAGTGATGGAAGCGAAAAGGCAAGATGCTTATAACTTGAGATTTATGCCGAGTACCAAGATACCGATTCTTACTAGAGTTTATTTTGAGAATCAGTTGATGGCGCTAGGAGCGTTCCGCATTAGCAAATCCTGCTCGAACCTGACAAGAGAGATAAAAAACGCTAGGAAAGCAAAGGATGGTAGAGTTAGAGAAGATTACGACGACCATGCTATAAATGCTTTCGAATATGCTTGGATACCGTTAAGGAAGCGACTCAGTAGATGGAAAGTTTTTAAAGACCCTTTTAAATCAGAAAATGATATAATATAATAAAAATTGAGGTACAGTAATATGAATGTGTTTGAAAAATTGAGATGTAAAGTTTTAAAACAATTAGGTTTGTATAAATTAAATAATGACCCAAATTCAGAGAGATTAACATACATTAATGACGATGAAGCAATCAGAATTAGCAATATCCGCGCTAATCGTTATTGGTATATCGGTGATGGTGATGAATTATTAAACTGGTACACGAACCAACAGACCTATGGTTGGGCCAGCAATCCTATTTATAACAGAAACAAGAGATTATTTTTCTGGGGAATGAGTATCAATGAAGCGGTCAAGCGTATTCATTCAGGTGTACCTAAAGCAATTATCGACACAATCAGCAATATCGTCGGTATGCCAACAGTAACAGCGATTGATAATAGATTGAATGATATTTTCGATGAGAATAATTTCGAATTCATGTTGACTCAGCAATCTAGACCGATGACTTGCGTCGAAGGTGATGGTGCTTGGAAAATTAACTTGAATCCGGCATTAAGTAAGCATCCATTGATTGAATGGTATGGTGCTGAAGATTGGGGACCGATTGAAAAGTCGAATATTTTACTAGGTATGTGGTTCAAGTCCTATTACAAGGATAAGAAGGATAAGAATTATGTATTATTTGAAACTAGAACGCTCAGACCAGAAGGCCTTGCGATTGAATATGAATTATATCAGTTGGCTAAGAATAATGAATTGCTGAGTTGTAAGGTGGATAAGGTACCAGAGTTAGCGAACCTCGAGAGTCACTTGATTCAAGGATTGCATTGCTTGCTAGCCGTACCAAACCGTTACTATTTCGACCCATTGCATAGGAACAGAGGTAAGTCGATGTATGATGGTAAACTTGACTTGTTCGATATGCTTGATGAGATTGAGACGCAAGCAGGTCAGACAAACAGAGTCAGTACGCCAGTTGAGTATTATCCAGTTGACCTATTACAGAGAACGAAACATGGTGAGCCAATTTTACCGAAGTTGTATAACAGACAGTTCGTTAAGTTGGAAACCTCGCCAGACGCAGATGGTAATGTAGCCGCAGAAATTAAAACGACTCAGCCAGACTTGCATTTTGGTGAGTACAGCCAGTTGTTTGCTGATACATTAGGAACGATTCTCGTCGGTTTGTTAAGCCCGAGTTCGCTTGGTATCGATATTGCTAAGAAAGATAATGCTGATGCTCAGAGAGAGAAAGAGAAGCAAACGATATTTACGCGTAATACGATTATTAAAAATGAAACGAACGCGCTCGTTAAATTATGCAATATGCTGTTGATGTGTCAGGATTACTTGGATACAGGTATCATGCAAGAGAAGGATTATCAGATTTCAGTGAAATACGATGAGTTCGCTAATCCATCATTCGAATCAGAGTTACAAATCCTCGGTCCTGCTTGGAATAACGGTCAGATTAGCACAGAGAAGTATGTGAATATGCTTTGGGCTGGTAAATTAAGCGACGAAGAGTTAGCCGCTGAGATTGCTTGGTTAGATGATAACAAGAAGAATGACGATTTCGATTTAAACGCATTAATGGAACACGAAAATGAAACAAGAACTGGAAAAGAATTACAATCTGAAGGACAAGAAGAAGAAGCATTTGCTGAGTCTGAAGAATAAGTATTTCGCAATTATATATTCCGAGTGCCTGAAAGGTACATCGGCTCGTAAAATTCATAAAGCGTTGTATGACGCTACGATAAATACCAAGCCGCAGTACGCTGATAAATTCGTTTTAGGAATGGCTATAAAATTAAGTAATAAAGCGAAGAAAGTTAGCGTGCCTAGTGGTGGAACTGAGTTGTTAGCGGTGGCATTACTGGATTTATTCCTAAAAAACCACAGTAACGACAAGTTCAAGAAACTGATTAACCATGAAGTCATGGAAGAATCGGAAAAAAATAAGGGCGTCATAATAAATGATTACATAAAAACCAGTAGAGACCATGGAAAATGGTTTTATTTGGCCAGTTCACATGGAGATTGCGCCGAAGACCATAAAGATTACCAAGGTCGCTTATATATCGACCGTAATGCACCAGAAGAAGCAATGAATTATGCGAGGTCGCGGAAATTATTGTCGCTTCAATGGGTTATGGATGGTCCAGTATATTTTGTGACTAGACCGAATTGCAGGCATTATTTCGTGGCTTTAACTGAAGAGGAAGTTAGAGGTAAAACGCTGAAAAAATTAAAGCGCAAGTACAAGACCCATAACAGAGAGGGAGATACGCATTTCGCAACACCTCGTTCCGAAGCGATTAAGGAATACACGGACAGATTGAAAATGCTGAAAGCAATGTATAATGAGTATCCGACTGATAAATTAAAGGCGGAGATACTAAAAACCGAGATGCTGGTTAAAAAATGGAAAGAACGGTAATTTTAAAAATAATACTTTAAATAGGAAAAAATATAACATAAAATATAATTAACTTGATAGTGAGGTTATACTATGTCTGACAAAAATAATCCAGGTACAGAGGCTACTGGAAGCCAAACAGGTAAGAGTTCACCTGCAATGTTTACAAAAGAACGCGTGAATGAATTGATGCAAAAGAGAATCGAACGTTCACATCAAGCATTCTTCAATCGTTATGGTGTAAAAGATTTGAAAGAACTAGATGATTTATTCGGTAAGGCTGGATTAGTCGACGGATTAAATCAAAAAATTGAGGAGTTAACCAAAGGTAACGCGGACTTGCAAACCCGTTTCGATGATTTAACGAATCAGCATCGAGATTTAACTAAGAAATATGCTTTCACTAGCAGAAACATTAGACCGGAATTGTATGATGATATTGAAACATATTTTAAAGGAAAGAACCTCGATATCAACGAAGAGACACTCAATGAAGCCTTAAAAACTCACTTAGATTGGTATAATAAACCAAATAACGTGGTTTCGCTTGGTAACGAAAATCCAGGAACAACCGACGAAGTAAGTGAAAGAGAACAGGCTAGCAAATTACTTGGTGTCCAATTATAATATGAAAGGGAAAAAGTAAAATGGGCGTAGAAGAATTATTAAAAATGCTCCAAGATGGTGGCATGGATGATGATGCCATCAAAAAATTACTCGAAGACACCTTAAATACTCTCAACAAAGACTTCTATGATGCCGATAAAAAAGAAGAAATGGCAGAAGACGAAGAAAGAGAAGCCGCAGGCAAATTATTAGGTGTTACACTCTAATTTAGAAAGGAAAAATTATGAACAGTTTTGAGTTAATTGAAAAGTATTTACCAGAATCAATCGATAAATACTTCGCACACGACAGCAAATCCGCTTTACTCGAAAAAGGCACAAAGTGGATTGATGTATCATTCAAAGAAACCGGATACGTTAAAATTGCCACATTATTAATGGATGGCTTATCCGATTATTATCAAACCCAACAAAATAGCATCGACTTAGTTGCTCCAGCAAATGCTAGACCAGGTGCTGGTGAACAAGCAAATTACGCAGCCTATGCTGGTAACGTTGCTTCTGGTTCCAGAGATGGTTTCAGAATCGGTGGCGTCGATGTCGGTTGGGAAATCTTCAGATTACAATGGGTCAGAGGTAAACAATTCCGTATTGACTACATCAGTAACGAAGAAACAGCCGGTATTATTATCGGTAACGCGTTAGAAGAATTCCACAGATTAAAAGTTATTCCAGAAGTTGACGCTGCAAGATTCAGTTTCATTGCTGACCAAGCATCCGTTTCCTTAGGAAATATGAAATCTGAAGCACCAAGTGCTGCTAACATTATTAGCAACTTCAATGGTGTGTTTGAATGGATGTTCGAACACGGTGTCCCAGAAGAAGAACAAATTATCTTCGTGAACCCAGCGATTATGACATTAATCAGAGGTTCTTCCGAATTAACAAAATTCTTAACACAAGGTGACTACCGCAATGAAGCAGGTATTGACTTCACAGTTGAAAAATACATGGGAAGACCAATCGTCCAAGTTCCATCAGACAGATTCTTCACAAATATCTTATTAACAGACAACGGTTATAGAGCACAAGCATCCTCTTATGTTATTAACTTCATGGTTGTTTCCACAAAAGCCACAGTTCCTGTTAGAAAACTTGAATACGAAAAGATTTATGGTCCAGAATTATCTGGTTTAGCAGGTTTCCACGGCTATATGATTAACTACTTATTATATCATGGCATTTTCGTTCCAAGAAACAAAGTTCCAGGCGTTTATGTCAGTGTTAGTAGTTCAACATTAGCAAGCACAAAAGTTAACTTAATGAGCGTTCAAACAGTTGCTGGTGCAACTCAATACCACTGGGTCTTAAAGAACTACTTTACAAATCCAGCTGGTTTAAGAGGTCAAATCGTGTTTATGGAATACGATTCAACAGCCGCATCTGGTTATAAGAAAGATGGTTTCACAATTGGTTCTACATTAACAGGTACAGCCGGTACCGATTACAAACTCGGTGCTATCGGTGCTGATGTTACTGAAGCAGCCGCTAGTGTTTCAGCCTTCTTCGCATTAGTTGATGCCGCTGGTACAATTATTGCCACAACAGGTTCCACACCAGTTGCTTTACAACAACACGCTTAATAGTTAGTTGCTGTTAAATTAAGGAGGGATTTATTTCCCTCTTTTTTTATGTTTAATTTTATATTATAATTAAAGTATCGAGGTACAGAAATATGGCGAATGTTTATAAAGATGAAAACGGACATTTCACGAATAAAGAAAATAATGGTGGTCCATGCCATCATAAGCGCATAAATGGTGGTAAATATGAAAAATCAGAAGATGGTGGTAAAACTTGGGCACCATTAAAAGATAGAAAAGAATACGATGAATATGAAGCCGAAGATTTTGATTTTGATTTAAACGAAGAAGATGATTTCGGTTTTGATGAAGACGCTCACATGGATTATGAAGAAATCTTCACAGATAATGATACTGCTCAAATCGAAAGATATGCAAAACATTATGGTGTTGATGTCGAAGAATTAAAAGATAATATTCATCAGAATGCTCTAGATAGAATTAGACAAGGTGATTCCGTTACCAATGCTAAAAACGATGCGATGGAAGAAGAATTAGATAGACTCGAACCAGGAAGCGTACCTGTCAATGATAAACAAACTGGCGAAGATGAAAAAGAACCAAATCCAATGGATGAGTTCAGTGGTCCAGATAGAGAAGGTCCAAGTTATGCTCAGATGGAAGCAAAAAAGAAATATGAAGTTACACTCGATGGTGATTTGTTAGGTGAAGTGGAAGCAAATAGTCCAGAGGAAGCCGAAAGATTAGCACAACAAAGATGGCCAAATCATACAGATGACGATTTATTAAGAGTTGATGAGAAAAAAACTGTTGATATGAGAGTTAACGAACCATATGAAAAAATTAAACCTAGCAAAAACGATAATCTCATTGAAAAAGCAATGGACTTGTATGAACATGACCCAACAGTAGGTTCTAGAATGGATGCTATTTTCAAAGAAATAAAACCTGGCTTTGACCCTAATAAAGATACTCCTTCAGAAAATATGGTGTTAGAAGCATACAATAGAGTATCTAAAGAATTCAATCTTGATGAAAAGAAAGATGAAAAACAAGTAAGAAGACTTCCAAACGATTCTGGATGGGAAATGAAACTAGGAAATGATGATTCTTGGAATCCTATAACACAAGAAGAATTCGAAGACCTTTTGAAAAGCGGAGTAGAAGAAGTTGATTACGAAGAACAAGAAAGTGAAGAAGTTGAATTAAAAGAAGCATTAGATAAAATATATGATGTAGTTTCTGATGAACAAAAGAAATATGTTGATAAAATAAAGAAAAAATTATTTGGAGACGATGATAAGATTAACTAGTTATGGAACCATTACTAACAAAATACATAACCGCTGATGAATTCAGAGAATATACAGGTATCAATCTAGCAGAAGAATTAAAAGATACAAGTAATGCTAGCGATAAAGTAAATGCATTTCTTAAGCGTATTGAAGACCGCATGGAAGTTTATTTAAACGCGCATTTCTTTAAAGTTGTTTCAGACTGTTGGCCATGTTTTACTGATGAACAAAAGTATCATTATAAACTAGCATTAATTGAACAAGCCTATTACGTGTTTAAAAATGGTGATATTTCTACTGACAGTGGTTATGAACCAGATAAAGGTATTATCATTAGTAAGCACGCTAGGTCAGAAATTACATTAGCACCAAATGCTATTGACCACTTAAGAATGACTGGTTTATGGAGCGGTCACATAGGAACTGGAGGTTTCTTTGGTCCATGGGTCGTATAGATTTATTTCATAGTCGTAGAACAAATTATTTCAAATGTGAGTTCTGGGTCAGAGATGAACGGACATCAGTTGGTGATGCTAGTAGATACGTTTATCAGAATAAATCTAGCGGATTCTTCTATGCAAGACCAGTAACAGCAAAAAATAACGAGATAAACACAGTTAATGGTGTTTGGATGCTAGATAGAGACCATATCGCAATTGAAACAGATGACGAGATTCAAGACCTTAAAAGAGGTTGTATTGTGAAATATGATGAGGCCTTATGGCTCGTAGAAAATGTTCAATGCGAAATTCATTTAAAAGAATCAGAATTCAGCAAACACACAGATTACAAAACAACAATTTCAATGACTAGAGGTTAGAATATGGAAGATAGCGTCGAAAAATTAACATCCTTATTATTCGCGACTCTAGTTACTAGTTCACCAGTTTTATCTGGTAATATGAAATCACTCATTCAGATAAGTAAATATGGTGAAAATGAATGTGAAATCGTTATTGACGCACCATTCTACGACGCTAAGAAATGGCAGAAAGACAAAACAATTGTTTATACAGGTGAAACATATAACGGTAAATCAGCCTATGCTGAATTAGTTAATAAAGCAGGTGGTTACGGAACACACAATAAATCTGAACATTGGGTAAATAGAGCGTGTGTTGAAGTAGCAGAAATCATAGCAAATGAGATAGGAGCAACAGTTATTAATGAACTTCGATTATGAGGCATATCTATTAAGCAAATTAACAGCAATACAAGAAGACCAAGGTCTTTCTGACTTTAATTTTGAAATTGAAACTGAACAAGCATTTATCAAACGAAAAGATTATGACCCAAACACAATCTATATCATAATCAAGTATTTAGCCGATAATAAGCAATTTAATGCTACACAACAACCTATTCAATTATTAATTTTAACTGAGCAAAATAGTTTAGATGTCAGTAAGATTATTTTTGATAAATTCACACAAGATTATAACTGGAAAGTAGAAATTCAAGGAACAACGTATGTAAAACAGCAGTACAGTCAACCAGTTGTCCTCAGTAATTTTAATCCTGTGGCTTATGGATATAGGTCAGTAATGTATGTTTCTACTACATTATATGTTTTAGAAGGTTTCATTGATGTTACTGATTTCAAGATTGATACAAAGAGTATAGAATTGATTAATTTTAGTTTAAATTATAGCATGACAACTAATACACAACAAAAACAAGGTGAAAATATTGCTAGTTCTGTAAAGAATGTTAGTTCATTAACAATTACAATAAGTACACCAATTGTTAGTGGTACTTTATTAACAAACATATCTAATACTTTATCAGGTTCATATAGTGGTAATCAAAATTACACTATCACTTATAAAATAGGAACATCGTCTTTTTCATACAATATGAAACTGACTAGTTGTCAAATAATTACTGCTCCAAACCAAGTTCCAAGTTTACAGTTAGGATTCATGAAATAATATGGCTGATGACGGAAAGATTTACATAGTTATTACAAACAGAACACCTCAATCTGTTGAACAAGGTACTGCTGGTGTTGAACAGAAGAAAAACGAAGATGATAAAGAAAGCGTACTTGGCAAATATGTTTTTCATCAATTTTTTAATTTAATTCAATCACAAGCACAGCAGGCAGTATCGTTATCTATAAATAATATAGGTAATTTTACAGGTGATTATCAATCTCAAAGAGTAGCACAAGGACTTATGACGATTTCTTCTAGATTAGCAGGTATCGGATTAGCAGCAGCATCTGGTTGGAAAATGAGCGGTTCTTGGATAGGTGCTGTTATAGGAGCAGTTGTTCAAACAGGAACATATGCTAAAGATGATATTATAAACTCACAACTACTTAAATTGCAGGATAGAAAAATGAATTTCGCTATTCAACAGTTACAAGAACGTTCTGGTTTAAACACTAGAATTGACGGAAGCAGAGGAACAGAAAACTAATGAAAGCAAATATAAATGGTGTAGATTACTTAATAGACGAAGGTGCTGTTCTAACTTTTTGTAAGAATGAAACTTTAGATAGCGCAAAAATAAGAATCTCTAATGTTGATAAGATGACATTAGAACCTTTTGATATTGTAATTTTATCTGATTCAAGATTTGGTGATGATATTACAATGCTGATAGATACATATTCTGAAATAATGGTTTGTTTGAATCCAAAGATTTATTCTTATGATATTGATTTATTCAGTGCAACGAAAGATTTAGAAAATTATGTTTTACCAAGTTTGAAAATTACTAAAATGCCTAATAGAGTGATTGATATTAAAACATATTTAGAAAGATACAATGATTTATACGGTCCAAAAATTAGAATAGGTGATGAATTCGGTTATTCGTGGACTAACAAATACGTATTTTCAGATAGTGTTATATCTAAATATACTGGTATAGAATGTCCAGAAATGCAGTGGAACCAACCAACTTTTAGAGAAGTTCTTAATGATTTAATGATGGTCAAAGACTGTATTCCAAGAGTTAACTATGGACGAAAAGAATTATCAGAAAATGAAACAGGAACTTTATCAAATGTTATGTGGGATTATAGTGAACCTTGTGTAGTAGATTTTACATTTACTTACACAACTAATATGACATTTGAGTCTATTCCAATAAATATCAGATTAGACATAGTTGTAGATGTTCACGATAGTGAAATAGGTAATATGGAACGATATTCTGCTGAAATATTAAGTGTTTCGTTAAATAATGTTACACACAAACTTGTAATTAATGGAAGAATCTATGCTGATGAAAGCGCTAACTATGACCCTGATACTTTTGTAGCAACAATAACTAATTATCGTTCTTTTGAAGCATCAGTAAGAACTGTTGAAATTGATTTACTAGATTTAACAGAAATTGCTAATGATATAAGTGAAAATACAGATGTAAATTATATTCAAACAAGTCGAAGTAGTGAAGATTATGTTAGTGACCTACATATGAAATTAGTGAATGTTACTAATCCAAAAGACCTTGATTTATTTACAACTAGAAATGAATATGTACCATTAACAGCAAACGAGGCTCTTATTACAACTCAAAACTTAATTGTAAAAACACAGTATCCAATTTACAACTTAAAATCTTTTAAAATTATTTCTAATTATGAAGCAACTCTAACTAATGGAAATGATGATGAAGATATAAATGATATCAACTTGTACGTAGAATTCGATTTAATGAATCTTGTTCTTGATGATGATAATGTAATTAAATTGATTTATGAAGAACAAGAATGGAGAACAAAAAATGTTGATTATGAAGCAATGTCTGATATTAGTTTTGAAGATTGGGGAGATTATACCACAACTACCTTGTACTATACTAGAAATTCTAACATCATTACTGGTTTTTCACAAACTTCTAAAAAATGGCTTGTTTTTGACACTATTTTAATTGAAAAATTACTTTTAAATCTTGGAAAATATGCTAGTAAATATGCTCTTTCTCTAACTGATGATTATGACGGATATTGGTTATCTGAAAAATGGCCAGGTATTAGTAACACTTGGAGAAAAACATTTTTTAAGATTGAATATGAAACTCTAGAAAGTTCTATCTTTAGAGCAAGTAAAGACGACTATCCAAAACATCACAGAACTGTAATTGATAATCAAACTAATTCATATACAGATAGTTATAATCAAGGTTTCTTAGAATATCAAAAAGCAAATAGATTAGGTAATGAACAGTTACAGATTAATGCTAGAACAACTTTTGGTAGTCCAACTATTCATATTAGTGATTATTATGAAGACAATATTGTTTTTCAAACACAGTATCAGATTTTTAACAACCATATAGAAATAAGTGCGTTAGCAACTAAAGATTATATCTTAAGGAATTACTTTACAGGTGTTAAATCAAAGATTCGTTCCTGGGTTATTTCTAGTGGTTCTGAAGCACTTACTAGACACGATATTAATAAATTCTATCTAGAATTCAGTTATAGTAGACATTTAGAAGATTTAACTGACAGAGAACTTATTGAAGAATATTTCTTAGCACCATTATATTCATATACAGCAGAATCTTTAACTGCTGCTTTAATTCAAACATATGATGAAGATACAAATTCATATCCATCATACAATACTGATAGATATTGTTTAGATTTAATCACAAGATTAATAGGAAATAGTTTAGTATTTACTTGGGGTTTACAAGATAACTATTGGGTGGATAAATATGTTACTAGTTTTGAATCTGGTGGAGACGGATTGAGTGGATATCAAGGTCTTGGAACCAAATACTATAGTTATACAGATAGTCTTGGTGAGTTTGAGCAAATTATTTATTCAATAACTGACGCTCCTTCTTCTGCTATATCAAATGGTAGTGCTGGAACAGGAACTGGATACGAATCATTATGGGCTAGACCAAAAGTCAACTTAACACAAGTTAATAATACAAAGTTTACATATCACATTACTAATTATTACAAAGATTCACAAGAAATACCATTTATTTCTACTCAGTTTGAAGTTTGTTCAGATACTCATAACATTCGTTTTACAGATACTTTTTTAAGATATCAAAAATGTGTTAGAAAATCAGATTATAGTGCTCTTAATTTAAAAATTCAGTATGACGCAAAAAGTAATTATAATTTCAGAAACATAAAAACCTATGTAGGTGGTGCTGGAACAGTTGTTGGTTTTGTATACGATTCAGCAACCACTGAATGTAGAATAGGTGTTACTGGTTATGCTTATAATACAGAAGAAGATGCTAAGAACAAAATGAAACAGTTAATAGAAGATAAAGCAGTTTATATTTGTGATGGTAACAATGTTTTGTTAGCATTTAATGATATTCCAGAAGAAAACATAGTTGGTGTTGAATATGAAGCAGGACATTTTAGACCAGGATTTAAGTTCTATCTCAATTATCTGAAAGATAGAGATAAAGCAGTATATGAAAGTCAAAGTAATCAAGTAATTAAAACATATATTTAATTATTGAATGATTTAATATATAATAAAATCGAAAGGTAACAGTTAATATGCCAAAATTAGTACTAGAAATTAAAAAACCATTAAGAAATAATGACATCTTAATTTACAAAGATGGAGAGTTTGTTCCTA
>Ga0310696_10002908_pt1 | contig 21993 bp, 15 predicted proteins | sample AusTroGonzalo_MG_4_FD_203885 | JGI IMG/M metagenome (GOLD analysis project Ga0310696, IMG submission 203885) | Bovine rumen microbial communities from tropical cattle in Woodstock, Queensland, Australia - Gonzalo_02 (v2) (version 2) | ecosystem: Host-associated > Mammals > Digestive system >...
TCCGCTGAAGTCGCAGTGGAACGGCTCAGCCATGAATTCGTATTTCCCTACTTTATCCATTAACCAATAACCATTGAACAATAACCATTAACCATTCTTCTGACGTTCTTCGAGGAATGCGCTGACTTGCTCCTGCATACCTCGGGTGACGGCAATACGACCGGAACGGGTGTACTGCAGCACACAGCCAAAGGCGTCGAGGGCGCGGTAGAGCGCAATAATATCCTCGGTGATGCCATGTTTCATAACAATGGTATAAGTGGGGTTCACTTCGATGATATGTGCATCGAAACGACGAACCGTACGAGAAATCTCGGGGTTCTGGAGCACATTCTCAGTAGAGAGTTTGTAGAGTCCTGACTCGCGGATGAACAGTTGGTCGTCGGTAAAATAGTTGGCCTTGACGACGTCAATCTTCTTCTCAATCTGGTGCGTAATCTTCTCAATCTGGTCGGGGTCACTCCAGGCAGTAATGGTGTACTTATGCACACCCTCGATGGAGGATGCCGACACGTTGAGACTCTCGATGTTGACCTGACGGCGCGTAAACACAGCGGTAATCTGATTCAGGATACCGGCAATATTCTCGGAGTACACCAGCAGGGTATAAAGTTTCTTCTTTTCTTCCATTTTACTTTTTTACCTTTATCAAATCTCCAGCATCATATCGTTGACATTCATACCCGGAGGCGTCATGGGCAGCACGTTATCCTCCTCAAGGATGGCACACTCAAGGATGAACGGCCCATCGGTGGCGAGCATTTTTTCTACTGCTGCGCCCAAGTCCTTGCGATCGGTAACAGCCTGATAAGGAATGCCGTAGCCCTGAGCAATGAACGCGTAATTGGGGTTCATCATCTTGGTAAACGACTTACGGCGCATCCAAAACATATCCTGCCACTGGCGCACGTTGCCGAGGTAGTGGTTGTTCAGCAGAATCATCTTCACGGGAGCCTGCTGTTCCATGATGGTGCCGAGCTCCTCGATACACATCTGGAAGCCTCCGTCGCCCATAAAACAACAAACGGTGCGGTCAGTGGCAAAGGTAGCGCCAATGGCTGCGGGCATACCGTAACCCATTGTACCAAGGCCTCCGCTGGTACAAATGCTACGCTTAACGGGATACTTGAAGTAACGCGTCGCAAATAGCTGGTTTTGACCAACATCCGTCACGAGGACTGTACCGCGTGGAGCACGTTCGGCAACGGCATTTACTACCTCGCCCATCTTCAACGGACCCTCAGTAGGATGGATGGCGGGCTCGATGACTTTTGTACGTTCTTGCTGGTCGAGTTCCTTGAACGACTCGCGCCATTCGTGGTGGTCGTTCTTATTCAACAGGGCTGTCAAAGCAGGTAGTGATTCCTTGCAGTCAGCCACCACAGCGACGTGGGTCTTGACGTTCTTGTCAATCTCCGAACGGTCAATATCGAGGTGGATAATCTTGGCTTGTTTGGCGTAGGTCTTCAGATTTCCCGTCACACGATCAGAGAAGCGCATACCGATAGCGATGAGGACGTCGCACTCCTGTTCCTTGAGGTTGACGGCATAGTTGCCGTGCATACCCAGCATACCGACATTCAAAGGATGGTCGGAAGGCAGTGCAGAGAGTCCGAGCATCGTACGACCAGCAGGGATGTCGGCCTTTTCGAGGAATGCCTTGAGTTCCTCCTGAGCATTACCCAGCTCAACCCCCTGCCCTACCAGCGCCAAGGGACGCTCAGCATGGTTGATGAGTTCGGCAGCCTCGCGGACAGCCTGTTCGTTGAGCTTGGGATAAGCGACGTAGGAACGGATGAAGTCCACCTTCTTGGGTTCCCAGTCGAATTCCTCGACCTGTGCATTACGGGCAAAGTCGAGTACCACAGGACCCGGACGGCCACTGCGAGCGATGTAGAACGCACGCGAGACGGCCCACGCCACATCCTCAGCACGGCGAATCTGATAGCTCCACTTGGAGATAGGCTGAGCCACACCTACGAGGTCGACCTCCTGAAAAGCATCGGTACCCAAGGCACTGATGGCCACCTGTCCGGCAATGACGACGATGGGCGTAGAGTCCAACATAGCGTCAGCCACACCCGTCAGCGTATTGGTAGCACCAGGTCCACTGGTAACTAAGGCGACACCCACCTCGCCCGAAACGCGTGCATAGCCCTCGGCAGCATGGGTGGCAGCCTGTTCGTGGCGCACCAAGATATGGTCGAAACACTTCTTTTCACCTCGTGTATAGTCGAACAGCGCGTCGTAAACGGGCATTATCGAGCCTCCAGGGTAACCGAAGATGGTCTTCACCCCCTCGGCCTGCAAAGCTCGCATCAGCGCTTTCGATCCTGTTATTCTGTCTCTCATATTTCTAAATTAGAAATTAGTAATTAGGAATTAGAAATTATGATTACTCTGCTAATATTCTTATTCCACCTTTGTCAGCACTCGAAACACTCTGGGCGTAGGCGCGCAAAGCCTTAGAAACCACGCGGTTGCGACGCAGGGGCTGTTGCGGACGCGCGGCGAGTTCGTCGTCGCTAAGCTTCACGTTGATAGAGCGGCTGGGGATATCAATAACGATGATGTCGCCATCCTTTACCTTGCCGATATTACCGCCATTGGCAGCCTCGGGCGAGATATGTCCGATAGACAGGCCAGAGGTACCGCCCGAGAAACGGCCATCGGTAATCAGCGCGCACTCCTTACCCATGTGCATCGACTTGATATAGCTCGTGGGATAGAGCATCTCCTGCATACCAGGACCGCCCTTCGGACCCTCGTGGGTAATGACCACGCAGTCGCCTTTCTTCACCTTACCACCCAGAATACCCTCGCAGGCATCTTCCTGAGAGTCGAAGCAGACGGCAGGTCCTTCGAAATGCCAGAGGCTTTCGTCAACACCAGCGGTCTTTACCACACAACCATCTTGAGCGATATTGCCAAAGAGCACGGCCAATCCGCCATCCTTGGTGTAGGCGTGTTCAAGGTCGCGGATGCAACCATTGGCACGATCGGTATCGAGACTACCCCACTCTTCCGACTGCGAACCCATCTTAGTGGAGAACCGGTTGCCAGGAGCCGTCTGATAGATGCGATTGGCCTCTGCATCCACATCACCATCAACAATACTATATTTCTTTAAAGCTTCAGCGAGAGTCATTCCGTCTACACGGGGTGCAGAGCCGTCAATCAGTCCCCCCTTATTGAGTTCGTTCAGAATACCAAGAATACCGCCTGCACGACCGCACTCCTGAACAGAGTACTTCTGTGTATTGGGAGCCAGTTTGCAGAGGCAGGGAACTTTTCTTGAGAGTGCGTCGATATCCTTCATGGCGAAATCGGCACCAGCCTCCTGAGCCACAGCTAACAGATGAAGCACGGTATTGGTCGAACCACCCATCGCGATATCCAGCGACATCGCATTCATGAAAGCCTTGCGGGTGGCGATATTGCGAGGCAATACGCTCTCGTCGCCATCCTCGTAATATGCCAAAGCGTCCTTGACAATCTGACGAGCAGCCTGTTTAAAGAGTTCCACGCGATTGGTATGGGTAGCAAGGATGGTTCCGTTACCAGGCAACGAGAGGCCGATGGCCTCCGTCAGCGAATTCATGCTGTTAGCCGTAAACATACCTGAGCACGAACCGCAACCAGGACACGCACACGACTCAATCTCCTTCATCTCTTCGTCAGAAACCGAGGGGTCGGCACCTTTCACCATTGCCGTTATCAGGTCGGCATTCTCGCCACGCCAGCGACCAGCCTCCATCGGGCCACCCGAACAGAATACTGCAGGAATATTCAGGCGCATAGCAGCCATCAACATTCCAGGCGTCACCTTATCGCAATTAGAGATGCAAATCATGGCGTCGGCCTTGTGCGCGTTGACCATATATTCTACACTATCGGCAATGATGTCGCGCGAAGGCAGCGAATATAGCATGCCGTCGTGGCCCATCGCAATACCGTCATCGATGGCAATGGTATTGAACTCAGCGGCATAGCAGCCCATCTTCTCGATTTCTTCACGTACGATCTGGCCTATTTCGTGCAAGTGCGTATGACCAGGCACAAACTGCGTGAACGAGTTGACGATGGCAATAATGGGCTTGCCAAACTGCTCATGTTTCATACCTGTGGCCACCCAGAGTGCTCTGGCGCCAGCCATACGGCGACCTTCTGTGCATACACTACTTCTCAGTTGATGTTTCATCGTATATTCGTTTTTGTCCATTTTAGCCTGCAAAGGTAAGCAATTTCCCCCTAAACGCCAAACGATTTGGAGGAAAAATGAAGAAAAGCCCGAATCCCAATTATTACCTGCTTAGACTCGCTTCTGTAAAGGCATCCATGATAATCGTTGGCTGGTTGTTCTGGAAAGCCCCCAACTTGTAGAAGCGATCGGTTTCCGGAGCCCAGTAGAACACACCCTGACAATGGCCTCCACAATGGTTACGCGCCATATCGATGACAGCTGCGATAATCTCCTTTCCCTCAATGGGTTTAGCAGCTTCGGCACCTGTTTCGACAACCAACATGGGTTTGTGGTATTTTTCCCACAAACGATTGATGTTCGCAGTAGCTTTCTCTACCGTTTCCTGCCAACTCTTGGTATGATTGCCCTTTATATCCCAATAGGGATAAACGCTGAGGCCAATCATGTCGTAACGGGCATTATACTGAGCCAGTCCGTCAAAGATGAAGTCGTAACGGTGAGGGTCGAAGGCTCCATCGAGATGAATGATGACTTCTGCCTTCGGAAATACTTGTTTTACAGCCACATAGCCCGCATCCGTCAATCCAGCATACTGCTGCATATTCTCCTGTGCACGCCCCATAGGCCAAAGGAAACCGTTGGTGGTCTCGTTGCCTACCTGAACCCAACGCACATCGACACCAGCGTCCTTGATGGCTTGCAAAACCTCACGAGTATGGGTAGCCAACGCACGACACATCTCCTCATAGTTCATCTCCTTCCACGCTGCAGGGATGTTCTGCTGACCAGGATCGGCCCACCAGTCGCTATAGTGGAAGTCAATCATCACGGCCATTCCCTGCTCCTTGGCACGTTTCGCCATCTTGACCACATCGTCCTGATTGCAAAGCCCATCTTTGGGATTGACCCACACGCGCAGACGGACGGCATTCAATCCCAGTTCGCGCATCAGGGCCGTACATTCTCGAGGTTCACCTTTGGCATTGCGCAACTGCACGCCTCGCGCTTCAAGGTCGGTAGTGCCACTGATATCAGCCCCCAGCCAGAAGGGTTCTACGCTGGGATTCGCAAAGGCACTCGGAGATGCAACAGCCTGCGCAACGCGCTGAGGGTCAACGGTTTCGAGATTCAGTATTGCTGGTTTTAAATGTCCCTTGCGGTCCTTTACTGTCAACGTCACCTTTCCTGCCTTCGTCGTAGGTCGCAGGATAACCACCAGTTCGCCATTGAACAGTTTCATCGTGGGGCGCTTGAATGATTCCAGCGAGGTGGCATCACCATTGCATACTGCCTCGAACTGAGCCTCACCTGCAACGCTGAACATCAACTGCTCCTGACAGGTGGGAACGGGAACGCCATTCTTGTCATTTACTGATACGCGAACATATATCAAGTCTTCGCCATCAGCCTTGTGTTCGTTGGTCTCAGCCTGAGCCACCAGTTGCACAGCCTTACCTGCCGTCTGGCGCACATCCTCACCGATTTTGTTGCCCTGCTCGTCGTAAGCCACCACACGAATTTCGCCAGGCTCGTATTTCACATCGTTCCAGCGCAGACGATAGCGGTCGAGGCGCTCTGCTTTGTTCTTGCGCACCCTACCCTGCGACTTACCATTGACAAATAGCTCGCCCTCGACACCATCGGTATAACAGTAAACGGGTGTCACCTGACCTTTGCGATTGGGCCACGTCCAATGAGGCAGCAAGTGAACAGTATGTTCCTGCGTGTTCCAACGGCTCTTATAAAGATAGTAGCGGTCCTTAGGCAGGCCTGCCAAATCGCAGATGCCAAAATAGCTGCTACGCGAAGGCCAGTACTCATCGTAGGGCGTAGGCTCACCCAGATAGTCGTAACCCGTCCAGACGAATTCACCAATCACCCACGGGTAGTCATCCTGCCACACCCAGTCGTCGTCAGGAAGATTCGACCACGAACAGTATTCCACATCGTAACTCGAGCACTGTCCATCGGCTTTCAGAATGGCTGTCGGGTCATAGGTGGGCGCCCACGAAGCATACTGCGAATTGTCGGAGACCACTACGGGGAATTTATAGACACCACGAGAGCTCACCGTAGAGGCCGTCTCAGAGCCCAGCAGGAAACCTTGCGGCAACTGCTTGATGTTGTTGGCATACTTGTGGACGCGATAGTTGAAACCAGGCACTTGCATAGCCTGAGCAAAACCACCGGCAATAGACCTCTCGGCATGATCCATACCCTGAGTGACAGGACGTGTGGGGTCGAGGGCATTGCAGAGTCCCTGCAACTGTATACTGATTTGGCGACCTTCCTCACTGCCTTGTTCAGGAATCTCGTTGCCAATAGACCACATCACGATCGAAGGATGATTCCTGTGGTTCAGCACGAGGTTGGTGATATCCCGCTCAGCCCACTCACGGAAGTTACGGGCATAGCCGTTCTTGCATTTGGGATAAATCCACATATCAAACGACTCTGCCATCACCATCATGCCCAAAGAATCGCAGATATCCATCTGCCACGTAGAAGGCATATTGTGAGACGTACGGATAGCGTCGCAACCCATTGCCTTCAGCATCTGAATCTGGCGAATCAAGGCCGTCTTATTGATAGCAGCGCCTAAGGGTCCTAAGTCGTGATGCAGGCAAACGCCCTTCAGTTTGCGTGTCACACCATTCAGTTGGAAACCGTTTTCGCGACTGACGCGAATGGTGCGGATGCCCGTATTAAATTCCTTGCTATCCAACAACACATGATGCTCAGGGCCGACGGAGCCTATCTTCTGCACCTTAGCTCTTACCTTATATAAATAAGGTGTCTCAGGCGACCAGAGTTTGGGATTGTTGACAGTAAAGGTGGTATAGAACTTTCCGTCAGCCTCTATGCGCGTATCAGCACTTGCTTTTTCCCCATCAGGAGCTATCAGCTCGACGTTAGCAACCACATCCTTACCAGCATTGACGACCTTACCTTCTACTTCGACGACAGCCTGGCCGTTGTCAATACTCATCGTGCGAGCATACAAGCTCCAGTCATCAATATGGGTTTTCTGCATGAGCACCAGCGTTACAGGGCGATATAGTCCGGCTCCAGGATACCAACGGCTGCTCTCCTCCAGGTTCTGCAAATGAACACAGATGTCCAGTTCTTTGGTAATTGTCGTTGGTGGATTATGGAGAAAACGTATCGCATCCACGCGAAAAGCATTATAGCCATAGGCCCAATAGCCTGTCTCCTCGCCATTGATGGTCACACGAGGCTCAGCCATAGCACCGTCGAACACGAGTTCAGCAGCATCGTAACCCCCAGGCACGCTGATGGTCGTACGATACCAGCCCTCGCCAATCCAGGGAAGTGCCCCACTGCGCCCTGACTTTTCCGTAGCCTCCGTCTCACCATTCTGTTCGATAGCTACCTTCTGCAGGTCCCACTTCTTGTCGAACGGTCCCGCTATAGCCCAGTCGTGAGGAATGTCAACCTTCTCCCACGTCTGTTGGTCACGTGAGAATTCCCATGTCTTCAAATTGATTTCGCGTCGTGTCTGTGCTGTCAGCAGTTGACAAGACATTAGTACTGCAAGTAATAGTTTTAGCTTCATAACATCAGTAATTTGCCGACAAAGTTACGAATAATTGGGCGAAACACCAAATAAAGACGCAAAAAAATCCCCGCAGAACTGAATCTGCGGGGAATTTTCATATCTGAATGTTCGCTACTGCTTACTGCTTAGTAGTATCGATGAACATTGCAACGCGGTTGAAGTCAATCTCGTCAGACAGCTTGTCAGTTGCGCCAAGACCCTCAGTAGTGATGCGGCTTGCAGCAATCTTGTACTTCTTGATCAGAGCGTTCTTAACAGCCTCAGCACGGTTCTCAGAAAGCTTCTGGTTCAGCTCAGCGTTACCCTCGGGTGAAGCATAGCCCTGAACCTTAACGATAGACTCAGGATGATTCTTCATGTACTTAGCAATCATCTCGATGCTTGCATACTGTGCAGGCTCGATAGTGCTCTTACCCTGACGGAAGATAACGATAGGCTGCAGAGTCTCAACCTTCTTCACCTGCTCAACAATCTGAGTAGGACGAGCTTCGCAAGCAGCGAGCTTAGCCTTCAGGTCAGCGATAGTCTGAGCATCAGATGCAATCTTACCGTCCTTAGCGTTCACGTCAGCACGGAGCTCGTTGATCTTAGCGTTCAGACCGTCGATCTCAGCCTGGTCGCGCAGCTGAGCCTTCACGAAGTTGTGAGAACCGTTGCTGTTGCCGAACTTGTAGTTCAAACCAGCCTTCAGGCTAAATACAGAACGGTTGATGTCATACTGGAAGCCAGGATCATTAACACCTGCAAGAGCCTGAACTGCAGCCAAGTCAATACCACTTGACCATGCATGCAGGTTGTAGGTCAGAGCGGGCTCAATGTAGAGCTGCCAAGCCTTAGCTTCACCCAGGTTGAAGGCGAAGTCAAGAGCAATCTTAGAATTCAAGGCATTAGACTTGGAAGTGTGATCGAAACCATGTTCCCAACCGAAACCTCCGAGAGCAATTACCTCGAATGAACGGGGCTCACCAGGATAACCGGCAAACAAGTTGCTCATGTTGAAAGTACCCATCAGGTTTACGTCAAGAGCCTCGAAGAAAGTCTTAGGACCATCATAAAACTTTTTATTAGCCTTGAAATAGAGGTCTGCATCAGCAGCCAGACCGAAGACAGTTGTCAGGTTCTTACCAAGACGAAGACCGAAAGTAGGAGCGATAGACTTGAAGAAGCCGTCTTTAGCATCTTTGTAGCTCTCCTTAGTTTTCGTTGTAATACCAGCGTTGATACCGAAATACCAGTTGTCACCACCCTTATTAGTAGTGATTGTGGTGTTCTGTGCACTCACTGAAGCTGCCATCATAGTAGCAGCAATCATCATAAAAAACTTTTTCATTGTGTACTAACTAATTAGTTTAAAATTAATAAATGTATCCTATCTTATTACCATTTTCTTGTTTTCGGGTGCAAAGTAACTAAAAAAAACGATAAGTTCCAAACAAAATCACAAAAAAGTGCAAAAAAACGTGTGTTTTTTACCCTGAAATAACGTTTTCTTCTAAAAAAAGCCTAAAAAGAACACTTTTTTAGGTAATTATTGAAAAAAAAGAAGAAAAGTTTGGTGGAACAAGAAAAAAATATTACTTTTGCATCCGGCTTTAAAACTTGACTACTGCATGAGGCAACTGAAGATCACCAAATCAATCACAAACCGCGAAAGCGAGGCACTGGAGAAATACCTGTCGGAAATCGGCAAAGAGGAACTTCTTTCAGCAGAGGAAGAAGTGGAATTAGCACAGCGCATCCGTAAGGGTGACAAAAAGGCTTTGGAAAAGCTGACGAAGTCGAACCTGAGGTTTGTGGTAAGCGTGGCCAAACAATATCAGAACCAGGGACTTTCGCTACCCGACTTGATCAACGAGGGTAACGTGGGGCTGATTAAGGCTGCCGTGAAATATGACGAGACGAGAGGTTTTAAGTTTATCTCCTATGCTGTATGGTGGATTCGTCAGAGCATCCTGCAGGCCATTGCCGAGCAGAGCCGCATTGTGAGACTGCCATTGAACCAGCTGGGATCGATGAACAAAATCAACCGCATGCTAACGAAATTCGAACAGGAGAACGAGCGCAGGCCGTCGGTAGATGAGATTTCGGAGGTGATAGACTTGCCTGAGGACAAGGTTGACGAAGCCATCAACGTGTCAGGACGCCAGGTATCGGTAGACGCACCGTTTGTAGATGGTGAGGACAACTCGCTGTTGGACGTGCTGGTAAATAGTGACGCACCGATGGCCGATAAGCAGTTGGTGCTGGAATCATTGCAGGCAGAAATCATGGATGCTTTGAGAATGTTGTCAGTTCGCGAACGTAACATCATCACAGCCTTCTACGGCATAGGACAGCCGGAAATGACACTGGAGGAAATTGGTACGAAATTCGGACTCACGCGCGAGCGCGTAAGACAAATTAAGGAGAAAGCTATCCGACGACTGCGTGGAAATACAAAAAATAAGATCTTAAAAGCATATTTAGGAGCATGAAATCAATAAGGTATATACTGTTGCTGGCAGCAACGCTCATGACGTTGGGAGCCAGTGCCAAGCACATGAAGACAGACCGCGTCTATATGTTTGGATTCTCGGCATCGTTCAAGGACTCGGTCATCTACGTGACAGACATCCAGAACGTAAAAGGTGCCTGGATAGAGACAAAGAACAATTTTCTGCTGTCACGTGACGATTATTCACAACAATTGAAAGTTTATCTGGAAGAAACGCTTCAACAACCTAAGAGGGTGTGTATGGTATTCTTCTATTTAGACAAGAAGAAAGCCGAGAAACAATTTCTGAAACTGATGAAGAAATACCAGAAAGGCTACGACGTTCGACACGTGAACGCGACGGAATTTAAGTTCGACCCGATAGATTTGTCATTAGAAGAGCAATGACGGAGCACAAAATCATCAACGACCCCGTTTTCGGGTTTATCAAGATCAGACGTGGATTGCTGTACGACATCGTACAGCATCCGTTTTTTCAACGCCTGAACCGCATCAACCAGCTGGGACTGGCGTCGGTGGTTTATCCTGGTGCGCGCCATACTCGGTTTCAACATTCATTAGGAGCATTCTATCTGATGTCGGAGGCTGTGAAGTCGCTAAGCGAGAAAGGGGTATACATCTTCGATTCAGAGACGGAAGCAGTCCAAGCGGCTATCCTATTGCATGACATCGGTCATGGCCCGTTCTCACACGTATTGGAACATACGCTTATCAACGGTGTGTCACACGAAGACATCTCGCTGCTGATGATGGAACGTATGAACCGCGAGATGAAGGGACAACTGGCGTTGGCTATCAGCATTTTCAAAGACGAATATCCCAACAAGATATTCCATCAGCTCATATCCAGTCAGTTGGATATGGATCGCCTGGACTACTTGCGTCGCGACTCGTTTTTTACGGGTGTAACAGAAGGTAATATCGGGTCGGCACGCATTATCAAGATGCTGAACGTAGCTGACGAAAGACTCGTCGTCGACGCGAAAGGTATCTATTCGATAGAAAACTACCTGACGACAAGACGGCTGATGTACTGGCAGGTGTATCTGCACAAGACGGCCGTCGGATACGAAAAAATATTGGTGAACGCTCTGACGAGGGCACGAGATCTGATGCGCATGGGGTATGACATTTTTGCCTCCCCTGCCCTCGCCTATTTCCTGAAAAGTGACGTCACATTCGACGACCACACGCTGGATATCTATGCCGAACTGGATGACAGCGACATTTGGAGCGCTATGAAGGCTTGGAAGCATGTTGATGACAAAATTCTTTCCATTTTGGCCACCGACATGACAGATCGCCGTTTGTTTAAGGTTGAAGTCAGTGAGGAGCGACCGTCGGAAGAAAGATTGGCCGAAATAGCCCATAGAATAGCGGGAAGGCTGAATATTCCACTGGAAGACACACGCTACTTAATGACGCTGACAGAGATAGGAAAGGATATGTATAATCCCGAAGACGATAGCATCGGAATTCTTTACAAAGATGGCACCGTAAGGGACATTTCGGAAGCTTCAGAAATCTTAAACGTACATTTACTTTCTAAAAAAATACGTAAATATTACCTCTGTTATCAACGTTTTTCATAAAAAATGCTTATCTTTGTAGCGTTTTTATTAAAAAAATCAGTGATATGGAGTTTACAGCGCGACAAATAGCCGACTTTATTGGCGGTAAAGTGGAAGGTAACGAACAAGCTACCGTCCACACTTTTGCGAAGATTGAAGAAGGTCAGGAAGGAGCTATTACATTCCTTTCGAACCCCAAATATACCCAATACATCTACGACACTAAAGCCACCATCGTATTGGTGAATGAAGACCTGGAACTGGAACATCCCGTCAGTTGCACGCTGATTCGCGTGAAGAACGCCTACGAGTGTGTGGCCAAACTGATGCAGATGTATGCTCAGTCGCTGCCGAAAAAGACAGGTGTCGACCCGCTGGCCTTTGTGTCACCCAGCGCACAGATTGGCAAAGATGTCTACATTGGTCCGTTTACCTACGTCGGTGAAGGTGTAAAGATTGGCGATGGAACGCGCATTTACCCCAACGTGACCATCTATGACGGTAGTCAGATTGGCAAGAATGTTACCATTCACGCAGGTGCTGTCATCGGTGCCGACGGCTTCGGTTTCGCTCCCAATACGGACGGTTACGAGAAGATTCCGCAGTTAGGCATTGTCATCATTGAGGACAATGTGGAGATTGGTGCCAACACCTGTGTCGACCGTTCGACAATGGGACAGACCATTATTCATCAGGGTGTGAAACTGGACAACCTCATCCAGGTGGCCCACAACTGCGAAATCGGTGAGAATACGGTGATGTCGGCACAAGTCGGTATGGCTGGCTCGACGAAGATCGGTGCGTGGTGTATGGTAGGCGGCCAGGCTGGATTCTCTGGTCACATTCATGTTGCTGACAGGACAATGATAGGTGCACAATGTGGTGTCATCGGCAATACCAAGGGCGACGGTGAGACACTGATTGGTTCTCCCGCTGTCAATCCGAAGATGTATTTCAAGGCCAGGGCGCTGGATGCGAAACTGCCTGACATGTACCGCCAGATAGCACAGTTGCAACGTGAAATCGACGAACTGAAGAAGATAGTGGAAATTGAGAGATAGTGATATCGGCTAATGAAATAGAAAAATTGTAAAACAGTCAAATAGTAAAGCATTACGATGAAACAAAAGACTTTGAAAGGCAGCTTTTCGTTGTACGGAAAAGGCCTGCATACAGGTTTGAACCTGACAATCACGTTCAACCCTGCACCCGAGAACCATGGTTACAAGATACAACGCATCGATGTGGAGGGCGAACCCACCATCGACGCTATTGCCGAGAATGTCATTGACACCCAGCGTGGTACCGTTTTGGGGAAGGGCGACGCTCGTGTTTCTACCGTTGAACACGGACTTGCTGCACTCTACGCTTTAGGGATTGACAACTGTCTGATACAGGTCAACGGACCGGAATTCCCCATTCTTGACGGATCGGCCATCAAGTATGTCGAGAAGATTGTTGAAGTCGGTATCGAGGAGCAGAATGCCCCCAAGGACTTCTACATTATCCGTAAGAAAATTGAGGTGAAGGACGAGCAGACCGGTTCGTGTATCACCATCCTGCCTGACGACGAGTTCTCCATCACAGCGATGTGCTCGTTCGAGTCGAAATTCATCAATTCGCAGTTTGCGACACTCGAAAAGATTGACAATTTTGCCAGCGAGATTGCTGCTGCCCGCACCTTCGTCTTCGTACGCGACATCGAGCCTCTGTTACAGGCCAACCTCATCAAAGGCGGCGACATGGACAACGCCATCGTCATCTACGAGCGTCAGACCACTCAGGAGCGTCTTAACTGGCTTGCTGACATGTTAGGTGTAGAGCACCGCGATGCCAATGAGCTTGGTTATATTCAGCACAAGCCGTTGGTTTGGGAGAACGAGTGTACACGTCACAAACTGCTCGACGTCATCGGCGATATGGCACTCATCGGCAAGCCCATCAAGGGTCGTATCATTGCCACACGTCCAGGTCATACCATCAACAATAAGTTTGCCCGTCAGATGCGTAAGGAGATTCGCAAGCACGAGATACAAGCGCCCATCTACGACCCCAACGAAGAACCTATCATGGATGTCAACCGCATCCGTGAGCTGTTGCCCCACCGCTATCCAATGCAGTTGGTTGATAAAGTCATCTCACTGGGTGCCAACACTATCGTGGGTATCAAGAACGTCACCGGCAACGAGCCGTTCTTCCAGGGGCACTTCCCCGAAGAACCCGTCATGCCTGGTGTACTGCAGATTGAGGCTATGGCGCAGTGCGGCGGCCTGTTAGTGCTGAACACACTGGAAGAGCCCGAACGCTGGAGTACTTATTTCATGAAGATTGACAACGTGAAGTTCCGCCAGAAGGTTGTTCCCGGCGACACGCTGCTCTTTAAGGTTGACCTGCTGGCTCCAGTCCGTCACGGCATCTCGTCGATGAAGGGTTATATGTTTGTAGGCGACCATGTTGTAGCCGAAGCGTCGTTCACCGCCCAAATCGTCAAGAATAAATAATCGTCATAACGATATACCGTTATAACGTAATAACGAAAAGAAATATGGCAAACCAAATTCATCCCTTAGCAGTTGTAGACCCAGAGGCAAAGTTGGGCGACAACAACGTCATAGGTCCCTTCTGCGTGATAGACAAGAACGTGGTCATTGGCGACAACAACAAGTTGCTGAATAGCGTGACGCTGCACTTTGGCACACGTCTCGGCAATAACAATGAAATATTCCCCGGTGCATCCATCTCGACGAAACCTCAGGACTTGAAGTTCCAAGGCGAAGAGACCACTTGCGAGATAGGCGACAACAACTCCATCCGCGAGAATGTCACCATCAGTCGCGGTACCGCATCGAAGGGCAAGACCGTCATTGGCAATGGCAACCTGCTGATGGAGAATATGCACATAGGTCACGACTGTGTCATCGGCAATGGTTGCATCATCGGCAACTCGACGAAGTTTGCGGGTGAGGTCATCGTTGATGATTTTGCCATCATCTCCGCCACCTGTCTGTTCCACCAGTTTCTCCACATCGGCGGCTACATCATGTTCCAGGGCGGTTCACGCACCTCACAGGACATTCCCCCCTACGTCATTGCCGGCAAGGAACCCGTGCGCTATGCGGGGGTGAATCTCATCGGACTGCGCCGTCGCGGATTCCCCAACGAGACCATCGAGGCCATTCACGACGCCTACCGCATCATCTACTCCAAGGGCGTGATGAAGGACGGTATCGCCGAGGCCCGCGCCAAATATCCCGACTCGAAAGAGGTGGAATACATCTGCTCGTTCATCGAGAATTCGAAGCGCGGTGTTATACGTTGAACATTGAACGACGATGGCGGATACGCTGATTGTCATTACAGGCCCTACCGCTGTGGGCAAGACGGATCTCACCATCGAATTGGCCCGTCACTACCACACGCCGGTCATCAACGCCGACTCGCGCCAGATCTACCGCGAACTGCGCATCGGCACCGCTGCTCCCAGCGAGGAACAGTTGCAGCAGGCCAAGCACTATTTCGTGGGCAACAAGAGCATCCACGACTACTACAATGCATCGATGTATGAGCAGGACGTGCTTGGAATTCTGAAGGGGGAACTTTCAGACACGAACATCCTCTCCGGCGGTAGCATGATGTACATCGACGCCGTGTGCAACGGCATTGACGACATTCCCACTGTCCGCGACGATATCCGCGAGGAGATGAAGCGACGCTACGAGGAGGAAGGATTGGAAGCACTCTGCGAAGACTTACGTCGGTTAGACCCCGAACACTATGCCATTGTTGATCGCCAGAACTATCGCCGCGTCATCCATGCCCTCGAGATTTGCTACCAGACGGGATGTACCTACACCTCGTTCCGCACGCAGTCCAAGAAAGAGCGGCCGTTCCGTATCATCAAGATCGGACTCAACCGCGACCGCGACGAATTATATAATAGGATTAACGCGCGCGTGGACGCGATGATGGAACAAGGACTATTGCACGAGGCTGAGAGTTTGTATGACCAACGTCAGCTGAACGCACTGAACACGGTGGGATACAAGGAGATGTTCGACTATATGGATGGTCGCTGGTCGCTGGACGAAGCCGTCGAGCGCATGAAGGGCAACACCCGCCGCTACGCCCGCAAACAGCTGACGTGGTTCAAGCGCGACGAACAGGTCCGCTGGTTCCATCCGGACGATAAAGACGACATTCTGAGATATATTGAGGAGTCAGAGAAGTTAAGAAGTTAGAGAAGTTAAGGAGTTAAGACAATAGAGCAGTTAACGTTATGAAGCAATACATTGAAAAACTTGGTCAGGTATTCCCGAAAGCCTGGCAATGGTATAAGGGACTGTACAAGGGCCGCAAATGGTACATCAAAGCCCTGTCTGCCCTGTGTACCCTCGTCGTGGCATTCTTCCTTTACCTGGTGATGGTCGACGTCAATTTCCTGTGGCTTTTCGGCAAGTCACCGTCGATGAGCGACGTGCGCAACACCCATCCCGCCGAAGCCTCAGAGATATATAGTGCCGACGGCAAGCTCATCGGCAAGTTCTTCAGCGAAAACCGTATGCCCGTCGGCTACGACGACGTGAACGAGTCCTTCTGGAACGCATTGGTCGACACCGAAGACGAGCGTTTCTACCGCCATCACGGCATCGACTATCAGGCCTTCGGTGCAGCACTGAAAGACTACATACTCCACCGCGATGCCCGTGGTGCCTCCACCATCACCCAACAGCTGGCCAAGAACCTGTTCCGCGTCCGCACACAGTATTCTACCGGTTTGTTAGGCAACATCCCGGGACTGAAGATGCTCATCATGAAGAGCAAGGAATGGATTACGGCCTACAAGCTGGAGTGGTACTTCTCCAAGGAGGAAATCATCACCATGTATGCTAACACCGTCGACTTCGGTTCCAACGCCTTCGGCATCAAGACGGCTGCCAAGACCTATTTCGGCACCACGCCCAAGCACATGACTACCGAACAGGCTGCCGTGCTCGTCGGACTGCTGAAAGCCACCACCTACTATAATCCGCGCATCAATCCCAAGAACGCCCTGGGCCGCCGCAATGTGGTACTCGACAACATGTTCCGTCACGGCCATCTTACCGAGGCCGAGAACGACTCGTTGAAGCAGATAGAAATCAAGCTCGACTACAGCGTGGAGAATGCCTACGACGGTGAGGCCAACTACTTCCGCGAGGCCGTGGCTGACTGGATGAAGCAGTGGTGCAAGGAATATTACGGCGACGACCGCGCCTACGCCTACTACACCGAAGGACTGAAGATTCATACCACCCTCGACCTGCGCATGCAGCACTATGCCGAGGAGGCTGCCGTCAAGCAGATGAAAGAGGTGCAGAATACCTTCAACCAGCATTGGGGCAATGTCAACCCCTGGCAGGACGAACGCCACATCGAAATTCCCCATTTCATCGAGGATCTCGCCAAGAAACTGCCCGTCTACCGCCTGCTCTCGCAGAAATATGACGGCAATCAGGACTCCATCAACTACTATCTCAACCTGCCCCACCCCGTTAAGCTCTTCGACTACGAGAAAGGCTTCATCGAGAAGGAAATCTCCACGCTCGACAGCATCCGCTACATGGAACACTTCATGCACTGCGGCTTCGTAGCCATCGAGCCACAGACGGGCCACGTCAAGGCCTGGGTGGGCGACGTCGACTTCAAGACGTGGAAATACGACAAGGTGACGGCCATGCGACAGCCGGGTTCCACCTTCAAGCTCTTCGTCTACGCCGAGGCCATGAATCAGGGCATCACCCCCTGCGACACCCGCCGCGACGAATATTTCTCCATGAAGGTCATGGACAAGGGCAAGGAGGTCACGTGGGCTCCCACCAATGCCGACGGCCGCTTCTCCAATATGGACATCACGCTCAAGCAGGCCTTCGCCATGAGCATCAACAGCGTTGCCGTCCGCCTCGGTCAGGAGGTAGGCATCGACCGCATTGTCCGCACCGCCCACGACATGGGTATCAAGTCGAAGCTCGACCCCACCCCGTCGTTGACCCTCGGTGCCAGCGACGTCAACCTGCTTGAACTCGTTTCGTCCTACTGCACGCCCGTCAACGACGGCAAGGCCATCGGTCCCGTGCTCGTCACAAAGATTGAGGACCGCGAGGGCAACGTCGTCTATGAGGCCAATGCCGAACCGCGCCAGGTGCTCTCCGCCAAGAGTGCCTTCTACGTCCAGCAGTTGCTCATGGGCGGCATGAGCGGCACGTCGTCCCGTCTGCGCGGCTTCGTGGGCAATGCCAACAACGATACCGACTTCGGCGGCAAGACCGGCACGTCCAACAACCACTCCGACGCCTGGTTCATCGGCACCACGCCGCGCCTCGTCTGCGGTGCCTGGGTAGGAGGCGAATACCGCTGCATCCATTTCCGCACCGGCCAGCTCGGTCAGGGCAACCGCACCGCTCTGCCCATCTGCGGCTACTTCCTCGGCTCCGTCCTGAACGACAAGCAGTTCAGCCAGTACCGTACCCGATTCCAGAAACCCGACAACATTGCCGTATTCCCGGGCGACTACAATTGTGGCGGCTACTTCATGGCTCCCGCCGACAGTGATTCGCTGGCCGTCGACAGCCTCGGAACGGAGGAAATCGACATGGTGGTCGACGAATTCGGCAACGTCGTTCCCGTCCCCAAGGAGCACAACGAAGAGGTTAACCAACAGCCTCAACCCGACGAGCCGCAGGAAGCGTTGGAACCGAAAGAAGAATAAAGATAAAATATGGCAATAGAAAAGACCACTATCAAGGATATCGCCGAGCGTGCAGGCGTATCTACAGGCACCGTCGACCGTGTGTTACACAACCGTCCCAACGTGTCGAAGAAAGCCCTTGCTCAGGTGCAGAGGGCATTGTCGGAAATGGACTACAAGCCCAACATGTATGCATCCGCATTGGCTCAAAACAAGGACTACCACTTCGTCAGCATCATTCCGAAACACAAGTCGGAAGCCTACTGGGAAGAGGTGGAGGAAGGCGAACAGATGTGTTGCGACCGTTACAGCGACTTCCACATCTTCAACAAGGTGCTCTACTACAACCGTTTCGCGCCTGAGACCTTTGCCAAGGCCATGAACGAAGTTCTCAAGCATGAAGTCGACGGAGTTATCGTCGTACCCTCAAACATTGAGGTCACCCGCCGCTACACCGACATCATGCACGAGCGCAACATCCCGTTCATCTTCCTCGACTCCTACATGCCCGACCTCAAACCCCTGTCGTTTTACGGTCAGGACTCCTTCGCCTCCGGCTATTTCGCCGCACGGATGCTGATGATGATTGCACCCAACGAGAAGGAAATCATGCTCATGAAACAGATGCGTAACGGCAATGTGGCCTCCAAGCAGCAGGAGAACCGCGAGACGGGTTTCCGTCACTACATGCACGACCACTTCCCGTCCATCAAGATTACCGAGATCAACCTCTCGCTCGACACCAAACGCGAAAGGTACGACGTCATCCTTGAGGACTTTTTCACCCGCCATCCGTCTGTACACCATTGCATTACGTTCAATTCCAAGGCACATCTCGTGGGCGAGTTCCTGCTCAAGTCCAACCGCCGCAACGTACAGATTATGGGTTACGACATGGTGCCGAAGAATGCCGAGTGCGTCCGTCAGGGCAGCATCTCGTTCCTCATCGCCCAGCACGCCTTCATGCAAGGCTATGCCTGCGTCGAGACCCTCTTCCGTGCTATCGTGCTCAAAAAGGAGGTCGAGCCTGTCAACTACATGCCCATCGAGTTGCTTACCAAGGAAAATATAGACTTCTACCGCCGCAAAAACATCGGATAACTTTGAATATGGAGCAAGCAACCTTTTTAAAGATTAATCCCACCGACAGTGTCGTCGTATGTCTCGCTCCGAAGAAGAAGGGCGACATCATCGAGGTCGACGGCAAGCAAATTACGTTGAATCAGGACACTCCTGCTGGTCACAAAGTACTCATCACCGACGTCAACGAAGGTGAAAACATCATCAAGTACGGCTACCCAATCGGTCACGCCCGTCAGGATTTGAAGGCCGGCGATTGGGTCAACGAGAACAACCTCAAGACCAATCTAAGCGGCACGCTCGAATACACGTATCAACCTGTTGACGAGCCACTTACCATCAAAAACGAGAACCGAGACTTTAAGGGGTACATTCGCAAGAATGGTGACGTCGGCGTACGCAACGAGATATGGATTGTACCCACCGTCGGCTGTGTCAACGGCATTGCCGAACGCCTTGCCCACCACCTGATGATGGAAACTGGCGGACGTGACGTCGACGCCATCTGGACCTGGCACCACAACTACGGCTGCTCACAGCTCTCCGGCGACCACGAAAACACCCGCAAGGTGTTGCGCGACATCTGTCTCCACCCCAATGCCGGTGGCGTGCTCGTGCTCAGCCTCGGTTGCGAGAACAACCAGCCCGAGAACTTCATGGCCATGCTCGGCGACTACGACAAAAGTCGCATAAAACTGCTGGTTACCCAGCGCGTTGAAGGTGACGAGATTGAGGCCGGTATGCAGATTCTCCGTGAACTCTATGCCCAGGCCGCTCAGGACAAGCGCGAGGACGTTCCCGTCTCCAAGCTCCGCGTCGGTCTGAAATGTGGCGGCAGCGACGGTTTCAGCGGCATCACCGCCAATCCCCTCGTCGGCGAATTCTCCGACTGGCTCGTGGCCCAGGGCGGCACCAGCGTGCTCACCGAGGTTCCCGAGATGTTCGGTGCCGAGACCATCCTCATGAACCGTTGCGAGACCCCCGAACTGTTCCAGCAGACCGTCTCGATGATCAACAACTTCAAGAACTATTTCCTCTCCCACGGCGAACCCGTCGGCGAGAATCCCTCGCCCGGCAACAAGGCCGGCGGCATCTCCACCCTTGAGGACAAAGCCCTTGGTTGCACCCAGAAGTGCGGCAAGGCTCCCGTCAGCGGTGTCATGGAGTATGGCGACCGCCTCACGGCCAACGGTCTCAACCTGCTCTCCGCCCCCGGCAACGACCTCGTAGCCTCCACGGCCCTCGCCTCCTGCGGTTGCCACATCGTGCTCTTCACCACCGGTCGCGGCACCCCCTTCGGCACCTTCGTGCCTACCATGAAGGTCGCCACCAACCCCACGCTGACCAAGAACAAGCCCCACTGGGTCGATTTCTCCGCCGGTCAGCTCGTCGAAGGCCGTACCATGCAGGAGCTCGTCCCCGAATTCATCGACAAAGTCCTCGCCGTTGCCTCCGGCAAGAGGACCCGCAACGAGGAGAACGGCTACCGCGAGATTTCCATCTTCAAAAACGGCATCACCCTCTAACCTACACAGAAGGCCTTCTGTGTAGGCACGGAGACTTTAGACGACGCATACGACCATAGAAAGTAAACATTAAAAAACAGAATATAAAAAACAATTATAGCCTCGATGGACGCAAGCTCCAAGATAAGCCAACGGCGAAAGGATTATACATTTATAAAGGTAAAAAGGTAAAAAAGTAAAAAGGCTGCGATTGAGCGAGAGCAATGATAAACTTGCTTAAGCATTGCCGAGCGTGATTGCAACGCCACACTCTTCACCTTTAGGTAAGAGAACAGGCTCGACCGCAGGTCAAGGTAAAAAAAAGAGGTCGTGATTAAGTGAGCATAAAGCAGAGCTTGCTCATTGACTTTTAAAGCACATTTCTCCTTCAGCCTTCATAGGGCTGGAGGAGAAACGTTTTGGACGGCAGGAGTGGCGGATAGCTCCGAAACAGCGTGACAGTGCCCGCCAGTTGATGGCAGCATGCCCGCCAATCGTCGGCAGCTATTCGGCAGTAAACTAGCAACGAGCCGGTAGCAAACCAGCAATCAGCCGGTAGTAAACTAAAAATAAGCCTAAATGAACCTTCATCCTTCATATAATTTGTTTTATCTGTCTTTTAATCAAATATTTAACTTCAATCTATATTCTTATAAACGTTCATAATCCTTCATTAACCTTCATGCAACCATATTGAGATCAGGAAAAAGCCAAATACATGAAGGTTAATGAATGATAAGTGACAATTATTTTCAGATAAGTGGCTCTTATTCAGCAATAAGTGCCACATAATGAAGGATGAAGGTTAAGATGGAAGAAATAGTTTAAAGATGAT
>Ga0310696_10002909_pt1 | contig 21992 bp, 27 predicted proteins | sample AusTroGonzalo_MG_4_FD_203885 | JGI IMG/M metagenome (GOLD analysis project Ga0310696, IMG submission 203885) | Bovine rumen microbial communities from tropical cattle in Woodstock, Queensland, Australia - Gonzalo_02 (v2) (version 2) | ecosystem: Host-associated > Mammals > Digestive system >...
TGACTACAACTCGACAACTGCAGTCATGACCGTGACCGTGAAGGGTTACACGGGCACTGCATCATCCCCCGTTGCTGATGTCATCTTGGAAACATTCAAGGGAGGCTTGGTCATGGGTGAGTATGTTGACGGACAGCCATACTTCATTGATGACGTTGTTAACAACAACTCTAAGTACATCAACATAAAGTATACCGCATTGCCCTCGTCATTTGCAACAGCCACGGTTGTGTTCGCACCTTTGGCAACATTGCCAACCGCAATCTCATGGACAAGTACAATGATTGATACGTTCTTTGAAGACCGTATGTTGTCCAACTGCACGTTGTTAATCTCACCTACGAACGATGAGACTTTGAACAACGACATCGTGAACATTGCCAACACACGACAGAACTGTATCGCAGTTGTAGGCATGAATGTTGCCACAACATTCACAAAAGCGAACGTAATAACATCTGTAACTGCAACCACGAAAGATAAGTTCTGCGTGTACATTGCAGGTCGTGAGGTGCTTGATTTGTTCGGAGGCAAGATACCTTCCAACTGTGTCGGTGGATGGTGCGGTTCTACCTCGGCAGTCGCTGAGACGGTAAGAATCAACCAACTTGCATCCGCATTCACCTACGGTCAATACTTGGGTGTTCTGTCAGACACGTTGTCACTTGACGATGCTTGTGACTTGATGGATAACTACGGTGTCACGAGTGTTGTGGGAACTTCAAGAGGAAACTACATTTGGGGTATAAAGACCACTTACTCAATCACCACTTCATACTTCGCTTATGCGAACGTCATGAGAGTGTTGTCAAACTTCTTGCGTAACGCATTCCCAATAGCAATGTCCGCATTGCATACCGATGCGTCTGCGAATGAGTTGACACGCAGTTCCTTCCAACAGAAGTTCTCAAACATCGTTGACAATTTGGTTGCATCACAGAACTTGAAGGCGGATTCGTACATCGAGTGTATGGGAGACATCAATTCAGACGAGAACACCAACGGAGGTCGTATCTTCAATGTATATTGTTCACTTCATTTTATCAGTCTTACTGAGAGCGTAGTGTTCAACATCGTCGCTACCGACTCTTCCGTATCAACAACACTGTAAAAATAGATAGATATGAGTTTAAAAGCGAATAGATTCACCCAAATCATTCAGCAACCGCTGAACGTATACAACTTCGTGGTTGACATACCCGATGTTGCGGAAGGATTGCTTGTAAGTTCCACCACGTTCCCATCAGAGAAGTTGCAGACATTCTCTTTGTACTTCCAAGGTGAGGAGATTCAGTACCCTTGCATTCCTAAAAACGGTGGTTCTTGGAAGATACGAGTTCCCGAATCCGACAGCGGAGCGGTTAAGAAGGTATTCGACACGTTCAAACGCTCTATGTGGAATCAAAAGACTGGATGGTTGACACCTAAGAAGTGGAAGGACATCACAGTTACCGCACGAGACCAAAGCGATAACCTTGTGTTCTCCGTGGTTTTGCATGGTGCATATTGCATAGGACGTGAGGGACAAGACTTGGACAACTCCAAGAACACAACTACTTGGCAGTGGGAGTACGAGTTCCATTACACATGGATTGAGGACATTGACTTGACCAACAAGGGTTCGGAAGCACCTATGTAATTATATACTATAACACAAGTAAATATTAATTAATATTATGTTAGATTTCAAAAAATTAAGCAATGTCGAGAACGCAAAGGCAGAGCGCATTGCGAAAGTAAAAGACTCCTTGCAAAAAGCAAGAGAAGCAAGAGCGAAGGAACAGAAAGAAACTTCTGAGGGTTCTAAGAAAAGAATCGAAGATTCAGTTAAGAACACTCGTACCTTGCACAGACCAACAGTTGGTAAGAAAGCGATTTCCGTTAAGGACTCCGCAAAAGAGGAAATTAGCAAACGAATCGAAAGCAAACGCAGAGAGATTGCAATCCGTGATTCCATCAACCGTAGAAAGTTGATTAAGAGAATCAAGGACGAATTGACTGAAACAACTTCTGCTGACGAGGCAAAGGATGTTGCAATCAACGCTTTGGAGACAGTTGACGCTCCCGTGGTTGTTGAAGCAGTAATCGACATCTTGAAGGAAGTTAGCGATAAGTTGCCTAACACTGACGGTGGCGAAGGCGACGCTGATGAAGTTGCAGACTCTGAGAAGAAGAAAATGATTCGTAAAAAGAGAATGGATTCCATCAAAAAGAGAATCGCTTTACGTAAAAAAGCGAAAGCAGTCGCTGACAGTAAAGAGGCAAAGGTAAAGAAACCTAAGACTGTGACTCCTAAGAAAGGAGGTTGCAAGTAATACTTCTTACTTGTCAAATCAATACAGACCATGCACCGAGAGGTGTGTGGTCTGTTTCTTTATATACTTACTTATAATGAGTAACACGTATCACTTATGAGTCTTAAAGCAACATCTTACAGATTATTCAACGTAGCACCGAAGAGCACGAACAAGTTCGTAGTCATGTTACCGAACTGTCCGTGGTCAGTCCTTCGTGTCTCTTCCGCATCGTTCCCTTACGCTTCACACAGTGTGGGCAACGTTACGTGGTTCGGTCGTAAGTTCACACTTCCGACAGATACGGACGTTAGCGGTTCTTGGACGTGCACCTATGACGAGGACATAGCACTTACGGGCGGTATGACCATCTCACGTCTTGACAACTACATACGATTCAGCAAGTTCAAGGATAATCAGTTGCTTATTTACTTGACGGACGACATAACGGGTCTCGCACCATTGAACTGTTGCGTTCTTAACAATGTGTTCCTCGAAAAGGTAGAGCCGTTGAAACTTAATTGGCAAGGTCACGACGTTGTGCGTTGGACGTTAACTTTCCATTACACATCATTCAAACGTTGGATATAGCATGAACATACAAGATAAGATACGGTCGCACCTTGGCGGACTTAGGGGTGTGCCGACCTCAGACTTTAACTCACACACCTTCAACTCGCCACGTAACGAGGCGGAGAAGTTGTATGAGTCATTGAATGTCAGCATCCCAATCAAACAGTGCGAGTTCGTCGGAATCGTAACCTTCGACGACACATCTCTGAACACGGAGTATATGTTGCTTACAAAACTCAACAAAGCGGATAGCGGTATCTCATTCACGCAGTCATCCGACATGGCATACTCGCCTATTCCGTCCATGACCGTAGGTACTGTTTCAATAGAGTCGTTCATTCCACGAAATTGGAGGGGTCAGATTGCCAATCTTTATTACCGACAGTTTGATGGTGGTATGCTTGGTTGTTGTTACGAAAGACCAACGTTCACTATTGCTTGGATGGAGTTGGACGAGGACAGAGTTACCGAGAACACAGAGACATTGTTCAATACGTTCAAGCAGAACATCACCACGTTGAAGAACAAGATGAACAACTCGTTTGCTAACAATATGCTAAACAATGCGTTGTCTGACGCAGTTGGTCGTTTTGAAGAGCCGAGCACGTCCGTATTGGATGATATGAAACTGTACGACGACAATTTGGTGGAGGACAATGTTTCGACGTATGCGGAAGATAGGCTTGACACTGAGGTGTTGCACCCACTCGTTCATTACAAGCGTTGCAACTTCTCACTTCCGAAATTCACGATAGAGCCTTCGTCCAACGACTTCGTGAAGATGTCCATGGACATTACGTACAAGGACATGATAACCGAGATTGTAAATAACTAAACAAATAAAGTCACCGATATGAGAGTTCAACTTCCTTCACACGGAATACTTGGGCAGAAGGTCGTAGACCTTGAGATACCACGCATAGCCGATTTAGTCTATATGTCAACGTACAACGAAGACGATAACCTTCACGAGTATGAGATAGTGCGCAGACTGTCCGACGCTGAGATGGATAAGATAACATGGTTTGATTGTCAGTATCTTTACGCACTCATCGTCATGTCTCTAACTAATGCAACGCTGACACACGAGGTTACTTGCAACAAGTGCGGACACAAGCACGAGACGACCGTAACATTCGACCAACTCGAAATCGAGGATTTGCACACCAAAGACAATTCGCATAAGGTAATGCTGAATGGCGAGGAAGCGTACTTGCATATCTTGTCCGCACAAGACATGGCGGATTGCATAGATATGGCGCAGTACGAGGACGACGAGAAGGTAACGCTCGAACACTGCAAGGTAGCAGTGATTTATGGATTTGATGTCAGCGATTGGCGCAAGGCTACAGAGATGACCATGAGCGAGTATCTGACCGCACTTACTTACGAGCGATATATGTATCATGGATTCGTCTGCGTTAATGATTATGAGTGTCCACAATGCGGTCACGACGTTCGCTATCGCTTCAAGATGAATCCTCAGTTTGCGAAGTTGGACTTTGATTGCGTGTTGGACGTGTATAGTCATTTCATGGACACGTCAATGACGCTTAACGATATTATGAATATGTCGTATTCTGAGTTTAACTCATTGATACGACTTGCAAACAAATTAGTAGACAATGAGTAAGAAGGGGAAAAACTTAGCGACGAATAACGGAGAGGTTGCATCCACAAAGATGTTCAAGGACACGGAACTTCCGATTGGTCTGTCGTACTCTCACATGACGCAAGAACTTCGTGAGATATACAAGTCATTCTCCCAACGAGACCGTGACCGCTATAATAGAGAGACACGCAAGTTTCGTCAAAAGACATCCGACGAGTTGTATCAGTTGGTGTTTGACACGAACACTCAAGTGAACGACGTGCAGACTGCGGTTAACAAGAACCAAGATGTTGTCATTGAGCGTCTGAACAACATAGACGGAAGACTCTCAAAGATAGAGAACCAATCACCGACCGAAGTGTCGAGCGACGAGATTCTTGCATCAGTGGACGAGAAGATTGGTCATCTGAACGCTTCCATATCCTCATTGGCACGAAAGAATGCTAATGCACTCGCACGTTTGGAGAACGAGGCTAAGAAGTCAAGAAAGGATGACAAGTCTTTCAAGCAGAAGATGAAAGAGAAGTGGGAAAGTTTCTATGACAAGGTTCAAACGGTTGCTACCTACTTCCCATTAATGTGGTTGCTCGGCATCACAATCGTCCGACTGCTTGAGGATGCGTTCAGTGCCGTGAAAGGATTCTTCGTAGGAATTGCAGACCGTATATCTTCCGCAATAAGCAACACAGTCAATAATGTCAAGACGTTCATCACGAACAAGATACAGAATGTTAGCAACTTTGTTACAGAAACCATCAAACCCTTAAAGGAGTTCTTCGGTATAGGTGATGGCGCAGAAGAGAAAGCACCCGAATCCGTCCGTTATGTATTGGAAGACGGTGCGACCGGGACGAAGATGAGGATTGACAAGGGCAAGGTTTCAGATAGGACGAAGAGACGTTACGAGGAAGCGAAGCGCATTGCGGAAAGCACGTCAGTGTTACAGATTGAACACTATAACAAGCCAAATGTAAGTACAAGCGATGTTACGGGTTCATACAAGCAGTCATTGAATGCTAAGATTATGGAAACGGAGGCACGCATGGCAGACAAGACACGGACTTCAACGTCATCCACTTACGAGAACGAAGGTGCAAGTGAGCCTACTACAACTCCATACGCACCAATGCCACCTCAGAGTCCCGTTGAGAGTGTTCCGATAATCAACAACAACTACAACACGAGCATAACGCAAGTGAGCGTTAGCCAACGTGAGACACCAATACCTTTCCACTAATGAGTACGATTATACGAGCGATAGTATTAACCAATTCGAGTGACGACAGTGACTGCAGAGTTAAACTGTCGTCACCTCTTACTTGGAACGAGTCACCTTTGTGCAGAAGTGTAAACGGATTATCACTCAACAAGGGTGACTATGTGTATGTAGACATAACGGAAGGAATCGAGAATCCGCTAATCATCGGTAAGTGTATCTGTGACGCAAGTCCTTACTCACACAAGCCGAACGGAAGCGTTATTTGGGATTCCAACGACGGTTCAAGTTGGTCAATCGCATTTGTGAAGGGCAACAAACTTGAACTCTACAATTCGAGCGGATTCACCGCCAAGATGGACGGTAAGTCCATAGACATCAACGGTGGCAACATAACAATCAAAGGAGGTAGCGTTACATGTGACGGAACTGTCACACCGTCCACCACGAGCAGTGGCGGATTCTCTTGCATCACTGCTTGCCCTTTCAGCGGAGCGGTTCACGTCGGAAGCAAGATAACGAACACTCTATAATTTCCGAACCGCCATCTGTGTTATGTTAATAGATAAAGGGGAATAACTAATGATATGATTTCATAAGAATTGTTTTTTTTTCTCCGTGTCACGGTTCGCGAGAATAGTGACACGGATTTTTAATTTCCGAATAGGCTACTGTGTTTTACAATAAAACAATAGAATGATTTAATTATACAAAAAAATGAATGTGACATTTGATTTTACTCCATTCCCCAATCAAAGGGAGAACATATTGAAGTTGATTACACGCACACGGTGTCTACTGTCCGACAAGGTTGGAAGTGGCAAGACGATGAGTATAGTTGGAGCGTTCGGAACTTTGTATCTTCGTGACGTGCTCCGATGGATGGTAGTTCTCATGCCGTTGAATGCCTACGAGAAGAAAGTGTGGCACAAAGACATCGATAGGTTCACTTCGTTGCGTGCGGTAGATTTGGATGAGATAACCGACATACACCAACTCGATGACTATGACATCATTCTTGCAAAGCACACTCACATCAAGAGCGACAAGGCTGAACTAATACGTCTCATGATTAGCGACGAGCACACGCTTCTGTGTGTTGACGAGGCGCACGCATTCAAGAATCCGAAGTCGCAACAAACCCAGATTTTGCACGACTTGATTGCCAACAACAAGAACCGATGGTTCATCACGGGCACTGTTCTGTCAAAATCGTTGGAAGACACGTACCACATCCTTAACTTGCTCCATGAGAACTGTCTCGGAAATTTCTTTCAGTTTCGTAACAGATGGTGCATTACCGAGGAGAAGGTGATTGGAAGGTTTAAAAACGGAAAATTGAAGAAGGCGGTCAACATCATAGGATTGAAGAATCCGAATGAGTTCCTTGACTTCATAGAACCAATCATCGTAACGGGAGAATCGTTCGTCAATGTTAAGTTCCATTATATTGACTATTCCATGAACTCCGAAGAGACTTCGTTGTACCGACGAGTTGCAGACGGTGTTGAAGTAAATCCCGAACTTGTTTCAGATATTTGGATAGCGTCCGTCCTTAGTGGAGTTCCATCAAAGGAGAGCAAGCCTATGATTAAGAGCGTGGAGCGATTCTCGTCACGATTCATATACTTGCAGAGTTGCGCAGACGGAACGTTGGACATGGATGGTAGCATATCACGTTCTGACGGTACTAAGATGAAGATATTCGCAGACTTGATTAGTGACATTGTTAGTAAGAATCAGTCCGCAATCGTTTACTTCGATTACATAGCAACGCTATCTTTAGCGGAGAAAGTACTGCAAGAACGATTACAAAGTAACGTTGTGTTACTTAAATCAACGGGTGAGAACGTGTTGAAGGACGGAAGTGTCACCGAAGAGAAGTGCAGAAAGAAACCGCATATCATCTTAGGAACGAGGGCATCGTCGGAGAGTGTGTCGTATTACTTCATCAATAACGTCATATTCTTTCACTGTCCTACCGTTCCGCACACCGCCACACAACTTGTAGGTCGCATTACAAGAAAGAATACATTATATCCGAACGACTTGAACTGCTACTTCTTCCGTAGCGACAACATCGACTTGTATAAACTTAAACTTGTGTCCTTCAAGTGTGCGCAGATGGAGTTGGTTCAAGGGCACGAGGGCAACATACCCGACGATTACAAGGTGTTGGCATTGGAGGATGTCAATTACATGGAAGATGCGAAGAAGAATCTCTTATGGAGAAGTAACACGTAACGAAAAAGATATGAGTTGTAATTATCAAAAAATAAACGGATGCAAGGAGCGTGTGTGTCCATATTCAGACAGAACGCAATGTCCATTGTTCAAGCAGTCGCACCTTTCGTTTCTCTTGGGTTCACTGCTACCGTTCCACTACTACCCTTCCCTTGTTCACGAAAACAAGGACACAATATTCATCACCGACGACTGCAACTTGGCAAAGTCCTTTTGCACGTACAACGCATTGTCGAACAACACCAAGGTTGTTTCGCTCACGTTGGATTCCGTCGTTGCCATTCTTCAAGAGCAGTATGACGAGTTGGGGACTTTCCCAATCGCAAACGTGTACTACTTCGACTTGAAGAACATCACCGACAAGCAGTTCTGTTGGATTCGTTCCTTCGTGAACATACTGACGGACAGAAGGGTTAATGTGAAGATTGGAATCTACGGCACGTTGAGACTTTCAACGTATCTTGGCATTCCGTTCGTTTCAAGTGAAATTAAGAAACCCAAAACACCAATAAGCACCAAGGCTGACTTGATGAGTGATTTTTAATAAGGATAAAAATGGATAACTTATCACAAGACATTTACGTCGTCCTCAACTCCGTGGCAGGAATGAAATCCGAGCCGTTGGAGGAGACGGTCGGCAAGTTTCTCGACTACGTAATTTCATTACCGTTGCGCATCGACGCTAAGTCTCGTTGCGAGTACGCACGAAAGTGCGCCAACGCAGGCACTTACCCAACCGTCGTAGGATATAACGATGCCAACTGCCCAATATCGTCGTCAACCGTCAAGTTCAACACCATAGGTGAGATTGCGACGAAGATAAACCAAATTAAGGATGCAATTACGTTGCATTCTGTGGAGAAGAATATCACTCGTGCGACGAACGAGTCGCAGTCCTACGACGACTTCAAGGCGAGGGTCAGCAAGGTATTGTCCATGCACGACACACTCATCGGAAGCAACACTGAGGAACTCGATATTAGTCCTTGTCTATACAAGAAGGACGCACCTGTGAACGGAATACCTTTCGGTGTACCCGAACTTGATGATATGACGAGGGGAATACGACGAGGCAGTCTCGCCACCATCGGTGCGTACACGGGTCATGGTAAGTCAACGCTTACTGAATCCATCATCTACAACTGCGCAAGGAGCGGATTGAAGTGTCTGCTATTCACCTTGGAGTTACCCGAGGAGGACGTATGGGCGCATTTCGAGTCACGTTTCGATAACGAGAACGGATTGGCGGTGGACAGAGAGAACTTCATTTTCAAGGAGATGAACGAGGACATAGAAGACCGTGTTATCGAACTTCAGCCGAGATACCTCGAAGAGGTTGCGAAGAACATCTGTATCATGACGGAGAACAAGATAGGTGTTGACATCTTAAAGGATATGTTGCTCAATCCCGACAAGATGAACTTGTTCCTTAAAGGTATCTGTGAGCGACTTGGAGGTTTGGACTTGGTTGTCATCGACCACGTCAATCAGATTGAGTTGTTGTACCCCGAATGCGGTAATCGCTCCATCAAGACATTCCAATCGTCGTGCAAGTCATTCCGTAACTCAAACAACGAACTGACCGCATGGATTATGTGTTGTCAGACGAATCGTATGGGATGGGAGTATGCCATGAAGCACGGTGGACAGTATCAACTCAACGCACTTGCAGAACTTAACGAGGTTGAGCGTTCATCCGCCTATTGCATATTCATGTATACGGACGAGGAAGACCGAAACAGTGACAACACACGAATCTGTATGTTGAAGCACCGACACGGAAAGTTGATAGCCGACCCCATCAATGTTCCGTTCCGACCAGACATTACCACAGTTGGCGGAGGTGTAAGCATCGACCTCAGTGGTTCGTTCAGTTCAGACTTCTCAAATGGGTTTGAATTATCGTCAAACTCTATATTTTAGTGCGTTACAGACAACTATATACTTAACAGTAAGTAATTATATTAAACTAAACAAATAACATTATGTCTCTTAATTTTAAAGAATTGAGTAAGATAACGGATTCTCACTACAATCGAGGAGAATCTAAGCGTGTAGTCGCTGACAGTTTGGAGGTCAACGATACACAGAATCCGCTCGACTTGTTAGATGTGCGGAGTAAGGATTACGCAAAAACCGTAGGACGTGAACGAAGATACGTCGTTCTCGATAATGCGACCGCACGCAACTTCAAGAAGAAAGACAGAGCGTTCCGCAGACGATTTCTTTCAAGATTGTCTGATTCTGAACGCAGAAAGTTCTTGCAGATGGTCAAGGACGCTGAAGAGGATGAGGTCAAAGAGCAAGGAAACGAGCAACTTGACACGCAAGTTTTCGGTGTTCTGTTGAACAATGCGGTCAACTCACAGAGCGACAAGGACTTTGATTTGCTTAACGATTTCATTTCCACACACGACATCGCAGAACCTTGCCGACGCTTAGCAGAAAAGGTTTACGAAGGCGATGTGGACTTCGACACAGATGAAGACTTGGTTGTCTCCGTCTGTGATATGGTTGACGATGAGGACGAGACGTTGCTTGCATCCTTCCGTAGCGTGTATGAGATTGACACGAACGGAGAGAGCGAACTCAACGTTGACTTCGACACCGAGACCATCGAGGACAGTGTGGACGAAGATGATGATGACTTGGACGACGAGGACTACCTTGCTGAGTTGGACGAGAATGAGACAGAGCAAGAGATTGAAGACTCGTTAACAGAGAAAGTTCTCGACAGTCACATCATCGAAATCTTGACTAAGGGTTCTATCAAGAACGGAGAGTCACTTGCCGTTGCATTCGAGCACGTTTACGATTCCGTATGCAAGACATACAAGAACATTGACACGAAAGAATTGTCGAAAGCAATCTTGAAGGTGTGCGATAACTTCGCAGACACGATTAGTGAGAGCCTTACCGAAGCCATAGACAACGAGGTCGGAGAGGTTTCTCTCGTAGACTTGCTTAACGAAGCATTGAACGCTTTCGCAGAGGGCGACAGTGAGCCGTTGGAGAAGTTCGTGAACGCATCCACAATCTCAGAGGTTGGAGACTTGCTTGAAGGTAACGACGAACCTTCTGTAGACGAGATTGCGTTTGAAGGAGATGAGCAAGAGCCAATTGTTGAGAACGACGAGGGGGACGATAACGAACAAGAGTACACAGAGGACGAGGGCGACGAGGACGTGACCATCACAGAGTTCAATCCTACGAAGAGAGAGGACTGCGTTAAGGTTGCCAAACTCGTGTTGTCAAACAAGATGACACGTCAGATTAGCGACGCATTGAGCGGACAAGTGAAAGCCTTGAAGGACAATATATTCTATTCAGATGACGAGACCGTTGGACGAGAGGTAGAACCTTCACTCGACACCATGGTTGTTCCTATGACCAATTCAGAGTACACTTCACTCGGTGTTGAGACATCCGTGCCTTCTATGGTTAAGCAAGAGAGCGAGTTCAACGCACCTTTGTTGACGGAAGAACCTACCACCGAAGGCGGTGTGATTATTTTGAACGGAAGCACACGTCCGTTGACCGTCGTTCCTTTCGACATGACGGTTGACAATGTGTTCGACGCAATCAAGGACATGGACTTGTCTGACAAGCGTAAGTTCTTCACTGAGCATACCGTTCTTGTTTCTGACTGCGTTAAGTTCGCATCCAAACATAATTTGATGCCGTTCGTAGATAACCGATTCTACAAACGAAGAATCAGCGACGCATTTTGGACTATCAACGGCAACCCTAAGTGTCTTGGGGACAACGTGGGAACACAGTTATATCCGCATTGGTGCAAAGTTGAAGGTGATTTCAAGGAAGTAACCATCTACGGACAGACATACAAACTTAAGTAATATTGTAACTAAGTGATTTGTAGGATATTGCAAAATATTTTGTAAAATTTTCCTCAAATCACTTGGTTTGTTTAAAATTATTGCATATCTTTGCATCATTATTAACCAAAACAACAGTTATGAACGAGCAAGAAAGATTAGAAGAATACCTTGGTGAGGAAGTATCAGAATCAGGTTACGACTACTATCGAGGAAAGGTTTTCGAGACCGAAAGTGGAGAGGAATACGCAGTATTCAGTTCCTACACCGACGCATACGACAGTGCGGTCGATTGGAACTTAGAGTTAATCCAAGAGGGTTCAATGCCAAACTTGGACATCGAGGACTTCATCGACAGCAGTTTCATCTCACAAATTGCAGACGAAGAGTATGAGTACTATAAGAATGAGTACTTGGACGAAGGAATGTCTGAGGACGAAGCAGAGGAAGAGGCAGAGTCCATCAGAGAAAGAATCGAGTCTGACTTCGTCGGATATATGCGTGATTTGTATTCAGAGAAGGATTTCGAGAAATTCCTTATCTACCACAACGCACTTGACGAACGTGCGATGGCTGAGGAGTGTGTAGATACCGACGGAATCGCACACGCACTCGCATCCTATGACGGAGACGAGATTGACTTAGGCGACGATTTTTACGCTTACAGAATCAACTAATAGTATGAATTTAAAGACTATACTTAGAACACGGAAGTTTAAGGACTCCGTGTTCCTTCGAAAAGACAAAGACCGTAACGACGGAACATACCGTGGTGTAGCAGGCACTCAAGTATTCGAGTCTTATGGTAAGAAGTATGTTGAATTTCACGACGTACTGTTTGATTATGACGACTTGGAGGCTTACTTAAAGAATCAGTTCGTTGAGTCTTACGATGATTTAAGCAACCAAGATTTCGAAGACTTCGCCAATATGGACGCTATCTCCGCTCTGTATTCGGTAGAACCATCAAACGACGACTTCTTCGAGGATGACGACTACTACGGTGAGGACTTAGTAGAAGAGGCTGAGTATGTTTCAGATTCTGTTGACGATGATATTGACGAAGAAGATGAGCGGACGAGTCTGTGGTCACGCACATACAACAAAATTGTTAATTTTGCCATCAACAATGATATGATTAATGTTCCGATTGAAGTAGATACTGAAGACATCAAATCCATCAAGGTTGACGACGAAGGATATATCACTGTCATCACACAATATGGCGATGAAGACTTTATTGAAAATTATGACGATGATGTTATGTTTGTCATCTACAATAAAGTTACAAACGCTTAACTTTTCATCCGATTAATAATTAAGGGTGGCTACCTAAACCGTGGTCACCCTATAATTTCAAAAAAAAGAATATGTATATTGTGATTCTAAATCCAAGGCAGAGCAGTGTTGATGTCATTAATCTGAACACGGACGACATCAATCTAATCACGTCTGCGCTCCGTGAGCGTGGTTACGACACGGACAGTGTTCAGTTTATGGTCTGTCATGATTTCCGTGTCAACGTGCTATGAGCAGAATTAGCGACTACATTGACACGTTCGACCTTTCCACCGAGTACGTTCGTATATTCCACCGAGAGTTAAACAGAAACGGTAACATCTATTGTCCGTTTCATGAGAACACGGAGACACCATCCGCAAAGTTGTACGAAAACAAGATATACTGTTTCTCGTGCAGAAGGCTTTACGGCACTTACGACTTACTCAGAAGGTACGACAAGGGAAGGATAGACGACATATTGTCGGAGAATAGGATAGAGGACGTTACGACGGTCAAGCAACGCAAGAAAGTTGCGGTGTGCGACGTGTCGAGCGTTGACGGATTGTTCAACAAAATAAAATGTATCTACGATGAGCACAAGAAAATTAATTCGGTTCAAGGACGGTCGGACGCTTGACTGTCGTGTGCTACTGCGCACTGAGACCGCATCCATCGTCAAGGCGAGTGGCAAGTATTATTTAATTAACGAAAACGATGTAGAGTGCTATGATAACGTCGATGTTCAATCACTATCGGGTGAATCTGATTCAGTCGGTGGAGGAGATGATGAAACTGAAGGAGAAGTTCAGTAAGAGCGTCATAGTTGGAGTGGACACCGAGACCACGGGACTTAACTTCTTGAAGGACGATACGGTCGGTTACTGCGTCAGTGGTGGTAGCGACTATTCCGCCAACGGGTATGAGGGTTACTACATACCCGTCCGTCACTTGGACGAGCGATTCAATCTTCCGTTGAACGATGTTGTTACCTTCATGCAATACATCATGGACAACCATAAGACCATCTTTTGGAACAGAAACTTCGACTTTCACTTCATGGAGCGTGACGGTATTGTCATCACACCTTCTCAGAACTATCACGATGCGCAAGTCATGCGCTATCTGTCCAATCAGATACGTACACCGAGGTTGAAGGACACCGCAGAGGAACTGTTGAAGTGGACGGTCATCGAGTATTCCGAGAACAATGCGGTTGGTGGTTCGTTCGCAACCACAGACCCACGAGTATCATACATCTACGCAAGTGGAGACCCACTCATGACCGCACTGCTCGGTAAGTTGATATGGACGAAGTTCCCCGACATACGCAAAATATATCCTCTTGACAATAAGTGTTTGGAGGCGATGCGTTACTTCTCAACGCACGTAAGCATTCCGATAGACTATAATATCGTAGATTCCGAGTATGAGCGAGTGCAGAACCGCATGAACGAGTTGAGACAGTCGATGTTCGACCTTTGCGGTTACGTATTCTCACCTACAAAGAAGAGCGACAAGATTGACGCACTTCAGCGTATGGGCATCACATTCACCGACTTCACAGAGAAGGGTGATGTCGAACTCGACAAGTCCGTGCTCAAGTACATCGACCATCCGCTTGCACAGATGTTGGTTGAGTACACCGCACTTGACAAATTCTTTGGTACGTACCTCAAGAACCTCAAAGCGTTCCGTACTCAGTACCCCGACGGTCTTCGCATCGACTACAAGACCACGACGGTAGCCACGGGTCGATTCTCTTGCGGTGCGTCGTCGGGTAATCCGTACTACACACCGCTGAACATACAGAACCAACCAAAGCAAGAGGTGTTCAAGTACGTTCACGAGGACGAGCGACTTGGCTACATTGTCAACATGGAGAAGGAGGGCGCAATCGGTCGAATGAAGGTGAAGGGTGGCATTCGTGACGCATTCATTGCACCCGAAGGATATGTGTTCCTTAACGCAGACTATGCAGGACAGGAACTTCGTTGCATGGCGAATCTGTCAAACGAGCCAATCTTCATCAACTGCATACGAGAGGGTCACGACCTCCACACCTATGTGGCGAAGAAGATGTTCGGATTCGAGGACAAGGCGCACAGAACGAAGGTCAAGATTCTGAACTTCATGATTGCCTACGGTGCTTCACCATACGCACTGTCAAAAACACTGAACGTTCCAATCGAAGAAGCGAAGGAGTTGTACGCTAACTACTTCAAGACGCTTAGTGTGTTTGGCAAATGGAGAGAGGAGGTCATACGAAAGTCACATAAGGATTTCAAGGTTTCAACTTGCTTTGGACGTGTTCGCAATCTGTATCAGTACTACAACTCGTCAAGTAGGAAAGACCGCTCTTTCGGTGAGCGTACCGCACTTAACTCTCCCATTCAAGGATTCGGTGGCGACCTGATTAGAAAGTGTCACGTTGAGTTATGGTATCGTTTTTTGTCCGATAAGGAGTTTGCGGACAACGTGATATACCATTCCACCGTCCACGATGAGATAAGCCTTCTCGTGCGACCTACGTACCTAAAAAAGGCATACGACATCTTGAAGGGCATCATGTACTTCCATCCGAAAGAGTTTAAAGTGCCGATGATTGCAGAACCTGCGGTTGGTACGTCGTGGGGTACACTATGTGAGGCGACGGGTATCACCGACGACAACAAGGTCATACTGAATTGGGAAAAGGTAGAGCCGTTGTAAAATTTTTTGATTTTTATTTGGTATTTTCATTTTTTATCCATATCTTTGCATTGTGATAAAAAAGAAAGAAGTTATGAGGAATCATAGGAACATATTATTGTACGGAGGTGGCGACTATTGTTGCGCACTCGACTATATGGTAAACAACAGATATGAGTCGCTTATCTCCGTAAAAAAGGGGAACGGCATGGCAATGCTGATGGAGTTTTCCAACGGTGAGTTCATCGTTGCGCATACCGACACAGACTTTGGAGGTCGTGACATCTACGACTTGAAGGAGAAGGGTGCGGACTTCAAGAATAGCAAGAAGTGCAAGATGGTGTTCCCCATGTTGTCGTTCAAGTGTGCGGTGCACACGCTAATCGGTGCTTGCATCCGTGACGACGAGAAGTTCGACCATCTTGACAAGGCACTGTCACGCTTGGCACTGTCTCCATTCGGATTCGAGGTTAGTGACGTGGCACTCGTCAACATTAGAGCCATAGCGCAAGCGAACGGCTACAATGTCATATACAAGAATGACAAGGTGTACGTCAAACGCAGTGTCAGCCACAAGCACGGCTACTTACAAAGAGTGACACCGTTGTCCGTCACTTGCATATCAACGTCGGTGATGGACTATCAAAACAACTATACGTATCAAGGACTAAAGTTAAAGGTATGAAGATAAGAACAAGATGCAACGACTGTAACAACATCGTCGTTGAGACCGCAGAGACGACGCTCGAAGACATCCGAGCGAATTGGGATAATTTCGTGGTGAACGTAGCACCTGCACACCGTTGCAAGGTGTGTAACAATCTGTCACCATCTTCCATTTTCAACATCAACTTCTTCATTGTTGATGACGACGGTGTTGAACACCCCGTAACCGACTACATACGTTCCAAGATTGACATCGACGCAGAGGTTGAAAGACTGTCCAAGATGTCGGGAACGAAGGCAGAGTCCATTTTGCGAGGAGAGCCAATTGACGTGGATGCGGTTGACGTTACCGAGGAAGGGGGTGAGTTATGATTGAGGGAAGCGATTACACGCAACACAAAATCCAACCGTGGGACGGATTTGTCTATCTGAACCCATACTCATCCAACATATTGAAGTACATCCTACGAAGGAAGAACACGACGCACAAACTGCATGAGATTAAGAACATTGTTGACAGTATTAAGTTCACTTGCAATGATGAGCAAGTGAGAGTTCCGTTCGAGACGGATTTGGACACCATCCGAGACATTGCGACGGAATACATCGACACGGTTGACACGAGGGAGTGTGACTTCAAGAAAGCGTTGTCCTATGCAAAGAAGTTGGAGGAGACAAAGGATAAATATCCGAACCACAAGTTTGTCTTGTATAACGAGACGTTCTCACACGAAGAGCGATACAATTTCGTAAAAAATCTAATTGTAGGCTACGAGATAGACAATCCACGTCTGTGTTGCGTTCTTCTCGACTTATTCTTGACCGACAACCTTCAAGACGTTATAGCGAACATTGAGGTAATGTTACAAAACAAAGAATACTAATGGCAGACGAAGATTTCATTGTAGGCGAGGAGGACGTTCAACGAACCGCCTCGCTTATCTCACAAGGTGTGGCTGACGAGCAGTCCAAGGGTATGGCTATGCGTAACATCAAGAACGGAATGGCACTCAAACTGAGTGTCGGTCTTGACTCTATGTTGCGACAGTTGACCGCCCAAGGCGAATTGCTCTCCCGTGCCATCGAGAAACATAACGAGATGCTGATGGCGAGCATAGAGGCTGACACTTGCAGTATCGACGACCTTCGTGAGTTCATTGACTCCACGCAAGCCAAGCAAGTGCAGATTCTTGAACTGTACCGACGCACGATACAAGGCAAGGATTTGTTCGACTCTCAGTCACTCAGCGACGACGAGAAGATGGTTTTAAAACTGTTCAAGAGTTTCCGTTCCAAGGAGGAGAAGGAGAAGTTCCTCACACTATGCAGAGAGAGCGGTATATTCAATTAGTATGTGGCAGAGGACGCATAAGAAGAGACGCAAGACCGTGTACCGCAACGCAAGGGACAAGAACGGCAACTACGTCAATCCACGTTTCGTTCCCAAGAAGGAGCGAATACCATATGAGTACGTGGAAAGCATTTATGGACAGTTGGAGCAGTGCTTGGACGTGTTATTCGGCACTGTGATGAAACAGAGTGCGTTCACGGACGACATAATAACTAAGATGAACGAGAAGGTCATGGATGAGGTGACGAACCCCAACATCAACCGAGAGGCAGTGGCATCGCTCATAGTGGACGCTCAGAGCAGACAAATAGAAAACCTAACAAAAGTTGAGGGTCTGATTAACGAAAAAGAGGTGGGTCTGAAAGAATGACCTACCTCTTTTTTAATTTCCGAATCGGTATCTGTGTTTTATAATAAAAAGAAAGTAAAACTTAATATTAACTAAAAACGAAAAGTCATGGGAAGCAAAAACCAAGCAAATTCCAAATTTATCGAGTTTAAAAAAGGGTTGTTAACCCGTTGTGAAGAATTATTAAGCAAACGCTACAAGTTGTACAAGTGCTTCTACCGCTCAGAGATTAAGGACATCGTTTCCGAGGTGTCACGCACGCTTGAGGGTAATCGTGTGTTCGACCTCTACTGCAAAGACCAAGCGACGGAGGAAGATTGGACGAGACTTGCCGACTTGTCTGCGTACAGACTTTATAATTGGTACTATCAAGACTGATAGTACGATATTTGTTCATTTGTGCGATGCCCACCATCTATATACAATAGTTAGGTGGGCATTTTGCAATAGATGACCCTAAAAATAACCACATAATGAACAATATGAACACGGATTCAATTCCATCAATCGGCTATGTGTCGCTGACGGGCGCACTCATGCCATCCATCTATTCGTCGCTCGTGGACGCAGTTCCATATCTATGGGCATTCTTATTCTTGTTGATATGCGACACGTTCTACGGTATCAAGAATGCGATACGAAAAGATGAGCAAGTCACAATGAAAAAGTTCCTTCAAAAGACATTGACGAAGGTAATCGGCTACACGACGTGGGTTCTCATCGGTACTACCCTCGCCTATGCCTTCCACGCAGAGGTCGTTCAGTACGCAATCATAGGTTGCGTGTGTGCGGTCGAACTTAGCGGAACACTCGACAACTACTTCCATTCAAAGGGCAAGAGCAATCCGTTCGACCTCATCGGCACTGTGGCGGAGAAATTCTCAATCAAAATGAAGGAGAAGGATAACAAGGATAAAGAAGATATTGAGTCATGAACAAGATTAATCTAATCATCGGTGCGGTCGGTGTGGCACTGCTCATCGTCATCTTCTGTCTTTTCAAGCGTGTCGGAACGCTTAGGGACGAAAGGGACAAGTATGAGAGCAACACCAACGTCCTATTGTCTGAACTTACAACGTACAAGACGAAGGATTCGCTTAACGTCACGAGAATCGACGAGTTGCGACTTAGGGAAGACGAGTTCAACCGCTATATGCGAGAGACCTCCGATTTGGTCAAGACGCTTAACGTGCGCAATCGTGAACTGACGAAAGCGATAACCGCCACAACGAACAACGACACACACATCATCACAGTGGTCAAGGACAGTGTGCTTTACGACACATTGACAGCAAAGTGTATAGACTATGACGACGCATACATACAAGTGCATGGTTGCGCAACATCCGACACGTTCGTCGGTGATGTGAGTGTTACAGATTCGCTCTACGTGTTCGAGACGGTCGAGTACAAACGTTTCCTTGGATTTTTGTGGAAAACGAAGAAAATCAAGAACCGCAAGTTCGACATCATGAGCAAGAACAAGAACACGCACATAAGCGGATTTGAGGTCGTCACCATCGACTGATTTTAATTTCCGAATTGTTATCTGTGTTTTATAATAAAACAAAAGAAAACATTCGTTAAATTTTAAAACAGTAAGGTTATGGCAATTAATTTCAAGGAACTCCCATTCGAGGAGAGACACAGAATCGCAAAAGAAGAATTTCGTAACAACCAACACGAGCGTTGGATGAGCACGTCGGAAGGCGCACGCATATGTCTCAACGTGAGTATGCAGTTGTCGAAAGCGAAAGCGTTACACTCCGAATGGTTGATGAAACAGATTCAATGATATGCTGGACGCAGAATTGAAACAAGCAATAATCACCTCCATAGGTCAGAACCCACAGACCTACGGAGGTGATTCCGCATTAACGGCACACACCGCACTTGCTCAGTCCTTGTGCAGTTGGTGCACCACGCACGTCAAGGCGAACGTGTCGGGTACGATTGGAACTACATCGATGACGGACGTTTGTTCTATAAACTTTAATGGGACAATTTCCGTACCGAGCACCTTTGCAGACTTCACGGCATCTATATTCATGATACTGTCCACCGCAGTGCTCACGAACGGAACTACACTCGTCGTTCAGCCTACCGTCGCATTCACACCGCTCGACTTCTCGATACCGCAGACGTTCAGCACTTTCGACGAGGCATGGGGCACGATAGGAGGCTACATTGAGACGTGGATGACGACGCATCCGTCCCAACTTCCGTTCACTGCGTCCGTGGGTGCGATGAACGGAACATTCAATATTGTTAACATAATGATTATATGACAACATTTATCGACTCACTTTGGAACGAATACCTCTTGCCGACCACCATATCTGTGTGGGGCACTGACGGTGTTACTCCTGCCCGTGCCGATTTGGACACGCTTATCGATTCTTGCGTGCAAGAGGTGGCGAGTGACATACACATCATAGAGACGATTCCGTCGCAAGGACAGAGAACCATAATGCCCGATGATTGCATAACCGTTCGTAGTTGCAAGATGAACCTTCCGTACCAAGGTAACAAACTCATCAAGCACGACTACGATAAGTGGTCACACACTTGCTTTGTTCGCTACATACCGTGTAACATCACCTACGCACGTTATCTTCGTGTCACGGACTTGGACACTCTTATGGGAGACAGACGAATATACGTCCGTGACTACATATTGTGGAAGATGGCGACGAAGGAGTTGCAAATGCTCAAAGGAGTGGACTTCAAGACGGACAACGGTGAGATAGACCTTTCCGTGTTGGAGAAGTTCGCACAAGATAAGCACGAGAACGTGGATAAACTGAAGGAAGGCATATTGTTGTACGCATCACACTTCTAATACTTATAGGACAATGAAGACATTCATATTCAACTATGAGGCGCAGTTGTTCCTTTATCTTCGTGCTTTGATTCCGAACTTAAAGGAACTGACGTATGCCAACTCCGACGATATGTTCTATGCAATGTCGGACGTTCGTAAGTTCCCATGCGCTTACTATATGCGTGAGGAGGATGAATGGACATTGCCACGTATCTACAAGTTCGACACGTACACAGAGGACGAGGAGACGCACACATACTCGAAGGAGAGACTGTCCGTTTCCGTCATGGAGCAACACTACAAGATGCGAATCTACGTGGAGAAACAGTCCGAGATGTTGGAACTCGCCAACAGATTGACCGTAAGTTGGTCTGAGCATCCGTTCCTTAATGTGTCTTGGGAGTGGAATCCGCCTTACATTAGAGACGACCGTGCGACGACCGACAACGAGGAGCGTGTCAATATGTTCTTCACGGGTTGCCGTGTTGGTGAGGTCAGACCGTCCAACGACACGAAGGGTTCGTACCGTTACGTCGAATTGACGTGGACATCACAGATGTTGCTCAACTATGTTCCGCCTACCGAGCATAACGTGAACTTGGTTCATGAGGTAAGACTGTACGTCACAAAGAACGGAGACGTGGTTGAAGGAACACCGTTGGACGAAGGTTATCTGTTCTCAGTTCTGAAATGCGACCACAAGGAGGACATACACAAGATTTACGTCACTTGCGACCCTGATTATGACGACGAGTTGGAGAAATATTACTATCGTTATATGTTGGGCACGGAGGAGTACAGAACCTACGAGGAGATTTCGGAAGGTGTGTTCGCCATCGACGAGCCAACGGAAGGAGGAATCATCAGTTTCGACTTGACACCGTATCATACGTTTCAGATTGACTTCAATCAATGCTCGCTATCGTATGTTACCGACTTCTCTAACTTTGTCAGCGTCATACCGTTCTTGACCTATGTGAACGTATCTGACCTTGACACGTCAAATGCGACCGATTTCTCGTACTTCATTTACGGAAACCGAGTCTTGGATGAGTGTG
>Ga0310696_10002910_pt1 | contig 21988 bp, 16 predicted proteins | sample AusTroGonzalo_MG_4_FD_203885 | JGI IMG/M metagenome (GOLD analysis project Ga0310696, IMG submission 203885) | Bovine rumen microbial communities from tropical cattle in Woodstock, Queensland, Australia - Gonzalo_02 (v2) (version 2) | ecosystem: Host-associated > Mammals > Digestive system >...
TGATATAGTTATAAATATCTTATTTATAGTTGTTTAGGCCAAACTGCCGATTTCCATTCGTAGGACTTTAATAAGTTTCACGTCTTACGTCTCACCGCTACAGCACCGTCAACGTTCCCCGATAGACGAACGGCTTCCCGTTCATGTCCTTGATTCGGAGCACGTAAATATACACGTCCGAGAGGTGGACTCCCTCGCCGCACCAGATGAAGTGCGGGTCATCGGTGACGAAGACCTGTTCGCCCCAGCGGTTGTAGATGCTCAGACTGAAATCGCTGGTTTTGTGGATGAGCGGTTCTGGAAGGCGGAGGCAGTCGTTGAGACCGTCGGACCGGGACGGGGTGATGGCGTTGGGCAGATAGACTTCGAGGTCGCATGGCGGTATGTCGGTCGAGGCCGTGGCGCGGCAGTCGCCGATGGTGGCCGTCACGGTGTAGTGCCCCGATTGGACTGCCGAGATGAATGGCGTTTCTTCCCCTGTATTCCACAGATAGTCAGTGGCTTCCGAGACGGCGGTGAGTACCAGCTCGCCGATGTCGCAGAAGTCGCCTTCGGAGGTGATGATCGACAGGGAGGGTTGCGCGATGACTTTGAGCGTGAGGAGGACAACACTGTCGCAGCCGATGACGGATGCAAAGGTCAGCGTGTCAAAAAGGACGCGCCCCACAGAATCTGTGCGGTCGGAGGTGATGTGGAACCCGTGCCCATGGTATGCGTTCCCCACGCATACACTGTCCGCAAGAGTTTCGGTCAAGACACTGTGTATCTGTATGTAAACACTGTCGTATAGCGTATCGTAAAGGGGCTCGTCCAGACACTCGGACACATGACCCCCCGTCAGAGAGTACCATCCTGACATTTCGGGAAGTGCGCTTGCCAATGTGTCGGAAACGATGACTTCTCCCTCTGGTCCAAGCAGGGTTAGTTCGGTGATGTTATCCGCCGAATAGGAGAGGAAGATGCTGTCGCCTTGGCAATAGTCAGTGGGCATGGTCGCGTTCCATGCCAGCAATGCGTGCTCGGTATAGTCGGTAATATGCATGCTCCGACAGCCACCTTCGAGATTTGGTACGAACCAGGTCGGGTTGTAATCCATCATAACGGCGAAAAATGGCCCCAGGGTGTTTCGGGTGTAGCTGTTGTACCAGTCCGTCACGGTTTGGCGATAGTAGAAAAGATTGGTGCCGGGGACGGGCTGCCAGTCCGTGGGGCTGAAGGTGTAGTAGGTTGTGATGTTGTTGGAAGCATCGAATTGACTGCTTTCAAAACCGTTGATGTAAGCCTGCTCACAGAGAAGGGTCGTCACCGTGATGCGGTCGGCGAGCCCTCCCTCCGGAGCTTCAGCATTATAGAAGAGCTTGTCGGTCGTAAGACAACGCAGGGGGGCGGTAACGTGTCCGCTCAGTTCGGTGTAGGCACCGGTAAGCTGGAAGACCAACACGGGCTTGTCGGCCACAATGTGAATCGGCGTGTTGTCGGGGAAATGGTAAGCGGTGCGGTCGCCGCGCTGCATGCCGGTATATTGCACAGGTGTTCCGGCCGTGTGGACAGTGATGTTGGTGTTGTCCTCAAGGATGTAAATCAGCGCGTAGTCGTTGCCCTGGCCGTTGTAGGTGTTCTGGGCGTCCGGGGGTGACGGCACCGCCACATATTCGGTTCCGGCTTCCGATTCCGGGAGTAGCTGGTCGCAAACCACATCGATGTGAATGCCATCCACGGTGACAGCATCGTCGGTCATATCCACGGCCACGGGCTTGTTTGAGGTGATGGTGGTGCCGCCGAGATGCCCCTCTGCCGACTGCGAGGCGGCGGCGAAACAATAGACTTGACCCCGGTTGAGCGAAACACTGAACGATTCGTTTGCGGGATGTGTTCCGCCGTACAAGTCAACGGTAGGCGTGACGGTGATGAGCGTGCCATCTTCCGTGGCAATCACCTCCACACTGTTGCGGGATTCGGGGCAGCTTGCGGAGTTGGGGAACTGCCACTGCGCGGGGATCATGAACTGTGTGCCGAGGGCACTGCGCCCTTTCAGCAGGTAGGTGGCGGAGTTGCGGTTGAGGATGCTCATGCGGGCCACAATGTCAACGGGGGATACCAGCCGGTAGCCCCAGTTTGAGACCGTGTTATAGGTACACATGGAATCAATGTTCCCGGTCCCGTAAGACTGCAAGCCGAACGGGTGGCCGTTTTCATACATGTAATTCCCATACACGGTGGCTAATCCCACATTGATGGTGACACCCGTTGCCGGTTGTTCAATCGTGGCGGTGAAGTTTACCTCCGGTGTGAAATCGTAGAAGTCCACGTACTGTTTGAACCATCCCGTAGGAACAATGTGGGTTTTAGGAAAAGCGAACCAGAACTCGTTGTCAACCTGTGCGTCGCACCAAAATGGCCACGATGCCAAACCGAAATATGACACGATGACCAAGACCGACAGGAGCTTCCTCGTTTGGGCAAGATTTACAATCATACATAACCTCTCTCGTCCATTATGTCGCACCAAATCCCCTTTTCGTTACAACCCAAAACGAAAAAAATAACTTTTTCCTGTAAATTGCTTGTTTGCAATGATTTAGATTATAAAGAAACTGTTATTGCCCAAAGGCTTCAATAACCAATAACCTATAACCATTACCTATACTTCGCCGCTTCCTTCTCATCCCCTTTGTCGGTATACATATAATATAGATTCAACCTGATGTTGTCGTTGTCGGGGGTGAGCTCGAGGGCGTGCAGCAGGCAGCGTTCGGCGTTGGCGAAGTCGCGCTTGATGGCGTAGGCGATGCCCATGTTCTCCCATGCGCTGGAGAAGTCGGGTTGTTCGGCGACAATCTCCTCGAAAATCTTGATGGCGTCGTCCAAACGACCATAGCCGCGTCCTAACACATTGCCTTTCACGTTCTTGGCGACGATATTGTTCGGGTCTTTCTCCAGAATCTTGTTGACCTCCCGCCAGGCGTCATCAACCTTGCCTTCGTCAAGGAATTTGTTCACGGGGTCGAGTTCATGGGCTTTTTGCATGTTGGTTGCCTGTTTCAGCAGATTCTGTCCTTGCGGGTTTTCCGGGTCAATGAGGGTAGCGTTGTAGGCCGCCTGATACGCCAGATCGGGGTTCTCGTCAAGGGAGGCCAGTTCGCTGAGCAGCAAGTAGGCGTTCAGCGCGTGGTCGTCGAGTTTTAGGGCTTTCTCCAGATACCGGTAGGCATCTCGTTTGTCACGCTCCTTGTGACTCTTTTTCCAGATTTGCAGACAGCTTCCGCCAGCCGAAATATTGCATTTGATACTGTTGTCGGAAGTCTTCACGTCCGTCAGGAAGAGCGTGAAGTCATCCATCCAGGTGAAGTTTCGAGTGAACGTTTTGACCCCGAACAGCAGACACACCACCGTCGTGACCCCGATCGCCGTCTTTTGCAGCGCGGGCGCTTTTGAAGTGGCCAGAAGGTAGAGCCACCAGCCGACAATCAGTGTGAAGCCGATGGACGACATGAAGACGAACCGTTCGTTCATGAAGGTGCCCACGTTGAACAGCAGGTTGGAGACGATGGAGAAGGTGATGATGAAGTAGAGAATGCCGAACGCCGGCACGGTTTTCTTTTTCAGATTCCAGATGCCGTACACTACCAGCGCGATACAGCCGGCCAAAATGAGCCAAACCAACGGGTTGCTGAAATCGGTGATGGCGATCTGGTGCGGATAGTAGTCGTGGGTGAGCGGGTGCGGGAAGAAGAGCAACTTGAGGTAGATGCCCCACGTAATCAGCACCGTGGCAATCTGTTCACCTCGCGTGGAGTGGACGTACGGGTTGTTAAGGATGTTGGCGGTCAGATCCGGCTGCATCATGGCGCCGAGTACTTTATAACGTACGAAGAGGAAGAAAACGCTGCCTATCACCAAGGGTATCAGGGTGATGAAGTAGTCGGCAGTGCGTTTGTTCTCGTTGTGGTAGTAGTATAGTGCAAGCGGTACTACGGCAAGGAAGGTGATGGCGTTTTCCTTCGAGAAGATACCGAATGTGTATGCCAACAGGCTGACAACCAGCCAGTACCATTTCCGAGTGTCCACATATTTGAGGGAGCACCACAGCGCGGCGAAAGCCCCGAGCATGGCGAGAATCTCGTCGCGGCCCTTGACGTTGGCCACCACCTCGGTGTGGATGGGGTGTACGGCGAAGAGCAGTACGGCAAGGAACGGCAGCGACTGGAACCACTTCTTTCCTTCATATTGTGGGAATATTCGTGCCAGCACCTCGTAGATAAGCAGGCACAGCAGGATAAAATAAAGGAGGCTTATCAAGTGGTTGACGAAGGGCAGGGGCGTCTCGTAAAAGTAGTCTTCGTTGGCGGCGTTGTGGAGGTTGTAGTAGTCGTCGAGGTCGCCGATTTTGTCCTTGATCTCCTTTCCGAAGAGTTGAGTCTCAATCATGTAGGTGAGTTGCGACATCGGGCGATAGCGGCCGCCGGCCACGATGGCATGTGAGGCACCGAAATAGCCGGTGAAGGTGTCCTCGGTGAAGATGGCCTTCACGGAGTCCCAGCCGCCCTGGAGGGTGTATTTGCTCTCCAGGATGACCATGCGGTCGTCGAGCGCGTAGTGGAGGGTGAGGGTGTTGGCGTAGCACAGCGTTACGAGTGCCGTGATGATGAGACGATGGAGGTTTTGCTTTTTCATTTGATGATGGTTTATCCCAGGGGCACTGTTTTTACTCTGGGTTGACACAGGTCGGGCTTGCAGCCCTTTTTGGAAATGGTTATAAAATGGCTTGTCGTATTCGTACCAGTTTGGTGAGCAGCGGTTTAAGCTCGGAAAGCGGGAGCATGTTCGCTCCGTCGGAGAGGGCTTTGGAAGGATCGGGGTGCGTCTCCATGAAGAGGCCGTCGAAGCCGGTGGCGACCCCCGCGCGGGCGATGGTCTCGATGAGGTCGGGACGGCCGCCGGTGACGCCGCTTGGCTGGTTGGGCTGCTGCAGCGAGTGGGTGCAGTCGAGGACCACGGGACAGCCGAATGTCTGCATGGCCTTCACGCCCCGGAAATCGACTACGAGATCTTGGTATCCGAAGGTGGTGCCGCGTTCGGTGAGCATCACATGGGGATTGCCCGCCTCGCGCACCTTCTCCACGGCGTTGCCCATCGCTTCGGGCGACATGAACTGCCCTTTCTTGATGTTGACGGTCTTGCCGGTCTTCGCTGCCGCTACCAGCAGGCTCGTCTGCCGGCAGAGGAACGCGGGAATCTGCAGGATGTCAGCGGTTTGCGCGGCCCAAGCGGCTTCCTCGTCGGCGTGGATGTCCGTCACGACGGGTAGTCCCAGCTCGTCTTTGACTTTCTGGAGCACGGCCAGCGCTTTTTCATCGCCGATGCCGCTGAACGACCGCAGCGAAGAACGGTTGGCCTTCCGGTAGGAGGCCTTGAAGTAGAACGAAATGTCTAATTCACCGCATATTTCCTTGATTTCGCGGGCAATACGGAGGGTGATTTCCTCACCTTCCACCACGCAGGGACCCGCGATGAGGAAGAAATTGTCGTTTTTGTCGAGGGGTTCGGTCATGGGTCTGTTCGTTACAGAATGTTTTTCCGTCCTGTAGAGCCGTGGTGCACCGCGGCTCTACAACGGTTGTTCGAGCCGTAGAGACGCAATGCATTGCGTCTCTACAATTGCGAATCAGAGAGGTTGAACGTGTTGCCCTTGCTCATGTCGCCCGTGGTGAGACCGAGTTTCAGCCATTTCATGCGCTGGTCGCTGGTGCCGTGGGTGAACGATTCGGGGTTGAAGCCGCCGGTGGCTTTCTTCTGGAGGTAGTCGTCACCGATTACCGCCGCGCAGTCGATGGCCTCGCGCAAATCGCCGTCATCCAAGGACTTAAAGGTCTTGTTCTCGTAATAGCCCCACACGCCTGCGTAGAAGTCGGCCTGCAGCTCGATGCGGACGCTGATCCGGTTGGCATCGGCCTCGTTCATGCGCGACATCTGCGCGTGTGCCTGGTCGAGGGTGCCCAGCAGGTGCTGTACGTGGTGGCCCACCTCGTGCGCAATCACGTAGGCGTAGGCGAAGTCGCCGTCAGCGCCAAGTTGCTGTTTCATCGTACTGAAGAAGCTGAGGTCGATGTAGAGGCACTCGTCGGCCGAGCAGTAGAACGGTCCCACTGCCGAGGTGGCGTTGCCGCAGCCCGATTGCACCGCGTCGGTGTAGAGCACCATCTTGGGGGCGCGGTAGGTCTTGCCCATGCTATTGAATACCTCGGTCCACACATCTTCCGTGCTGGCGAGGATTTTGCTGGCGAATTCGGCCAGTTCCTGTTCCTCTTGGGTGAACTCGCGCTGGTTCTCCGTCGTGGTGACATTCTGCTGCCCGATTTGTTGCAGGACGTCTTGGGGGTTACGGCCGAGGAACAGGGAGAGCAACACTACGATTAGCGTGCCACCGACGCCGACGCCGGCGATGGTGCCGCCCGACACTCTGCGGCGGTCTTCCACGTTTGAACTTGTACGTCTTCCTTCTAAATTCATAATATTCAATTTTTGTTGTTATCGTCTTTGTCTGCCCCACATTGCGGCTTCGCCTTATGTGGGGTTAATTGCACTTCGTGCGTTTTGTCCCTCCGGGACTGCTTAAGGAATAAGTGTATTATCCTTTTTTGGGTGGGTAGTCCAGGGAGTAGTGGAGGCCGCGGCTCTCCTTGCGGGCCATGGCGTGGCGGACAATGAGATAGCCGATGTTGATGAGGTTGCGGAGTTCGCAGATTTCGGGGTTGAGGATGGATTTTTTGTAGAGGTCCTCGGTTTCGCGGTAGAGGATTTCGAGGCGGTCGAAGGCGCGCTGCAGACGCAGGTCGGAGCGCACAATGCCGACGTAGCTGCTCATGATGGTCTGCAGTTCCTTGCGTTCTTGCGTGATGAGCACCATCTCCTCGTTGAGGACGGTGCCTTCGCTGTTCCAGTCGGGCACATCGTGGCAGAACTGGATGCTCGGTAGGTCTTCGACGGCGCGGATGCAGGCGCGGTGTGAGAAGACCAAGGCTTCCAATAACGAGTTGGATGCCAGACGGTTGGCTCCGTGCAGACCCGTTGAGGCGCATTCGCCGGAGGCATACAGGTTGCGGATGGAGGTCGCGCCCCACTCGTCGGTCTGGATGCCGCCGCAGGAGTAGTGCTCCACCGGCACCACGGGAATCATCTCCTTGGTGATGTCGATGCCGATGCTCAGGCATTTGGCGTAGATATTGGGGAAGTGTTCGAAAATCTCCTTCTGCGGAATCGGGGAGGTGTCGAGGAAGACATGGTCCACGCCCTGCTGTTTCATTTCGGAGTCAATGGCGCGGGCCACGATGTCGCGGGGTGCGAGCGAGCCGCGTTTGTCGTATTTCTCCATGAAGGCCACCCCGTTGGCGTCGCGCAGGATGGCGCCGGCGCCGCGCATGGCCTCGGTGATGAGGAACGAGGGCGACTCCTTGGGGTTGTAGAGGGAGGTCGGGTGGAACTGGATGAACTCCATGCCGCGCACGGCCCCCTTGGCGCGATAGACCATCGCCACACCGTCGCCGGTGGCCACCATCGGGTTGGTGGTGTGCTCATACACCATGCCGAGGCCGCCAGTGGCCATCATCGTCACCTTCGCAAGGATGGTGTGGATGTTTTTTGATTCGGGGTTATAGACGTAGGCTCCGTAGCAGGTGATGTCGGGTGTGCGGCGGTTGACCTCCACGCCGAGGTGGTGTTGGGTGATGATTTCCACGGCCAGCCGATCCTCGTAAATCTCGATGTTCGGATTCTTCCGGGCAGCCATAATGAGCTTCTGCTCAATCTCATAGCCTGTGATGTCCTTGTGGTGGAGGATACGGTTCATGGAGTGGCCGCCCTCCTTGCCGAGGGCGAAGCTGCCGTCCTGGTTCTTGTCGAAGTCGACGCCCCACTGCACCAGTTCCATGACGCGGTCGGTGGCCTCGCGGATGGTCAGCTCCACAATGTGACGGTCGGAGAGCTCGTCACCGGCTATCATTGTGTCCTGAATATGCTTTTCATAAGTGTCAGGCTTGTAAATCACGGAGGCGATGCCGCCTTGTGCGTAACGGGTGGAACCGTCATCCATCTTCGCCTTCGTGACCATGCAGACCTTTCCGAAATTGGCGGCTTTCAGAGCGAAGCAGAGTCCTGCAATGCCCGAGCCGATAACCAGAAAATCAACTTCTTTGCGCATAATGACCCATTCTATAATAACGGGTGCAAAAGTACAATTTTTTTGTGATTTGAAAAAAATGTACTTTTGCCGCGCCTAAATGACTATGGACAAACGAAGAGCAAAACGAAACCGTACGTTGACCGTCAGTGCTGAGGAGGCCTCCACGCTGGAACCGCTCATCAGCGCGGCGGAAGACCTGCGCACCGATTTTCGCGATGACATGATTGTCAACGCCGACCTGTTCGACTGTCTCGACCTCATTCCCGATAATCACTTCGACCTGATTATTATCGATCCGCCGTACAACCTTGACAAGAACTTCCACGGAAATCGTTTTTCGTCCATGAAAGCGATGGATTATGAGGATTTCTTGAGGAGTTGGTTCGGCAAGGTGTGCGACAAACTCAAACCGACCGGCTCTTTGTATATGTGCGGTGACTGGAAATGCTCGTCGTCCATGCAACGGGTTATCGAAGAGCGGCTTACCATTCTCAACCGCATCACGTGGCAGCGCGAGAAGGGTAGGGGAGCGAAGTCCAACTGGAAGAATGGGATGGAGGATATTTGGTTTGCCGTGAAAGATTCAAAACACTACTACTTTGATATAGAATCCGTTATGATGAAACGGAGGGTCCTTGCGCCCTATCGGGTGGAAGGGAAGCCAAAGGATTGGGATGAGACCGCCGACGGCAACTTTCGGCTCACGCATCCTTCCAATTTTTGGGATGACATCAGCATCCCTTTTTGGTCAATGCCCGAAAACACAGACCATCCCACGCAAAAGCCTGAGAAGCTGTATGCCAAGTTGATACTCGCCTCTTCGAAGCCCGGCGACCGCATCTTTGACCCATTTGCGGGCAGCGGTACGGCGACGGTTGTCGCCAAAAAGTTGGGCCGCCATTGTCTTGGCCTCGAAATCAACCGCGACTACTGCCTCTGGACCGCCAAACGTCTTCTCATGGCTGATGCGAATCCATATATCCAAGGTTATTCCGACGGGGTCTTTTGGGAACGTAACACATCGGCTGCACAACGTGGAAACAATCAATAAAATGTGTACCTTTGCTGTTTGAAATAATAAACTAATAATGAGAAAATATCTACTGATAATCATTGTGCTATTCACAATGGGCTTGGGTGCCGCCTTCGCCCAAACCGACAAATTGGTCAACATTAGCTACGACCTGCAAGGAGATTCCGTCTTTTTCAGCCAGATGCACAAGCGGATGGATGAGATTCGCAAGAAGGAACATCGTCCCACGGTGGCGTTGGTTCTTGCGGGCGGCGGCGCGAAGGGATCCTCCCACATCGGCGTGCTCAAGTACTTAGAGGAGAAGGGAATACCGATTGACTTCGTGGCTGGCACCAGCATGGGCGGACTTATGGGCGGCCTGTATGCATTGGGCTATTCCGCCACCGAAATCGACTCCATCGTGCGCTCCATTGACTGGAATGTCATGATGAGCGACAATATCCCGATGGGTTTCTATACGTATACCCGCAAAATGTACAAGGGCACGTATATTTTGGATATTCCGTTTACCCAGTTCCATTTCAAGGAAAACCTCCCTTCGGGTGTGCTTTACGGCTTGAATATCTACAATATGATGAGTGCGTTGTCGGTTGGCTATCAGCATGATATGGATTTTATGGAGATGCCGACGCCATACTGCTGCGTGGCTACGGAGATTGTGACGCAGAAGGAGAAGCACTGGACTAAGGGCAATATTATCGACGCGATGCGCTCCACCATGTCCATTCCGGGTTATTTCCGGCCGGTGCGCGTTGATTCGATGATTCTCTCCGATGGCGGCACGAAGAACAACTTCCCGACCGACTTGGCGGTGGCGGCCGGCGCCGACATCATCATCGGAGTGGAACTGACCATGCCCCGCGATTACACGAAGGTGAACAATGTCGCCGATATTCTGATGCAGACCGCGCAGTACTCGGGTGGTCTGGAGGCGCACAACCGCAATGTGGGTAACGCCACGGTCTACATCACCCCCGATATTTCCGGTTTCGGCATGTTGAGTTTCGGCACGGAGGAAATCAACACGCTGATATGGCGCGGTTACAACGAAGCTGCCAAGCATGAACGCGAGCTCGACAGCATCGTGCAGTTGGTGGGCAACGGCGGGCGCGAACTCCACAATACGCGAGCTATCAACACTGGCGAGACGAAGGTGAAAATCGTGGATGTGGAATACGAAGGCGTGACCCATGATGAGGAACTATACATCGACGGGAAGGTTCGCCTCAAAGAGAATGAATACTACGACAAGAGAGTGTTCGAACTTTGCCAGGCAATTGTTTATGGCACGATGGCCTTCTCGCAGGTGACCTATCGTCTGGAAGGCGACAGCGTTAACGGCTACAGGCTGATTTTCGATTGCGAGAAGCGTCCGACAAACTCTTTCGGTGTCGGTTTGCGACTGGACTCGGAGGAGTGGTTCGCCGCCTTGTTTAACGTTGGCTTCGGGCGCAATAAGATATTCGGCTCGCTGGTTGACATTACGGCGCGCCTCTCTATGTCGCCCTATTTAATGGTGAACTGGTACTACCTCCCGAAGCGTGGACCCAAGTTCGGGGCCTCATTCAAGACGCTCTATCGCACGGTAATTGGTTCGGAGGATCACGAGTTTGATATCCAATATATCGAACGGTTGTGGCGCAACGAAATGAAAATCTACATCGCGGACACGCGCTTGAGCTTGGTGAGCATGAGTGCGGGCGTTCGTGCTGAATACATGCCTTATTACTTGAAGGTGCAACCTGCGGAGGTCGTGCAGGACGAACCCGCCTGGAATTGGCGTCGCTTCAACCCGTATGTCTATTTCCGGTTCGCCTACGACAACCAGAATACCCGCTACTTCCCCGAACGCGGCATGCGGGTGACGGCAAGCTACGACTATAACTTTAAGCGCACGCATTTTGCCGCTGCGGGTATCCACGGTGTCATTCCGTGTGCTAAGTTTTTCGCGATTGTGGCCTCGGCCAACGGACGTTACATTTTCGGCCCAGACAACGACAATGCTTTCATGAACAACTACGTGGGCGGCACCATGCCGGGCCGCTACTACGAGCAGCAGATTCCGTTTATCGGCTATAACTCCGCCAGTTTGCGCGAGTCGTTGCTCACCACCGCCGACCTTGAATTGCGTTTCAAGATGGGCAAAAAGTTCTACTTGTCGGCCATAGGAGCGGCCATGCACGATGGTGAAAACCTGTCTAAAATGAAGACGAACCGTCCCGTTTATGCCGCCGCCCTGCAGTTCGGTTACAACTCCAAATTCGGTCCGATGATGGCCAATCTCCACTGGAACAGCCGCTTCCACCGCGTGGGATTCTATTTTGGACTTGGATACGAATTTTAATAACTGAAAAAAATGTATTTTTGCCGTTGATTTTCAAACGCAGAAACAATGGAGAACCAGTCCAATCAAGCCACTAAAAAGGGGATTATCCTGCTGCTCGGTATCATTATCGGGTTGCTGGTCGGTGTGCTGGTGGCCTTCATTGTGGAAAGCAAAATCAAACCGAAGACTCCGCAGGTGGTGAATGTGGTCGCATCGGAGTCGCAAGGAGGCAAAGATACCGTTTATAAATATATTGTACACCAGTATAAGCCGGGTCCTGCTGATTCCGAAGCCTCGTTGCCGGCCGACTCCTTGTCGACCGACTCGCTTTACGTGGACGACGGCTCCATGGATTTGATGCTGCAAGATGAGGACGACCAGCCATATAAGGAACAGGAGACCGCCACGGTCACTTCTGAACGCATGATCTCCCGTCAGGAGGCTCCGGTACTCTATTTTGACGCGAACCGGAATGCCATCGCCACCCCGGAAAACGCGCTCAAGGTCATGGAAGTGCAGTTCTGGAGTACCCCCATCCATAACAAAATGACCTACCAATTTAAGGATAATGTGTTGAAGATCAAGGGGCTAAAGCTTGACAATGTCTATGTTATCCACTATAAAGACCACTATTATCTCCAGAGTGACAAACATATCTATCAAATTTTGCCCACGGCCACTTATCAACGCCTCACAGAAATTCGAGACGTTCCGTTTCTTTAACAGGAGATTAAACGATTGGATTCTACAAACACGGGCCGACATTCAAGGATGCCGGCCCGTCGTGTATCTGGGATTGTGTGTCTTTGGCGTTACCATTTCACGATTTTGCGTGTGAGGATTCGGTCGCCTGCGCTCACCGTCAGGAAATAGACGCCGGATGGCCAGCTCGATGTGGCGATTTCAAACTGCTCGGCGTTTGGGGATTCGTCATAGACAAGGCGGCCTTCCGCATTGAGGATTTCCACGCGGCGGATGGGAGTGTCGTTGACCACGGTGACGTGATCGGTGGCAGGGTTCGGGTAAACGCTTAACGCTCCTTCCTGATGGTCGTTAATCCCGACATGGCCGGCTGTATAGTCGATGTCGAATCCGGCGTCGCGCCCGCTCTCGTCCGTTTCAAACACGAGAATTATGCGGCGGGAGTCCATCACAAAGTCGGAATCGCTGATGTGGCCGGTGAGCGACATGCGGTAGTTCGCTGCCGATACGACATTGTTGTAGAAATGCAGGTAGTCGTGTCCCTCTTCCAAATCCAGCGAGTTGATATGGAGGCCGATAGCCGAATATTGCGTGTTGAGCATAATACGGAACATGCAGTTGGAAAGATTGTCGTAGTCGAGGTCGCCGCTGCCGTCGGTGATGTTACCCGTGGTGCTCGTATACATTTTCGTGCCGCTGCAGAATTCGGTGTAGTGGGCGGTGTAATGGGCGCGGAAGCCCTCGCTGGCCGAGGTGTGGGTGACAAGCCGTAAAGTGATTCTTGGGGTGGGTTGGTCGTTAAGGGACAGCATGCCCGTGTCGGCGGTGATTACTGTTGGAGAGAGGCTTATGTCGGCTTCGTTGGTGATGTAGAGGGTGTCACCAGCGGCGATGCTGTAGTCTATCTTCAGCGACATACCGGTCAGATTGAAGGTTTCCGGCTGGATTTCCCAGGTGAAGTCCATGCCGGTTGGGCAGGTCTCCGACGTTTGGCTGCCGTCGGTGAAGGTGCCCTCGCGGGCCGTGAGCGTCAGGTTGCCGGTCAGCGGATGCGGGGTGGGGTAGACGTACTGGTTGGTGTCGGGGTAGGCATTGATAATCAGCTCCTGGGCGAGGTTGAAGTTGTAGCTGCCCACGAACAGGGAATTGGTGTAGTAGTAGCCGTCCATGTAACCGCTCCAACCGAAGTTGAAGTGGAAATAGTAGGCGTTGTCCACAATTTTGTAGCCGTCGCAGATGAAGCCGTGCCCGTTGATGTCGGGAACACTCCAGCCGGCGTAGTACATTGGAATCTTTCGGCTTAAGTGACTGACAATCACGCTATCCCAGTTGAGGTCGGTGGAATCGCGGAAGAGGTATTCAGTCTCGGGAGAGAATTTGAAGTAAGTGCGCAGAACCCGTGCCGCGCTGTGGTTGGTCATGCCGGAACCGTTCGGACCGTAGTGCATGTCGACGCCCACGCCGCAATGGTAGATTAGCTTGGAGATTTCGGTGTTGATACAGGTTGGTTTGTCGCACATGGCGTTGTAGTCGTAGGTCGTGTTGCCGTAGTCTGCCGACTGCACGCCGTAGTTCTCGTCCGTGTAGGAGTAGCTGCCGATGCCTGTTTCGGGGAAACGGAAGTAGTATAGGAGCTGTCCCATGGCCGTGGCCACGCAGCCGGTGACCACCCGTCCGTTAACGCCGTTGAGGTCGCGGGGACAGTAGTAGTTGTAGAACTCGCCTTGGTCCCACTGCGAGAGCATCAGCGGCTCCACCTCGTCGCCCGTGCGGAATGTGGGGGCGCTGGCGAGGATGCGGTTCCAGTAGTCAACATACTCGGGTTGGGAGATTTGCTCTCTTCGTATCATCTCGATTTGATTTGAGTAGTGGTTGATCCACATCTCGAAAGGCGGAACCACGTCGCTGTCGTTGTAGCGTTGCTGGTCGGAGAAGGAGAGCACCGGCGGCACGTTCTTGTCGCCCGAAACCACCACGAAGCCGTTTTCCGCGTTGAAGATGTAGAGGGTGGGACACTGTGTGTCGCCGAAGGTCCTGGCACAGCTTTCCAGCGTCTTGCCCTGGCTTTCGAGGAAGCGCTGCGCCACCGTGGCGGCCTCCTGCATGGAAACGGACTGCGCGACAGCCAACAGACTAAGGGTCAAACAAATCAAGGATAGGTATACTTTTTTCATAATGGGATTATTTGTCAATATTAAGCCGCGAAGATACATTTTTTTTGGTTCAAAGTTCAAGGTTCAAAGTTCAAGGTTCATGCATCAGCATTTTTAGACGCCCGGCTTTCTACCTTAAAATAAGGGCCCAGAACGAAAAAAAGTGTATCTTTGCCGTTTTGATTAAAATCGTAAATTTGATATCGAATACCCTGTCCTAAACTTCACCAACCCATAACCTTTAACCACTAACCCTTAACCCTTAACCATTCTAATGGAAAAACGTTTTTGGAACGAATATCAGAAAGAGATTGCAGACGACCACTTCTTCTACGAGCGGAGCTGCATCCGGCAGACCTTCTTCCCCGGCTCGGAGGCCGCCTTTTTGAACATCATGCGCAATGATTTGGGAAAGGACATTTATGACTCCTCGCACCAGCACACCTGCTCGGGTATCGGCTATCACTCCGATGTGGTGCCGTTCGAGACGACCATGACCATCGTGGCGCGGCTCTTTTCGCTGATGACCGAAAAGGGATACAAGAATTACGTCCCCTCGTGCGTCACCTCTTTTGGCGTGATGACAGAACTCATCGAGAAATGGCACGAGCAGCCGGAAATCTTAGAGAAGGCTCGTGAATACTTGCTCAAGGCTACGGGTCGCACGTTCGAGATTCCGCAAAACATTGTCCACCCGTCGGATCTCATCTTCAAGTTCCGTTTCGAGTTGAAAGAGAAGATGAAGTATCAGCTGATTAACCGCTTTACAGGCAAACCGTTACGTGGTGTGGAGCACATCGGCTGCCATTATGCCAAGATTTTTCCGAAGCACGGTGTCGGTAACGCGGAGTTTCCCTACGTGCTGGCCGGCATGATAGAGGCTTGGGGCGGCGAGGTGGTCGATTACCCCGAACGCCGTCACTGCTGCGGATTCGGCTTCCGCCAGTACCTCGTGCAGGAGAACCGCGGCTACTCCATTGCCAACTCCAAGAAGAAGTTCGAATCGATGGAACCCTACGAGCCAGATTTTATTGTGGCCAATTGTCCGGGTTGTACCATGTTTCTTGATAAATGGCAATACACCATTGCCGAGATGGAACACAAAACCTACGACAAGGAAGGTTACGGTATCCCCGTGCTGAGCTACGAGGAACTGGCCGGCCTGCTCTTGGGTTACGACCCGTGGGTGCTCGGTCTGCAGATGCACCAAGTGCAGTGCGAGCGTCTGATGGACAAAATCGGCATTGCCTACAACCCAGACGACAAATACCGCGGCGCCTCCGGAAAAATCCTCCGCGCCCCGGAAAAGCCCGAGGTGCTGAAAGTATAATGAGTTAGTAGTTAGCAGTTAGTAATTAGCAGTTAAACGGAAAATACCTCGGTCGAAGGACCATTCCCCTTCTTTTTAAGAATGGGTGCCCGAAGGGCGGGGTAGTAATATAAAACAGCTTCCTTGAGCAGCCCCGTAGGGGCAAGACGCGCGAAGCGCAATTAACCCCACATAAGGCGAAGCCGTAATGTGGGGTCAACAGGAAAAAACAAAAGAATATGAAAAACATCGCAATAATCGGCGCCGGCCCGGCCGGCATAGAAGCCGCCTCCGTGCTGGCAAAACAACACCAAGTGACCCTCTTCGAGAAAGAGGCGCAACCACTGTGCAACATCCGCGACAAGGCCTTCCTTTTCCCGGACTTCAGCTCTGCCGACGAGCTGGCCGACAAGTTGGAAGCCAAGTTGCAGAACGAGAATATCACCTTCAAACCCAACTGCGCCGTGACGGCCATGGACTGCACGGGCGAGCAGTGGACGCTGACCCTTGCGGACGGTACCACCGCCACCTTCGACGCGGTGCTGCTGACCACTGGCTACAGAGTCTTCGACGCGCACCAGAAGGAGGAACTCGGCTACGGCATCTATCGTGGCGTGATTACCTCTTTGGAGATGGAGAAGATGATCAAGGAGAACCAGGTGCGCAACATTATGAACGAGGTGCCGAAGCAGATCGTCTTCCTGCAGTGCGTGGGCTCCCGCGATGAGAAGTCGGGTAACCACTACTGCTCGAAAGTCTGCTGTGTGACCGCCGTCAAGCAGGCTATCGAGGTGAAGAAGCAGCATCCCGAGACGGATGTCTATATTTTCTACATGGACTTGCGCATGTGGGGTCAGGGTTTCGAGGAGATGTACCGTGAGGCGCAGGAGAAGTACGGCGTAAACTTCGTGCGCGGACGTATCTCCGAGGCGGCCTCCACTTTCGACAATCGTGTGCAGATCAAGGCCGAGGACACTTTGATGGGCAACCCGATGACGATGACGGCCGATCTGCTCGTCTTGATGGTCGGCATGTGCGCTTCTGAGGGTACAGCCGCCCTGTCTAAATCTGCCGGCATCGACGGCCTCTACCGTTTCGCGCAGAGCCTCTCCCCGCACACTGAGGACAACCTCACCACCCAATCCGGTCTGTTCGTCGCTGGCGCCTGCAAACGCCCGATGAGCATCTCGGACACGATTCAGGACGCGAGAGCCGCGGCCCTGGCGATAAGTAATTAGCAGTTAGTAGTTAGTAGTTATCAGTTGGCCTATGGCTAACATCCAAAAATGATTATGAGAAGATTATTAGTAATACTTACAATTATATGTTTATGTGTCGTCAGCAAGGCGCAGACGAACTACACCTTTATTACGCACCATAACGTGGTGAAAAACAGCTACAATTTCTGGGTTTCGGTGCCGGATACCTACGAAGAGCAGAAGGGCGTGATTCCCGTGGTGCTGTTCCTGCATGGTGCGAGTTTGCGTGGCACCGATCTGAACCGCGTGCGCAGATACGGTCCGCTGGATGCCATCTCAATGGGTCGCGATATTAACGCCATTATCATCGCTCCCCAGAATCCTGGCGGTGCGTGGAACTCCTATAAAGTGCTTGATATCCTCAATTGGGTCTGCAAACAGTATGATGTCGATACCAACCGCATCTATTTGATAGGCATGAGCTTAGGCGGCTTCGGAACGATTGAATTCTTGGCCAACCATGCGGAAAAGATAGCCGCTTCGATGGAGCTGTGTGGCGGCACCATCCGCAAAGACCTCTGCAAACTGAACACGGTGCCGTTGTGGATCATTCACGGTACGGCGGATAGGGCAGTGCCCGTCTCCCGCGCCACGGAAATCTACGAGTCCATGAAGAAGTGCGGCCCTACCGATCTTCTGCGTCTCGATAAGTGGGCGGGCGTCAACCACGGTGACTTGGCCCGTCTGTTCTACCTGAAAGAGACTTACGACTGGTTCTTCGCGCACTCCAAGACCGACAATCCGCGCCAGGTCAACAAGGAAATCAAGATAGTGAAAGAGGACATGTCCCGCGCTTACAAGGACATCACCCGAGGCTCCAACGTCATCACGGTGAAGAAGTACACTCGTAAACAACAAGATACCAATGACATGCGCCGAGCGGATGATGACGAAGATGAGGTGGTCAACAGCGAAACGGCCAAACCGGACACGAGCTCTTTGCCCCCGTCTGCAAACACAAGTGTGAATAAGCCCGCACCGCAGCAGCAGACCGCCAATAAACCCTCCACCACCGCGAAGTACCACACGGTGAAGCAGGGCGACACCCTCTACGCCATCGCGAAAAAGTATCACACCACGGTGGACAAGATTTGCAAGCTGAACAAGATTAAGGAGACGACGATATTGCAGATTGGCCGGAAACTACGTGTCAAGTAATTTTGAACTATGAATGAGAATATAAATGCAGTCAAGCGCCGTTTCGGCATCATTGGGTTCGACCCCGCGTTGGACCATGTCATCGACGTGGCCATGCAGGTGGCCGTCACCGACCTTTCGGTGCTGGTGACCGGCGAGAGCGGTTCCGGTAAGGAGTCGGTGCCGAAGATCATCCATGCCTACTCGCCGCGTAAGACCAAGACCTACATCGCGGTGAACTGCGGTGCCATTCCGGAGGGCACTATCGATTCGGAGCTCTTCGGTCACGAGAAGGGGGCGTTCACGGGCGCGGTGGACTCCCGTAGGGGCTATTTCGAGGAGGCTGATGGCGGCACTTTGTTCCTTGATGAGGTTGCCGACCTGCCGCTCTCCACGCAGGTGCGCCTGTTGCGCGTGTTAGAGACCGGCGAGTACATCCGCGTGGGTTCCTCCAAGGTGATGAAGACCGACGTGCGGGTGGTTGCCGCCACCAACGTCAACATTGCCGACCGCATCGCCAAGGGTAAGTTCCGCGAAGACCTCTACTACCGTCTCAACTCGGTGCCGATTCGCGTGCCCGCGCTGCGTGAGCGTCCCGGCGACATCTATCCGTTGTTCGTCAAGTTTGCTGCCGACTTCTCCGACAAGTACCATTTTCCGACTATTTCCCTCACCGAGGAGGCGCAGTCGATGCTCCGTGCCTACCGTTGGCCCGGCAACGTACGTCAGCTCAAGAACGTCACCGAGCAGATTTCTCTTATCGAGAAGGAACGGCTCATCACGCCCGATATGCTGAAACCCTACCTGACAGGTCCCGTCGGATCGAACTTGCCGGCGGTAATGCCTTCAGATACAGAACGTCAAGACAACATGCAGCGAGAGCTGGTGTTTAAGTTCATTGCCGAATTGCAACGTGAGGTGCAGGAACTTAAGGTCACGGTCGCGCAGTTGACGCAGAACCCGCAGATGTATGTGTCGGGTGCGCATCCTCACCATGTCCTCCCCGACGCGGTCGTTTCTGCCGATGGACAGTATCCGTATGTCACTGCCCACGAGCATCACGGCACGGAACCTGAGCAATACGATGAATCTGAGGTCATCGAGGAGACCACCGACTACTCCATGGAAGGCTTGGAGAAGCAGGCCATCATCGCCGCCCTCCGCCGCAACAAAGACAACCGCAAACTCACCGCCCAGGAACTCGGAATTTCCGAGCGGACCCTGTATAGGAAAATCAAGGAATACGGAATCAGTTAGCAGTTAGTAGTTAGTAGTTAGCAGTTAAAACGGAAAGACCACATAAAATGATAAATATATTCCTTGAACAGTCCCGGAGGAACAAGACGCACGAAGTGCAATTAACTCCATACAAGGCAAAGCCGCAGTGTGGAGCTTTTGCACATAGGGCATCAGTCGCAGTGTGGGGCACAAGCCTCATCCTTCTTACGCTTCTGCTCACTGGTTGCCGCATGTCTGTCTCCCTCACCGGCGGCACGGTGGATGCGCGGGCGAAGACGGTGGCCATCACCACGTTCCCGAACAATGCCACGCTCATCAACCCCACGTTGAGCCAGAGCTTCACGACCGCGCTCAAGGACAAGATACAGGGACAGACACCGCTGACCATCGTGGACCGGGACGGCGATTATACCATCGAGGGCGAGATTACGGGCTATTCGGTGAATCCGTCGGCCATTCAGGGCAACGACACGCCCGCCCAGAACCGTCTCACCATCACGGTGCGGGTCCGCTTCTCCAACAAGTTTGACGAGAGTCAGAACTTCGACCAGACCTTCTCGCGCTATGCCGACTACAATAGTTCGATGAATCTCAGTAGCGTGGAGTCCACTCTTGTCGCTGAAATCAGTGAGGCGCTGACGGACGACATTTTCAACAAGGCATTTGTGAACTGGTAGAGACGCACGGCCGTGCGTCTCCGCAAAAAAAAAACGGGCGTGGCCGGTAAGGTCACGCCCGTAATAGTTTGTGATTGCGAATCCGTTAGGACAGATCTGCGCGCTCCATTGCGTCTTTGTAGTACTTTTGGTCGATGAAGACATCTTCCTTGTACGGGTTGATGTGACGCTTCTTGGATTGAGCGATGATGTAGCAAAGGGCGATGATGTTGGTGACGAGGGCCAAAACGCTGATCACCGTCATCATGGTCGGGTTGCCAGCCACAGAGTCGACAGTGGTGCCCACTGCAGCAGCCTCACCGCCAGCAGCGGCATAAATCTCCGTGATGGTGTCGATGCCGTTGGGGTACTGCACGGGCAGCACAGCCCACTTGAAGGCCTGGAAACCGTCTTTGAAGGTCTCTTGGAAGAGCGGGAACACTTGAGCGAACATACACCAGATGGCCAGCGTGTTGGCGCGGTTCTGGATCCAACCGCCACGGTTCCACAGCAGGGCTGCAATCGTCGGGGCGAGCAGCAAAGCCACACCGCAGTACCAGGAGTGCGTGGGCAGGCAGTTGTAGGTGTAGGCGAAGTTCCAGATGTCATAGACCACGATGAAAACCCAGGTCATGTCGGCCCAGATCATGTCTTTTTTGTCCTTGGAGGGGAAAACGTTCCACCAAGCGGTCATACAGAAAATGTTGAGGATACCGGCGAGGCCGTTGAACACGTTGTGCCAGCCGCCGTAGAGCCACACGCCCTCGCTGCTGAGCCACCACTTGTTCCAGCCCATGATGGCCGATTCGAAGTCGGAGGCCACGGCAATCAGGATGTTGATGGCCACGATGACGAACGGGAACGGCTTGAACCAGTGCTTGGCGCCGATGCCCCATTTGTACTTGATCATCATGAAGCCGATGCAGCCCGTGAGCGCGGCGTAGAGCTTGGCGTAATGGAACCAGCCGTTCATGTAGACGTGCGTCTGGTTCGTCAGCGCCCACTCCGCTCCGGTGCGCGCCCCGATGGCGATGGCCAAGAAATAGACCGTCAGGATCACCGGGATGACAAAGAAGGTGATGGCACCGCCTAACTTGGTGCGGCGGGCGAACTCGTTGAACAGGATGAGACCCACGAGGACGACGAGCAGCATCCCCCACTGGGCCAGGGCGTTAGCCCCATAGACTTGGAAAAACATAGCGGTTTTATTTTATTGAATGATTGGATGTTTCGTCCGATCTAGAGACGCAAAATTTTGCGTCTCTACGATGGGAATGCTTCTTCCTTTGTAGAGACGCGCTGCAGCACGTCTCTACTCAAATAAGATGCCCTTGCGAATCTCTTGTAGAGACGCAATGCATTGCGTCTCTACAGCCCGACGGTTCGGGTGCGACGTTCCTTGAGGACGGCCCAAACGGCCCATACGGCGGTGAGGACCAGCGACATGGGGACCCCGACGGTGAGCAGTTCGCGGAGCATGACCGGGAAGCCGCCGGTTTCGAGGGCGGTGAAGAAGGGGTACTGCCAGGTGAGTTCGCCGTTGATGATGTGGTCGACGATGAGCATCACGGTGCCGCCCCAGAGCATCTTTTCCAACGCGGGAATCTGCCGTTTCAACGCAGAATCGGCGGTCTTGATACTTTTTTCATTGACTTTTCTGTATGCGCTGGTCACTATCGCCTGCGCCATGGGTACTATAAAACAGGACATATTCTTTGGTATTGTTTATTACTTCGTGTTAATTATTTCATGTTAGTTAGCTTCGCTGTTAGTGAGCCTTCGGCTGTTGGTTGGCTTCGCTGTTGGTTGGCTTCGCTGTTAGTTAGCCTTCGGCTGTTAGTTGTTTGGGCTGGTGATGAGTGAGCAGTGGTAGGTGAAGGCCATGTGGCTGACAAATTCTTTCATGAGTATATCTTCGGAGAAGGTGCTGCCGAAGAGGTACGGGTTTTCGAGCATGAACTCCCGCATCAGTTCGTTGTTCACAAGTTGGTAGGC
>Ga0310696_10002911_pt1 | contig 21987 bp, 20 predicted proteins | sample AusTroGonzalo_MG_4_FD_203885 | JGI IMG/M metagenome (GOLD analysis project Ga0310696, IMG submission 203885) | Bovine rumen microbial communities from tropical cattle in Woodstock, Queensland, Australia - Gonzalo_02 (v2) (version 2) | ecosystem: Host-associated > Mammals > Digestive system >...
GCAATGGGCTTATTCTCTTCATAACGAGAAAAACAGAAGCAACAAGAATTGGACATGCCACCAAAAATACAAGACTCAATTTCAAATTAATTGAAATTGCCATCACAAGAGAACCGATTAGCAAAAATGGAATCCTTATGGTTGTTCTAAGCAAACTACCCATCCCGCTTTTTATTTGATAAACATCTTCTACCGTTCTATTCAACAGCTCTGCTGTTGAAAATTTATCAAGTTCTGCATGGCTAAGAGTGTTAACATGCGCAAATATATCGTGACGCATATCTTTTGACATGTTCTCAACAGTTTTTGATGCATAGTATTGACCAATTATGTCTGTTGTGATTGCAACAAAATTTAGCCCCAAAATCACTGATGCCATAATCCAAATGTAGCCGACATCATTGTTTTTGATGCCAATATCGATTATGTATGACATGATGAGTGGAACAACAACTTCTATTATTGCTCCAACAGCTTTTAAAACAGGCACAAAAAAAGCCATGAGCTTGTATTTTTTCATGTAGCTAAATGGTTTAAAAGCTTTTTGTGAAACTGATTTCGCCATACCAAAATTATAATAGTTTTTATTTGTCAATGTCAAATATAAACTATTAAAATTGTTGCCAGAAAAAAATTAAATAAAAACAGCAAAAGCAAGTATAAGAAAATTTGCATGTGAAACAATTGTTTTGAGAGGTGAAATATGGAATTTAAAAATTCAGAAACAATAAAAAACTTGACTAGGGCATTTGCTAGTGAATGTCAAGATGGAGCAAAGTATCAATACATGGCTGATGAGGCAGAGCAAAACAATATGACAGAGGTGTCAAAGGTATTGAAAATTTTGGCTACAAACGAAATGGCGCACGCAAAGGTGTTTTATGACTATATTGCAAGCAATTGTGAATCTAAGGAATTGGTGGTTGATATCAAAGCATCTTATCCAATGGAAAAAGCGCCACTTGAACAAATGTTAAACATAAAAGCCAGCAACGAGCAAAATCAAGCTGAAACTGTTTATCCAGCATTTGCTAAAATTGCAAAGAAAGAGGGATATATTGATATTGCGGAGAAGCTCAGCACTATTGCCGACATTGAACAAAACCACAACCAAACACTAAAATGGCTATATGAAAAACTAAAAAACAACACGTTATATGCACAAAAACAAAAAACCTTGTGGACTTGCAACAATTGTGGATATCAAAATAGCGCGACAAAGGCATGGAAAAAATGTCCACTTTGCACAAAGAATCAGGGTTTTGTAAAATTAGTTATGCAATAATGCGCTTTTTAATATAAAATTTTGTAAAAAACAAACAATTAACTGCAATTTTTTGCAGTTTTTATTATTTTTTGCATAAAACAAATATGTAAATAGTTGTTGATATGCACATAAAATTATTTTGCGAATAGATTTTATTAATAAAAATACACAATTTTAATTGATTATTTTTATAAAACGTTATATTATATATATAGTTCAATATAAGGAGATAAAATATGGGCAAAATAATTGCTTTTGCAAATCAAAAGGGTGGAGTTGGAAAAACAACAACTTGTTTGAATATATCTGCATATATGGCGCTTATGGGCAAAAAGGTCCTTTTGGTTGACATTGACCCACAAGGCAATGCTACAAGCGGTCTTGGATATCAAAAGAATGCCGAAATAAATTCAATATATCAAGTTATATCAGAAGATTGCTTGCCCGAGGAAGCTGTTGTAAAAACAAATGTTCAAAATCTTGATTTGTTACCGGCAAACCTTGATCTTGCGGGAGTTGAAGTTGAACTTGTTTCTAAAAAAGATAGGGAAAAGGTTTTTAAAAAGATTATAGATAAAATAAAAGATGTTTATGACTATATTACCATTGATTGCCCACCATCGCTAGGATTAATTACTGTTAATGCGCTCACCGCGGCTGATAGCGTGTGTATACCAATGCAATGTGAATTCTTTTCGCTTGAAGGATTGAGTCAACTTATGAATTCCATTCGTCTTATCAAAAAAACTGGACTTAACCCATCATTACAGGTTGAAGGGGTTGTGTTAACAATGCGCGACTCAAGAAGCAATTTGGGTAAGCAGGTTGCAGAAGAAATTGTAAAATTCTTTGGAAGCGCCGTGTTTGAAACGTCAATCCCAAGAAATGTGCGTCTTGCGGAATCTCCAAGCTATGGCATGCCAGTGGTGTTATATGATAAAAATTGTTCAGGGTCGCAAGCGTATTTAAGATTGACAGAAGAAATTTTGACAAAAAACAAAGATAAATTTAAAAAATTAAAAATAAAAAAGGAATACAAGAGGTAAAAGTATGGAAAAGAGAGGATTGGGACGCGGATTAAATAGTCTTTTTGGAGATTATAATTTGCTTGAAGAAGACGAGTCAAAGCAAAAACAACCAAAAGAAGTAAAAATTGTTGAAGAAAAAATTGTAAAAGAGATTAAGGTTGAACCACAAGAGGTTGAAATTGGGCTTGTAGACAGAAATCCTGCACAGCCAAGAAGAAATTTTGATGAAAAAGCATTAAACGAATTGGCTCAATCAATAAAATCGCATGGTATTATATCTCCGCTTATTGTGGTAAAAAAAGGCGATAGATATATTATTGTTGCAGGAGAGCGTAGATGGCGCGCCGCAATAAAAGCAAAATTGAAGAAAGTCCCGGTTATAATTAAGGACTACGACGAACAGCAAATTGCTGAAATAGCAATTATTGAAAATCTTCAAAGAGAAGATTTAAATCCAATTGAATCAGCGCGAGCAATAAAAGAATTGATGGATAAATATAACATGACGCAAGAAAAAGTTGCTGACAAGATTGGAAAAAGCAGGCCAGCCGTTGCAAATACTTTGAGACTTTTAACATTGCCAGAGCAAATTATTGAATTGATATTAGCAAACAAAATTTCTGCAGGACATGCGCGTGCGCTACTTGCTGTTGAAGATAAATCAACGCAAAAAGAACTTGCTGTGAGAGTTGTAGAAAAGAAAATAAGCGTTAGAGATCTTGAAAAGCTTATCAAAAAGCTAAACAAAGAGAAGTTTAAAGCACCAAACAAACAAAGAAGTTTGGAGCTTGATGCATTTGAAAAAGATTTAACACGTATTCTTGGAACCAAAACCTCAATTATTGGATCAGACAAAAAGGGTAGAATAATAGTAAACTATTATAGTGCAGAGGATTTGCAACGCATCTATGATGTATTAAACAAATAAATTATAATATAAAGGCATGTAAACCATGCCTTTTTTTATTAGTGTTTCACGTGAAACATTGGTAATGGTTTTTTTTAAATAAGTTAATATTGTTTCACGTGAAACAATGCAAAAGAAAAACACGCTAATTGCGTGTTTTTGTGTGCTATCATTATAAGCGCTGTAGTATGTCGATAATAAATTGCTTGATATCAATATATTTTACCATGAAGGTGTTGACGTTTAATCTAAGCCAACCACCAATGGCAGATTTGTTAATATAGCTAATAACTGGTTGAAGTAGTCCATTGTCTGAAAAGAATGATAGAACAGCAAATATCAAAACAAAGAACATAAATCCTTTTAGTATTCCAAACAATGCACCAAATATTTTATCAAATACGTTGGCAACAGAAAGTTCTTGTATTTTTTTGCAGATAGCTTTAAATATAAGCAGTGCAGCATAAATAAGAATAAATGAAACTATAAACGCGGTTACTACAGTGAAGAATTGAGCAAGCGATTTGCTCATAATATCAGCTAGCGACACGCTTTCGTTTGAGCTTTCTGCAAGCTTTTGCGCAAGATTGTTGTTAATTGTGCCATTAAATAATTTCTTGGAAAAACCATTCATTGGACTGTTGTTGATTGTTTGGTTTACAAAATCGGTTACGTTGCCATAGTCGTGTTGATATTGAATAAGATTAGTGGTAAACGCTTCACCGAAGCCAGCATATCGACCATAGAAAGCCCCAGCAATTCCGCTTTCCATGCCCATTAATCCAAGCAGTGTACGAATTGGACCAGTTAGAAATACTGCTATAACAAAATTAACAAAGAATCCAAATAGGTCAATTACAGAGAACATAAAGCCCTTTTTGATTCCAAAAGCCATAAACACAAGCAAAACAACAATAATTATAGCATCAATCCAGTTCATAATTATTATTCTTAGAACAAACGTTCTAATACTCCTATCTGTTTTCTAATATTATTATAATATTATCATTGCTGTTTGTAAAGAAAAAAACGCAAAAACTTGTTTTGTGATTATAAAATTTAATATTAAACTTTTAAAACAATAGATACTTTTGTAAATTTTTGGTCTTAATGAATACAGAGCAAGTGCTTGGTTTATAATTTATAAATGATAAATTTGCTCGATTATAAAATTAAAAATCAGTTTGACGCTGTTTGCAATGGTAAAACCAACAAAGAATTGGTGCTGTTTTGTGTTGGAAACAGTAAAATTTGGTATGATGGCTTTGGGCCAAGATTTGCTGACGAAGCGAGAAAACTGGGCCTAAATTGTTTTGTATATGGTGGAAGTGAGTTTTCTATTATTCCAGAAAACTTGCTTGACTATATGGATTTTGTTGAGAGAAAACATCCATCAGCAATTGTTGTTGTAGTTGATAATTGCTTAAATGTTTCGCATCAGCACAAATTTGATATTGAAATTAAAAAAACTGCGGCAGTGCCAGCTGGATTAATAAATAAAAAAAGTTTTGGCAATATTTCTATATTGCTTAAAACATCTCCTTTGCTGGATTATGTTTCTTATTTTAAATTTGAGCAATGTGTTATTCAAAAGTTAATTAAAAAACTGCAAATGCATATTAATAAAATGCAAAAAAATGCATTATTAATGGCTTAATATACAATTTTAAATATCAACTATGGCAAAAAGTTAAATTATTTTTATTTTGCTTTGCTGTGTGTAATATTAAACATTTTAATTGAAATATTTTGATATTTATGATAATATATATCTATTAATGCACAGAAGTGCCAAGAGGTGAAAATATTGGAAAATAACAAAAATGCAAAACAAAATCAAAATCCACTTAGAGCAAGCTTGATACGCAACATTTTGATTGTGCTTGGTTTGATAGCGGTTGTTCTTGTTGTGATGTGGGTTATAAATAATGGAAGCAGGGGAACTCAAACAACATATGACGACCTTGTTTCTAAAATACAAAGCGGCTCAGTAACACAAATTGAGTTTTCTAACAAATATATCATTGCAAAATATAGTGATGATAAACTTTATTGGATATATAACAGCAATGGTGTTAGTGAAGTTTTGATTGAAAGATTTACAACCGATGCTTCTTTTCATATTGAAAATGTAAAGATAATTATGGGTGATTCAACAACATTTAACATTTTTAACATTTTGTATCCAATTTTGATGTTTGTTGTTTTGTTTGTGCTCTTTAGAATGATTATGCGTTCTGTTGGCATGGCAAATAGCAAAGGTATGGACTTTGTTAAAAACAGAGCAAGAATTATGCCAAGCAAAGTAAAGTTTGCTGATGTTGCTGGTGCAGACGAAGAAAAGGCAGAGCTTGAAGAAATTATTGAATTTTTGCGTGCACCAGAACAATTCTCTAAACTGGGAGCAAGAATTCCAAAGGGTGTTCTTTTGGTTGGGCCTCCTGGAACAGGTAAAACTTTGCTTGCAAAAGCATGCGCTGGCGAAGCAAATGTTCCATTCTTTACCATTAGTGGAAGCGACTTTATGGAGCTTTATGTTGGTGTTGGTGCATCAAGAGTTCGTGATTTGTTTGAAACAGCAAAAAAGGCAAAACCATGCATTATATTTATTGATGAAATTGATGCTGTAGGTCGTCAACGTGGCGCAGGCCTTGGTGGTGGCAGTGACGAAAGAGAACAAACTCTCAACCAACTTCTTGTTCAAATGGACGGATTTGAAGCAAACGAGGGCATTATTGTGCTTGCAGCGACAAACAGAGCGGATATTTTGGATCCAGCACTGCTTCGTCCGGGCAGATTTGATAGACGTGTGTATATTAACATACCTGATGTCAAAGGAAGAGAAGAAATATTGAAGGTGCATGCAAAAGGCAAACCTCTTGGTCAAGATGTTAACCTGCGCAATATTGCAAGAATAACAAGTGGTTTTACTGGTGCTGATCTTGAAAATATGCTTAATGAAGCAGCACTTCTTGCTGCAAAACAAAAACAAAACACAATTGTTATGGAAGATATAAACAATGCTATTGCAAAAGTTACAATGGGACCACAAAAGAGAAGTTATGTTTTGAGTGATGAAGACAAACGCATAACTGCTGTTCACGAATCTGGACATGCAGTTATTGGCAAATGTATTGTTACAAATGATACAATACACGAAGTAAGCATTGTTCCACGCGGTGGCGCTGGTGGCTACACAATGTCTCGTCCAGAAAAAGACGAAAAACATGTTATGAAAAATAAACTTCTTGCAAATATTACTATGATGCTTGGCGGCAGAACTGCAGAAAAGTTGTTTTTATATGACGTAAGCACGGGTGCTTCAAATGATATTGAACGCGCAACAAGCATAGCAAGGGCAATGGTAACCGAATGGGGAATGAGTGAACTTGGCCTTATTCATCTTGGCTCAGAAAGCACAGAGGTGTTCATTGGCAGAGATTATGCAAAACGCAATGAATATAGCGAAGCAACAGCAAGTCAAATTGATGCAGAAATTAAAAAGATTTTGGATGATTGCGCAAAAAAAGCCGAAGAAATTTTAACTCAAAACAGAAGCAAACTTGAAACAATGGTTGAAATGCTTCTTGAAAAAGAAACAATTTATCAAGACGAGGTTGATCTTATTATGCAAGGCAAAACAAAAGAACAAGTTTTGCAAGAAATTGCAAGCAAAGATGAGCCGCAAGAAGACAAAACTCAATCAGAAAAAATTGATGTTGATGAGCTTTTGAAAAATGCAGAGCAAAAAGAAAAAGAACTTTTGAAAAAGCAAACGAAAAAACCTGCGGCCAAAAAACCTGCAACAAAGAAATCAGATTCAACAAAAACAGGAACAAAAAAGCCAGCGGCTAAAACCTCAAAACCAAAAACAACTCAAACAACAAAAAAGAAAACAAAGAAAGAATAAAATTCAAGGAAATACGTAATGAAAAAATTTATAATTGGAGCATCAGCAATAGTGTTTGCTGTTATTGCAACTATTGTTGCACTTGCTTGCGTGCCAAAGAAATATGATTTAAATTTTTCACAGGCAACAAGTTTGCAAGTATATGCCAAATATGGCGTTGCAAAAAAACATGGCGATGAAGATTCTTTTGATTCGTCAAGCGCAGTGTATAAAAGCATCATGAATCTTTTAAAAAAGTCAATGAGCAATAGTTTACTTTCATTGCTTGCTCATGGAGCAAACACAAACCCAGTTGTTGAGCAAGACCTCTCTGGAATGTCCCCAACATTTAGTTGGTCATCAACACCAGAGCTCAATTATTGCATATCAATGCAGTTTGATGAGCCACAAAATCAAATTGTTTATTATCAGGGCAATTCAAAATATTTAGTAACCGATACTGCTGGTTTTTATGATCTTATGTTTGTGCTTGGGGCAGAGAAGGGATATAACAAAGTTTATGTTTATTATACAACTTCGTCTGGTGGCACATACAAAACAAATCCAATTGTTATAAGCATTGATAATTCTAAACTGATTGACTATATTGATAAAATGTAATAAAAAAGTGGAGTTCAGCTCCACTTTTATTTTTTATAATCGTCCAAAAAGTTGTGCTTTTTGTTTTTCTTATCTTTGTAGCTTATTATTGTAGAAAGGTTAACATTTTCTACACTTTTGAATATGTTATATTCAATTTGAGGATCTTCTTTTGCAAGTGATGCAATTAGTTTTTTTATTTTTTTGCGCTTAGATTTGTCCTCGTTGTTTGCTTCTAGCGCAGTTGTTTGCTCTGTGAACTTGCAGGCACATTGCAGAAATTTCAAGTTGTTATATTTTGCCCAAGCAATTATATCTTTTTCGCGAACATAATATAGTGGGCGAATAAGTTGCATGCCCTCAAAATTTGTGCTTTTGAGTTTTGGCATCATTGTTTGAACTTGAGCTCCATATAGCATACCCATGAGTATTGTTTCTATTACGTCGTCGTAGTGGTGGCCAAGAGCAATTTTGTTGTAGCCAAGTTCTTTTGCTTTTGCGTATAGATGCCCACGGCGCATGCGTGCGCACAAATAGCATGGAGATTTTTCAATGTGCTGAACACTTTCAAAAATTTTTGTTTCAAAAATCGTTATTGGCACGCCAAGATTTTTTGCGTTGTTTTCTATAAGTTCTCTATTTTTGCTATTGTAACCGGGATCCATAACCAAAAAACCAATTTCAAAAGGGATTTTATTGTGCCTTTTTAACTCTTGAAAAAGTTTTGCCATAAGCATGCTATCTTTTCCGCCAGAAATGCAAACTGCAATTTTGTCGCCAGCAGAAATTAAGTCATAATCATTTATGGCTTGACAAAATTTTGTGAAAATATTTTTGTGAAACTTTTTTCGTATGCTTGTTTCTACGTCTTGTTGAATATTTGTCATGACACCATTATACAAACAAACAAAAAAATAGTCAACGCGAAAACAAAAAGAAAAAATTTGCTATTATTGGAAAAATAATGGTATAATAACAATAGGAGGATAAAAGAATATGTGGACTAAATTATTTGCACAAACATTGATTCCAAGTTTTGTTGCAATGGTTATCATTTCTATTGTGGTGGCATTGTTGCTAAGAAACAAGGAAGAAAAATACAAAATGATACCAGTTCAAATTATTGCCGTTATTTTGGTTGCTCTTGAAATCATGAAACAAATTTATGGAATTGTTACTGGTTATGTTACCTATTGGCTACCTTTTCACTTTTGCAGTTTGTTTATTTTTGTTTTGCCAATCATGGCGTTTTACAAAGGCAAACACAAAGATTTGGTGAGAATCGTTGGCACAGCAACTTGCACAATGCTTTTCTTGTTTATGTGTGTTTATCCAACGCTTATTTATAGCGAAGAAAACATTTTGAACATTGGCAAAGATTTGCTAAGTTTTCACACTGTAATATTCCACAACTTGGTTTTGCTTGCATTTACACTTATGGTTGCAATAAGACCATATAAGTTCAAAGCAAAAAGAGATGTTTTGGCAGTGCTTGTGTTCTTTGCATGTTTCTGCTTGATTTCTGGCAGCATGGCAAACATATTGCAAACAAATTATAATAGTTTTTATTATTGTCAAGTTGCCCCAATTGAAAACATTCGTGTTAGCTTAAACAATGCAATGGGTGGATTTGGTCAGTTTGTATATGTGCTTATGATATCTGTTGGTACAATTTGTGTTGGACTTGCAAGTTATGGACTACTACGACTTATTAGTGTAATTGTCGCAAAATGCACACCAAAAAAATCACAACAAAAATAATACACAAAAAGAGCCCATGGCTCTTTTTTGTTTGCACAACTTTTTTAAATGTGGTATATTTTTTTTGTTAGGAGTGTTTTATGAAAAAACAAACAAAGGAAGAAAGCGTGCTGAAATCAGAAAAACAAAAAGCATTGTGGCAGGCAATAAAGTTTACGCTATTTTCACTTTCTGCTGGCATCATTCAAATTGTATCTTATGAGTTGCTAAGTAATTTTGTTTTTAAAGACGCAGTTGCAAATCAATATGATTGGTCTTATTATGGTTGGTCATATTTTATTGCTCTTGCACTATCTGTTTTATGGAACTTTACATTTAACAGAAAGTTTACTTTTAAATCTGCAAACAATGTGCCAATTGCCATGCTAAAAGTTTTGGGATATTATTTAGTGTTTACACCACTTTCTATTTGGTGGGGAATAGAGCTTGTAAAACTTGGTTGGAACGACACAATTGTTTTGCTAGTTACTATGCTTATTAATTTTGTTACAGAATTTTTGTTTAGCAAGTTTGTTGTATTTAGAGAAAAACCAAACGAACACAAAAAATATGTTTCACAAAAAGAAAAATTGTCATATAGAAAATTTAAAAAAGGCGAATTATTTGAAAAAGCAAGAGCGGTTATCGTTAAAGACAACAAAGCTTTGCTCATTAAAGATTTGTCAAATGGAAATATAACAGTTCCTGGTGGCGGAGTGGACGAGGGAGAAACTATTGAGCAGGCAGTGGTTCGTGAAGCCAAGGACGAAACGGGAATGGTTGTTAAACCTGTTGAAGTGCTTTGCCAAGCAAATTATGACGTGCCAATGAAATATAAGAGCAAAGAGTTTGTTAGCAAGCGCAGAGAAACATATTATATTTGTGAAATTGTTGATGAGACAAACGAACAACATGGTCTTGAAGGCGAATACGCCGGAAAAACAAAAATATATTTTGCCGACTTTGACGAACTATCTAAAACAAAAATTGGCGACACAGCAATTGCGGCGCTAAAAAATAAATATAAAAAAGGAGAAAATAAATAATGGCAGAAAAATGGGAGGAATTGATTGCGTTTTTTACAGAAAAAGGAGTTTCACGTGGGCTTGCAATAACATATATTATTGTCTCAGCAGTTTTGATTGTCATGGCTTTGGTTTGCATTGTTTTGAGAATAATTGTTGTTATTAAATATCATGATGGCAATGCACAAAAAACAAAAAGTGGAAAAACAAGTTCTCAGGTTGCAAGAGAAGCACTTGACAAAGCGGGCTTAAAACACATTAGAGTTGAAAAAGCCGGTTGGCTTCGTGCATTCTTTATTGGCAATTGTTATAGCATAACACACAAGACAATATATCTTCGTGGAAGCATTTATAATAAAAACAGCATAACAGCTGTAGGACTTGCTCTTCAAAAAGTAGGGCAAGCGCAAATGTGCGAACAGGGTGATGGCTTAACAAAAACAAGAAACATTATGCAAATTTTGTCTTTAGTTGGACCAATTATGTTTGTTCCAGTTGTTCTCTTGGGGTTTGTTCTTGATATCGCAATGTTTCACGTATTTGGAGTGTTTTCTGTTGTGGGCATTGCTGTTGGCTTTTTGCTTGTGTTTGCAGGGCTCATTTCAACGCTTCTCAACTTGCCTGTAGAAAAGAGGGCAAACACATTTGCCTTAAAACTGATTAAAGAAACAGGAATTTTGGATCAACAAGAACAAGAAGTGTTAAAAAAAGTTTTTGACGCATATATTGTTGCCTATGTTTGTGAATTTTTGTTGGCAATATTGCGAATTGTTCAAATAGCACTGGAAATTGCTATGAATTTTCAAATTGCAACAGACAAATAAATAGCAAAACAAAAAAGAGCCATGTGGCTCTTTTTTTGTGCAGAATTATTTGTGTAAGAGCATAAAAGGTTTTTTGCAAGAATAGTCACTTCCGATTTTTAAACCGAGTTTGCCAACATAAGTTTTTAGTTTTTCAATTTTTTGTTCGGGCTTCATGTTACGCATATCTTCTGTTGCTTCAAATTCAAGAAACAAACCAAGCCCGCTTGCGTTTTGAAGACAAAAACTTTGCTTGCCATGCTCAAACACATAACATTCTTGAACAATATGGCACCAGCAAGTCATACCGGCAGCAAGCAACATATTTTCCGCCGCCTGTTGGTTGTCAATTTTTGTTAAGTATTTTTCTTCTTCAATAACATTATTAAATTCGTCGAACTTTTTGTTTTTGTATATTAGTTCAACTTGTGTTGTTTGCTCAACAATTTCTCTTAGCAAAATTGAGCAATTCATTAACTCTGCATAAGACAATTTTTTTGCCTCGTCAACAGAATGCACGCAAAAATATTTGTCGTTCAAAACAAATTTGCTCTCTAGAGAAAAACCTTGTTTTTTAAGTTTTTCTTTTGCTGTTTTTATGCTATCAAAAACTTGGCAAGTTACTTCAGTTTGCTTCATTAACTTGTTCCTCTTTGATAAGCATAGAAATTTTTATGCCTATTGCAACAATAGCAACAAAAAATATGAAGTGGTAAACCTTTAAACTGCCAAACATGGTGGCAAACAAATATGCAATTGCACCATAGAAAAATGGTCTAACATGCTTTATGTTGTGTTTTGTGCCTTTTGTCATTAGCACCAAAAGCAAAACAATTAATGTGGCCATTAATACGGCAAAAACAGAACCACATTCAAGCCACATAGAAACAAACAGATTGTGTGGGCGATACACTTGTGTTGTGTTTGGACCAACGCCAAACAATATGGTTTTGAGTTTGTTTCCAAATCCGGTTTGTTCACCACCAATGCAAGCCCAAAGTGAATTTTTGATTAATGTTCCACGCTCCCATCCATCAGAGCCGGCAACCGATTCAATATGAAAAATATCTTGCAGCAGGTGAGTGTGAAAAATGTTGTCAAACACAGCGGTAAGTTCCACAAAATAGTTTTGACTGCTGGTGGTATACGAGTGAATGTTAGGTATCAACTCTAGCAAGAGAGATGCACTTGTAAACCCTGCAAACATGGCAATAATTTGCCATGGGCATTTTTTGTTTTTAATCCACAAAACAACAAATTCAACAACCATAACAAAGTATACAGCGGTTATGCCAGCAAAAGATGCGTTTATAAACAAAAATATTGAGTATAGGGCAAAATAGAAAGAGTAGAGAATTTGCAATTTTTGGTTTTTGCTGAGCAACATAAAATTTATCAGCACAACAAACAACATGCAAACAAAGTTAGAAGAGTTGTTTGGATGCGCAAAAACAGATGCAAAAACAGATGCACCACTGCAAAAATATGCAATAAAATGTCCGCGAGGATCACACAAATTAACAATCAAACAAAAAGCAACGCTTGCAAACAATATGTGAAAGAAGATTTTCATTTGTTCTTTGGTTAGGCAAACAAAGCACACAAACAGCAAAAAATAAGATAACATTATTATTGTTGCAACATTAAATTGCCCAAGCACACAAGAAGATAAAACAACCAAAGCGCAAGCGACAACCGCAATTGCCACCATGCTTTTTATAAGTTTGCTGCTAGCAAATGTCTGTTTAAGCCATTTTATGTGGTGCGCACCAAATGCAAAAAATGCAATGAGATATAAAAACACCCAAACAATATAAAACAGGCCAATATTAACAACAAAATATGGCAGAAAAAAGCCAAACACCATAACAATTGCGGGGAGCATGGCAAAAAGATATGCAAAAATGGCATTTGTTTTCAAAAAATTGTTATTAATTGGTTTGTCAAGTTTAAAATTTTCCACAAACAAAGTTTAACACACCTCACACAATTTGCGCAAATAAAAAACCCAAGTTGTTGTTCAACTTAGGTTACGCTTGGCGGAGAAAGTTGTGCCACGATTGAACACCTTTCAATACATGATAAAATCTAACATATTAACATTGTTATAATGTGTTAAGAGAATATTAAGTTGTTAGATTTTTTAAATTGATACACTTTTAAACAATTTGTGATATAATGAGTTTATGGAATGGATAATTTATAAACATACTAACAAAATTAATGGTAAAGTTTATATTGGGCAAACCAAACAATCTCCAACAGAAAGATGGAGAAACGGAAATGGTTATAAAAACAATGTATATTTTTATCACTCCATTCAAAAATATGGATGGAATAATTTTGAGCATGAAATACTTGAAAAAGGTATTAATTCTGTAAAACAAGCGAATGAAAAAGAAATTTATTACATTACAAAATATGATTCGTATAAAAATGGGTATAATTTAACTTCTGGCGGTGATAACCGAGATCATTTGGGAATTCCAGTTCTTCAAATAGACATTAATAGTTTGGAGATTATCAACGCTTATCAAACCATTCGATTTGCAGAGGAAACCACGGGTATAAATCATTCACAAATATCAAGATGTTGCTTAAGAAATAAAAAAGATATTCAAGCAGGGGGTTATTACTGGTGCTTTCAAGATGAATGGCGTGATGGTTGGACTCCAAAAAAAAGGACACCGCCTGCCGCTTATAATAAAAAAGAAATTTATCAATTAGATAAATCTATGAATATTGTCTGTAAATTTGAATCAATTTTAGATGCTGAAAAAGCTACTGGAATAAAATATTCATCGATTGGACAATGTTGCAGTGGTAAAAGAATTAGTGCAGGGAATTATTATTGGTGTTATACAGAAGATTATGATTCTTTTATTCCTTTGTTGCCATTAGATGAAAGACCTGTTGTAAGAATCAGTAAAAACAATTATGAAGAGATTGTAGTTTATAAAAATATTAGTGAAGCTGCAAATAAAAATAAAGTTAAGAGCCCTGAACTTATAAGTAGATGTTGTAAAGGCAAACAAATTTCAACAGGTGGTTATTTCTGGTGCTATCAAGAAGATTATAGTTTAGATTGGGAACCAAGAAAAAATGGTAATTACACAAAAGTTAAATGCGTGGAAACTGGAATGATATACAATTCGATAAAAGAAGCAATAGATAAAACAGGTGCATCATTAGCTATAAAGCGATGTGTTAAAAATCAAAATTTGACATCTGGTGGTTATCATTGGGAATATGTTGAATAAGAAAAAAAGAACTGAAAATTTCAGTTCTTTTTTATGTGCTTTTTGTAATAAAAAATTCCGAATTGAAAACGAGTTCAATTCGGAACCACTTGGCGGAGAGAGCGGGATTTGAACCCGCGCTACGATTGCTCGTACTAACACCTTAGCAGGGTGCCCTCTTTGGCCTCTTGAGTATCTCTCCAAGTGAGACGATTATAACATATATATATGTTTCTATTCAAGTGTTTTATAAAATTTTATCAAAGAAAAAAGAAGGCAGGTTATTCTGCCTCCTTTGATTCTTTTTTCTGCTTTTTGTATAGTTCGGCGTAGGTTGCATTGCATTTGAGAAGTTCTGCATGTGTTCCCTCGGCTGTTATTTTGCCGTGCTCAACAAAATATATCTTGTCGCAATTTTCGATTGTTGATAGTCGGTGAGCAATGGTTATGATAACTTTGTCTTGTTTTATTTTGCTCAAATTGTTTATGACAACATCTTGCGAAATGTTGTCTAGCGCGCTGGTTGCTTCGTCAAAAATTATAACTTTTGAATCTTTTTTGAGCAGGGCTCTGGCTATGCAGAGTCGTTGCTTTTGACCGCCAGAAAGGCGCGTGCCACCTTCGCCCAAAAAGCTATCCAAGCCATTTGGCAACACGGATACAAAATCATAGGCGTTGGAGAGTTTCAAAACCTCAAAAATTTGCTCATCAGTAACACCTGGCTCAACAAGTTGCATGTTTTCGCGAATTGTCATGTTGAACATATATGGGTTTTGATTGACCATGGTTATATATTTGCCAAAACTTTTGTCTAAACTAAGAGAATTGGTTTCGTCAAACAAAATTACGCCTTGTGTTGGATCGTATAGTTTGCAAATGAGGCCAACAATTGTGCTTTTGCCACAACCGCTTTCGCCAACAAATGCAATGTGGTTGTTTGGTGCAACCGAAAAACTGATGTTATCTAGCACTGCATTGTTGCCATCATAAGAAAAGCACACGTTTTTAAACTCAATATTTCCATGAAAATCTGGCAAAATGACGTTGCCAAATTTGTCGTGAGAATAGGCGTTTTCATCTGCGAGCTCAAACACTCTTGATGCTTTTAAGTTGAGCTCTTTAAAGTAGTTTTGCAGGTTGCCAAGTTGCAGAGCAAACGACATGACGTTTGACTTATATGTGTAGATTGTGTAGAACACGGCAATTTCTAGTTGACCATTAGAAATTAGGTATACCGAAATCAAAATAAAGAAGAAATTGCACAAAATTTGAACAACATTTGCAATTGCATAAAGCGATGTTCCAACATACCACTCTTTGTTGTCGGTTTTTGCATAGTCCTCTTGCAAAAAGCGGGTTTTGCTTAAAAGCTTTGAAGAAAGGCCAAGTGTTTTTATGTCTTTTATTCCGCGAATTGATTCGCCAATAAGAGAGTTGATATTTTCGTCCTTTTTGAACACGGTTGGTTTCATTTTGGCATAAAAATGAACACGAATTTGATAGATGAAATATCTAATTAAAATAAAGCCAACCAAAAAGATTGCAAGCCAATAATTTAATACAAACACAAAAACAACAAAGCCAATTTTAGAGAAAAATTCAACAATTGTTTCGCTTATTATGTTAAAAGACGTGGAAAGTGAGTTGAGGTCGCTGGTGAGGCGAGTGATAAACACACCATTGCCAAGTTTTTCAAACTGGCCAATGTTAATATCAAAACTGCTTCCCAAAACTTCAAGTTTGACATCGCGTTTAACATTGTTTTCGAGTTTTTTGAAACATGGAACACGCAGTTGATAGACCACTAACCCCGCAAATTCCAAAATCATAAAAATTATGGCGTATTTGATTGTTAAATCATAATCGGCATAGGTTGTAAGCGATGCAATCATTTTTCCGAGATACCAAGGGCCGAGCAAACTTAGCACCGCAGTGCACAAGAGGGATAGCCACAAGCCCGTCACAAGCCATGGATATTTTTTAAAATATCTAAAATATCTTTTTAAACTTGAAAATTTCTTTTGTTCTTTTTGTTTCATAAATTATTCTCCAAACAAAGAATAGCACACACAAAATAATTTGGCTAACAATTTTTAATAAGAAATAAAAATTTTCAAAACAACAATGTTTTGTTTTACAACAAAACACTTGACATAGTATAATCTAAGCAGAAAGGATAAGTTTATGAAATTTTCTAGCAAAAGCAGATATGCGCTTAGAGTTATGGTTGATTTGGCAGAAAATACAAGCGAATTGCAAACCATAAAAGCAATAAGCGCACGCCAAGAAATTAGCGAAAAATATTTGGAGCAAATTGCAGGTCTTTTGCTCAAAGCAAAGTTGATTGAAAGCCACAGGGGAGCGCAAGGCGGATATTCTCTTGCAAGGGCAACAAACAAAATTTATGTTGGCGAAATTTTGCGCGCAGTAGAGGGCAAATTATATGTTATTGATTGCTTGGACCCAAACATGCCGTGTAACATTGCCGACAAGTGCAAAACTCATGGCTACTGGGACAACCTGAACAAACTTGTGAACAACTATCTTGACAAAGTAACACTAGAAGATATTTTGAAAGATAACAAATAGGAGGGGTGCTTTTATGAACTTTTTCAAAAAAGCATATTGCAGAACCTATCAAACAATATTTAGAATATTGATGCCAATGTTTCCTTATCGCGAGCCAAAACTTTTACAAGATTATAATGAGGTTGCAGATTCTCTTTTGGAAGAGGGTGGCAGAAGAGTTTTGATTGTTACCGACCAAACACTTTATAGCCTTGGGCTAACCAAAAAGGTTGAAGAAAAACTGCAAAAACGCGACATGCACTTTGCAATTTATGACAAAATTCTGCCAAATCCAACCATAAAACAGATTGAAGATGGCTTAAAAACATATTTAGATAATGATTGCAACGCAATTGTTGCAGTTGGTGGTGGCTCTGTTATGGATACAGCCAAAATGATTGGCGCAAGAGCTGTTAAACCAAACCAAAGTGTTGCAGGCATGCAGGGGCTACTTAAAATAAACAAAAAGTTACCACCACTTTGTGCAATTCCAACCACGGCAGGCACAGGAAGCGAAGCAACGGTTACTGCCGTTATAACAGACGACCAAACACACAAAAAATATCCAATAAACGACTTTTGCCTTATTCCACACTTTGCACTGCTAGATAGCGAACTTACACTTGGGCTTGGCAAATTCACAACAGCAACAACAGGCATGGATGCGCTAACGCACGCCGTTGAGGCATATATTGGCCACAGCACAACCAAACAGACGCGAAAAGCAAGTTTGGACGCAATAAAATTGATATATAACAATTTGGTGCAAGCCTATGACAACGGCAAAAACGATTATGCGCGCGCAAACATGCTTGAGGCAAGTTATCTCGCAGGAGTTGCGTTCACCAGAAGTTATGTTGGTTATGTTCATGCAATTGCACACTCTCTTGGTGGAAAGTATAACACACCACATGGCTATGCAAATGCAGTGATTTTGCCACTGATGCTAGAAAGTTATGGAGCAAGCGTGCACAAAAAACTTGCAGAAATTGCAAGACATGTTGGCCTTGTAAATAGCCAAGAAAAAGACGATGAGGCAAGCAGAAAGTTTATTGATTGGATAAAGGCGCTAAATGCGCATTTTGAAATTCCTGAAACCTTTGCAGAGCTCAAAGAACAAGATATAGAGCAGTTGGCAAAACAAGCCGACAAAGAGGCAAACCCACTATATCCTGTGCCAATGCTTATGGACAGGGAAGAACTGGAACATATATATCAAAAGCTTCTTGCAAAATAGAGTAACAAACAACAAAAAAAACACGGCAGTCGCCGTGTTTTATTTTGCAAATTATTAATTATTCTTCAGAGTCGTTTTCTTCGTCTTCGTCGTCCAAGATTTCTACTTCGTCTGGGTCAACGTATTCAAAGTCGTCGTCATCTTCTTGTTTTTCTTCGTCGCCCATTTTGCCAAATTCGCCATCTTCGTCGTCGTCAAAGCTGTCGTCAATATCGTCGTCATCTTCTTCGTCTTCTAGCGCGCTGAAAGAAACAACCTCAACCTCTTCGTCGCTTGTTTCTGCATCTGGCTCTTTTTCCCAAAGGCCATCATTCAAGCTATCGTCTTCGTCCTCTTCGGCAACCTCAACATCTTCGAGGTCGTCTGCGTTGTTTGAAGAACTTTTGGCTTGTTTGCGTTTTTTTGCACAATCTTCACACATGGACTCAGTGATAGGCATATAGTTTACACCGCAGATTGGGCAAACCTCAAGATCTTCATCTTCGTCTGCTTGTTCAAGTTTGAGTTCTTGTTTACAAACCAAACAATAATCATCTGCTTCTGGAATATAATTCAATTCACATCTTGGACATTTTTTGTATTTAGGCATATTGTCGCCTCCTTTGCATATTGTGCAAACATTATTTTGTCTGCAAAAATACTATATGCCACAAAGCTTGTGCTTTGATAGCACGATTATATTATAACAAAAGACGCAATATGTAAACTATTTTTAGCAAAAAATATGTATTTTTAACCTTCTAACAGCATTTTGTCTGCGACAAGGGCAATAAATTCGCCATTTGTTGGCTTTTCGTTGTTAGAATAAACTTTGATGCCAAACACGTTGTTTATATTTTCAATTTTGCCCCTGTTCCATGCAACTTCAATTGCATGACGAATTGCACGTTCAACTTTGCTTGCAGATGTGTCAAATTTTTGAGCAATGCTAGGGTATAACTCTTTGGTTATGCTGTTTATGATATCTGGTTGCTTGATTGCCAATTTTATTGCTTCACGCAAAAATTGATAACCTTTGATGTGGGCAGGTATTCCAACTGTGATAAAAATGTTTGTGATTTTTTCTTCAAGTTCCCTATAGCTAGAATTATATGTTTTAAACTTTTCTACATGTTTTGTTGGGTTTATTACGTCAACAACTCTTTTTGCAAGCAGAGAATAGTCAACAGGTTTGAGCATATAATATTCTGCGCCAAGAGCCATTGCCTTTTGGACAAATGTGCTGCTAGAAAGGGATGATGTAACAATAAATTTTATGTTTTTGTTTAAACTTTTTGTTTCTTCCATAACCGCATAGCCATCTTTTTGTGGCAACAAAACGTCAAGAATAACAACGTCGGTTTGTGGATTGTTGTTGATAAGAGTGCAAAGGTCATTGCCATTGTTGCATGAGCCCATAACACAAATATTATTTTTTTCGAGTGTTTCACAAACAGAAGAATTTTCTTCTGCGTTTTCATTTGCAACAATAACATTGATTTGTTTGTTCATTTTGTTAAATTTTCTCCTTTATTTTACACAACTTTTTTATTGTTGCGTTTTTTCTTTTTTATTTTTCAAAATCAAAAGAACTTGCTTATATTACCACACAATTTTTGCTCTTTTCACAAATTTTGATAGCAAATATTTAACAGAATTTTTGTGTTTTTGACTAAATTTGTCAAATTTTGAGAGCAGGCATGTTTTGGCTACAAGAAAAAAAATAAAAGCACCAAAAAACAAAAGTTGGGTGCTTTAATTGCTAGCTAATCAAAGTTATCTTTTGTTTTTTGTTATTTCAAAATAAAACAAAATTTTACACATGTCAAGTATTTTTGAATAATTTTGAATATTTTTTAACAAAATTGTAATTTGTTCGACAATTTTCTTGTTGTGTTATTGATATTTTTGCTCTTTAATCATATTGTAAATTTCACTTAGCGGAACAATCTCCGTTTGCTTATCTAGTTTTTGCGCAAAGTCGATAATTGCTCTTGCTGTGTTTATGCCACCCTCGGCTCCAACATGGCCAATAACAATTGCATAACCTTTTTCTTCGGCAATTTTTGAGGCCTCTTGCAATCTGTTTTTGACACCAGAATAAGACCTGTTTTTATGTGGCTCCAAAAATACGTCGCGGCCAAGATATATGCTACCTGTTTGTTCGCTGGCTTGTTCGCACTTGTCGCCAGAGTTTGTTCGGCTGTCTAAAAAGAGCATGTTGTGCTCGCTAGCATATTTATACATTGCTTCCATTAACTCTTCATTTCTGCTTGCGCCAGAGCCAATGTGAATATTAAATCCTTTTGCTTTAGGCATTTCTGCCAAACACTTTTCTAATTTTTGCACAGCAATTTCTGGCTGATCATAATTTTTGATATAAACAGGGCCATACCAACTTTCTGGCAAACCAACATGGGCTTGCATCGGCATGTGCAAAATGACTTCTTTGTTTTTTGAAATTGCATGCTCATAATCTTCTTTGCTGTGGTCAACAAAAGGCATAATGGCGCAGGTGATTGGAATATTGCTGTTTAACAGTTCGTCAACACCACCGCGTTCGTAGCTGCCAAAGTCGTCAACAACAATGGCAATTTTGTTTTTTGTTTGAAGTTCGGTTGCAAAACTTGTTTTTACAAAAACTGCATCGTGAGGCAGATAGCAAAACAAGGATAAAAAACCACATAAACATAAAAATATTTTTTTCATATTTATAGCATGTCAAATGATTGTAAAAATATTCAAAAAACATGTGTTTGACAATAATTTTTTATTAATATAAAATGTAATTATGAAAATTTCTGGATCGGTTAAATCGGTTATATTTAAAAACGTAGAAAATGGATATTGCGTTATAGAGTTAGAAACTCTTGGCAAGTCCGTTATTTGCACGGGCAAATTCCCAATTATTGGAGAAGCTGAAATTTTGGAGCTTGAGGGAGAATATAAACTCAATAGCAGATATGGAGAACAATTTGAAGCCACAAGCGTTCAAATTAAAAAACCAACCAGCAGCGAAGCAATAGAAAAATATCTTGCCTCAGGTTTGATTTCTGGAGTGGGAGAAGTTACCGCAAAAAAAATTGTGGATATGTTTGGCGAACAAACACTAGATATTATTGATATAAATCCTTTGGAGCTAGAAAAGGTTAGGGGCATAAGCAAACGCAAGGCGCTTGAAATTGGTGCAAGCTACAAAGATATCAAAAAAATGCAAGAAGCAGTTATTTTTTTGCAGAGTTATGATATAACCATTGGTCTTGCTGTTAAAATTTATGATGAGTATAAATCAAAAACCATTTCTATTCTGCAAGACAACCCTTATAAACTAATTGAAGATATTGATGGTGTAGGTTTTAAAACTGCCGACAAAATCGCTGGCAAACTTGGCGTTGCCAAAGATAGCGAGTTTAGAATTCGCGCAGGCGTTATTTATATTATGAGTGAACTTGCCGAAAATCAAGGATCAACAATTGTTTTGCTTGCAGACCTGGTTTCTGGCACTTGTGGAGTGCTTGGTTTTGGCGAAGAAATGAGTGGGGAAGTTGAAAGACAAATCACTTCGCTTATTGTTGAGGGCTATTTGACCAAAGTTGATTATAACAGCGAAGAAGCAGTTTGCACAATGCGAAACTACACCATGGAAAAGCAAATTGCAAACAAAATCAACATGTTGATGGCCTGCGGGGCAAATCAAAGTGATGC
>Ga0310696_10002912_pt1 | contig 21986 bp, 14 predicted proteins | sample AusTroGonzalo_MG_4_FD_203885 | JGI IMG/M metagenome (GOLD analysis project Ga0310696, IMG submission 203885) | Bovine rumen microbial communities from tropical cattle in Woodstock, Queensland, Australia - Gonzalo_02 (v2) (version 2) | ecosystem: Host-associated > Mammals > Digestive system >...
GGATGCACATGACGAGCAATGGTTTCCACGAGGTGCAGTATAAGAAACTCGAGGCCTGTGGTCTTCGCGACTATTTCGATACCATCATCCTCAGCGAAGATGCTGGCGTCAACAAGCCTTCACCCCTCTATTTCGACTATGCCCTGCGCCAGTCGGGAGCCTCTCGAGAGACCACTCTGATGATTGGCGACAATCTGCAGACGGATATCCTCGGAGCCCTGAATGCGGGCTTCGATGCGATGCTGTTTAACCGTTGGAAAGTCGATCCTAACGAAGGTGCACAGGCTCCGACCTACGTCGTCGATGCTCTGCGCGACATCATGACCATTTTATAAAAAAGGTATGCAAACAAGTATTGATCAGACAAAGTGGTACGACCGTATTTGGGCAGCGTTTATCTTCTTTACACGGCTGCCGTTCTGGCGACTGCACCAGCCTCCGAAGGAGTGCTATCAGACGGTGGTGGAACACTGGCCGTTGACGGGCTGGCTTACGGGTGGTGTGATGGCGGTAACGATCTATTTCGGTAGTATGTGTCTGCCCTATCTGGTGGCCATCCTCTTGGCGATTGTCGTGAGGCTGCTTATCACAGGAGCCCTACATGAAGACGGACTGGCCGATTTCCTCGATGGCTTCGGAGGCGGGGGCTCAGACCGTGAGCGTATCCTCACCATCATGAAGGATTCGCATATAGGTACCTATGGTGTGATCGGACTGATCCTTTATGAACTGTTGCTGGTGGGCACGCTCTTCTCGCTGACGCCCAAGATGGCAGCCCTGACTGTGATGGCAGCCTCGCCCTATTCCAAGATGGTGACAGCCCAGCTGATCATGATGATGCCCTACGCTAGAAGGGAAGAGGAGGCCAAGGCCAAGACGGTCTATCGTAAGATGGACTGGCGGGCTGGTGTCAGTTTGGCGATACAGGGATTATTGCCGATGGTGGCATTTCTCTGGCTGACAAAGGTGTCGTGGGAACTGGTCATCTTTATTCCTTGTCTGGTGATGTATTTCCTCTATCTGCTGATCTGGAACAGGATCCGTGGTTATACGGGTGACTGTTGTGGTGCAGTCAGTCTGTTGGTGGAACTGACAGTTTATTTAGTGGTTTGTGGCCTATGAAGAAGATTATCCTGATTACTGGTGGCCAGCGCTCAGGCAAGAGCAGCAAGGCCGAGGAACTGGCACTTCAACTCAGTGCCAATCCCGTTTATCTCGCTACAGCCCATATCTGGGACGAGGAGTTCAAGGAACGTGTAAGAAAGCATCAGGAGCGTCGTGGTCCGCAATGGACGAATATCGAAGAAGAGACGGCTTTGAGTCAACACGACATGACGGGACGAGTGGTCGTGGTCGATTGTGTGACACTCTGGCTGACCAATTTCTTCTTTCAGAACAACTCCGATACAGCCCTGTCGTTAGAGCTGGCCAAGGCCGAGTTTGATGCTTTCACACAGCAGGATGCCACTTATATCTTCGTGACCAACGAGATAGGCAGTGGGGGTGTGAGCGAGAACGCTATCCAAAGGAAGTTTACGGACCTGCAGGGTTGGATGAACCAATATATCGCCTCGAAGGCTGATGAGGTGATACTGATGGTGAGTGGAATAGATGTAAAGGTGAAAGGGTGAAAAAGTGAAGGAGTTCGAGATATATCCGACAGACAAGTCGTTTCAGGGGGCGATACAAGAGAAGATCGACAACCTGAACAAGCCCAAGGGATCGTTAGGTCGTTTGGAGGAGTTGGCGATGCAGGTGTGTCTGATACAGCAGACGTTAGAGCCGTCGTTGACCCATCCCTGTCATCTGTTGTTGGGTGGCGATCACGGGATAGAGCGTGAGGGTGTGAGTGTCAGTCCTCGAGAGGTCACTTGGCAACAGATGATCAACTTCACCCGTGGTGGTGGGGGCGTGAATATGTTCTGTCGCCAGCATGGGTTTAAACTCCGCATCGTCGATGTGGGTGTGGACTATGACTTCTCTGGCGTTCCTGGAATTATCGATCGCAAGATAGCCCGTGGCACGAAGAATTTCCTCTATGAGCCAGCGATGAGCGAGGAGGAGTTTGATCGCGCCATTCAGATAGGAAGCGATTTGGTGGATGATTGCGTGAAAGAGGGTTGTCGCGTTTTGTGTATCGGAGAGATGGGCATTGGCAATACATCGCCATCGAGTATCTGGATGAGTCTCTTTGGCGATATCCCCCTGAAAGATTGCATTGGCGCAGGTGCAGGACTCAATCATGAAGGCATCCGTCATAAATATGAGGTACTCTCGAAGGCTCTTTCTTGTTATCAATCAAATCTCTCACCCCTCACTTCTCCTCTCTTACCCCTTAGATTCTTTGGCGGTTTCGAGATGATTGCCGCCATCGGAGCCATGCTTCGCGCTGCCGAGTGTCACCTTATTATACTCATAGACGGTTTCATCATGACAGCTTGTGCGCTGGCAGCCATCCGCCTCTATCCTGCCTCGCAGGACTATATGATCTTCACCCATTGTGGCGACGAGAGTGGGCATCAGCGTATGCTTGATATCATAGAGGCCAAGCCGCTGCTGCACTTGGGACTCAGACTGGGTGAGGGGACAGGTGCCCTTTGTGCCTATCCCATCATAGACTCAGCTGTGAGGATGATGAACGAGATGAACAACTTCGACAACGCGAAGATCACAAAATACTTCTGATCAGAACAAGCACAACCATCAATACCTCAGCCGTTCGATTGATACGAACGGCTTTTTTCATGTCGGCAGTCGTGAGTTCCCGATCGTTCTCGCCAATATAGGGTTTGTCGAAGAGCTCTCCGAAATAATAGTGCGGACCACCAAAGCGACAGTCGAGGATGCCTGCAAGGGCTGCTTCTGGGTAGCCACTATTGGGCGAGGCATGGTTACGGCCGTTGCGCCAGACGAATGCCACCAGACTTAATCGTCCTGAGGCCAGAATCATCAGCAGGGCCGTCAGGCGGGCAGGGATATAGTTGGCCACATCGTCGATATGGGCTGCCCAACAGCCAAAGTCCTTATAGCGCTCCGTCTTGTAGCCAATCATCGAGTCGAGGGTGTTGATCATCTTATAGGCCACCATGCCTGGGACACCAAGGATGGCGAGCCAGAAGAGGGGGGCGATGACACCATCGGAGAGATTCTCTGCCAGTGTCTCAAGGGCTGCCGTGCGTACCTCTTGGGCAGAGAGTTCGGAGGTGTCGCGACCAACGATACGAGCCACCTGGCGTCGTCCTTCTTCCAACGAACGGTCGAGGGCGAGGAACACCTGTCGGACCTCACGAATGAGCGTTGTTCCAGCCAGGCAATAGAAGATGACGATGGCATCGAAAAGATAGAGGAACACGGGTATCTGATATACCTGTTGGCTTGTGCCGTCGTAGATGAGCAAGGCGAAAATGGCTAAGATCCTGCGAAGCATCCAGGCGAGGGCGAAGACAAACAAGATCAGGGCGATAGCCATCAGCGCTCCTTTCAGTTTTTGATGACTGCCCTTATTCAGTTTTTCCTCTCCTGCGGCAATCATCCGTCCGAACCACACCACAGGATGGGGCAGTTTCTGAGGGTCGCCAAACAACAGGTCGAGCACCCAGCCAACGAGCAGAGAGAGCGGATTGGGCATGATATCTATTCTGTCAACTGCTAATCGTAATGTCTGCGCTGGAGCCAGAAACGGGATAAGTCTTGTTGCCAATGATGAAGACGAAATTGTCGGAAACCTCTGATTCCATCTTCAGATGGCCGTCAGTGGCATTATAGGTGACGGAGCAGTCGAAATAGTCTGTGCCGTCGCCCTTTGGCAGGTGGAACTTGCGAGTGGTCTGGCCCTTGGGATAGATGGCGAACACACGTTTGCCAACTGTCTCGTCGCTACATAGAACATGGCGCCCCTGACTCGTCTGCAAAGGGATGATGGCTCCAGCACGGATGAACAATGGGAACTGGCTGAGGTCGTAGGTTTTCGTCAGTCGTTGGCCCCCTTGATGGTGCTTGCCTGTCCAGAAGTCAATCCATTCTCCGTCTTTAGGCAGTGTGAAGGTAGCCTGTCCATCGGCAGTCGAAATGACCTTCGTAAAGATATCGTTGCCTAACAAGTGACTCTCCTCGTCAAGGTTGGTCTGTTTCAGCAGCGAGCCTCCATGGAGGTGGGCATCGACGAGGGCGGAGAACTTATAAGGGGTGAGTTCTTTCATCCAGGTGACACACCAGCGATAGGCCTCTTCCACAGTCTGGTTATGCCACCAGGGCAGATGGGCTGAGAAAGGACCATTCTCGCCACCATTAATCATACAGGCCGTCATACAACCGAACTGGGCATAGCGCGTCAGTTGCGGGGCTTGGCACTTCTCGCCCCAGAAGCCTCCAACCTCACAGCCCACAGCTCCATAGCCATATTGAGCCGAACGATAGATATTATCGATTTGCAGTTTCAGACCATCCCAACTGCCTTGGAAATCACCACACCAGCCCAGACTCATCTTCTCTACGCTAGCCTCCAGACCTCCCTGGTGGGAGTAGGGACGGGCGATGATGATACCATCCTTCTTGCGGCTGACTGTATAGTCGTACATCGCGTCATAATAATAATGTCGGAACTGCTCGTTGGTCATGCGTCCTTTCGAGGTTTCGAACGAAGCGGGCAGATGTTGCTCGCCCTGATCCGTCTTCCAGCCATAGACACCCTCCGTAAACACCTTGTCGAGTTGGTGATACCACCACTCGGTAGCCTCCTTATTGGTGAAGTCGATATGCTGGCCTGTGCCTTTCCACCACTTGTAGGGTTTGCTGTTGTCCACGCCATAGTTCTTTGCCACCACCTCGTCGTAAGTCGCACTCTTCTGCTGAGGTGTGTCTTTGCATTGCTCGTTCACGCAGCCCGTCAACCAGAGGATGGTCCTCACGCCTTTCTCCGAAAAGCCCTTGATCATCGTCGCAGGGTCACTGTAGCGCTGAGGATCCCAACAGAAATCGTTATAGGTCGTCGACCACGGACTGTCGATGATAATGCCATCCACAGGGATCTGTCGCTCCAGATAGCCCTCCACCAACTGTGTCGCACCCTGTGTGTTGTTCAAACTATCTTCCCACACGATATGTCCCAGGGCCCATGCAGGGGTGATGGGAGGGCACTTGACGGTCTGGGCATCTGTCGTTTGAGCCATCGCCGTCGTAGCAAAGGACATCATCAGGAGTAAAGTCTTTAGTTTCATATTTCTTCTTATTTTTCTGTTTCTGCTGCAAAGATAAGGAATATTTTGAAACTTTCAAACTTTTCTTCCGAAATCGCTGCTTGTTCCTAAGTTTTTTCGTATATTTGCAGCATAAAACTTTAAATGTACGACAATATGCAATCGATTAGGAACTTGAACGACATGATTGTGTTCCTCCAGCAGCGAGGCGACAAGAAGCGTGTGGCTGTGGTCTGTGCCAACGATGCCAGCACGCGTTATGCCGTTGAGAAAGGTCAGGAGATGGGCTTTATCGAACCCATCTATGTGGATGGTGACGACAAGGAGGAATGTGCACGACGGGCTGTGGCCATGTGTAAGAGTGGTGAGGCTGACATCCTGATGAAGGGTCTTATCAATACCGATGTTCTCCTGCGCGCGATATTAGATAAGGAACATGGCATCATCCGTCCTGGTCATGTGTTGACACATGTGGCGATGGCAGAGATCCCAAAGTACGAGAAACTGCTGTTCTTTACCGATGCCGCCGTCATCCCTGTGCCTACCGAAGCCCAGCGACGTCAGCAGATTCATTACGTAAACTACGTCTGTCACGCCCTGGGCATCGAGGAGCCCCGCATCTCACTCATCCACTGTGCCGAGAAGGTCAGCGCCAAGACCTTTCCCTATACCGTCGATTATCTGGAGATCATCGCAGAGGCCCAGACGGGTAAGTTCGGCCGTTGTATCATCGACGGACCTCTGGATCTGAAGACCTCGCTCGACTCCGTGAGCCTGCATGAGAAAGGTATTCGTTCTGTGATCGACGGACAGGCTGACGCGCTTATCTTCCCTGATATTGTGGCAGGCAATGTGTTCTATAAGACGCTCACCCTCTTTGGCTATGCCAAGACGGCAGGGGTGCTGCAGGGCACACAATGTTGCTGTGTGCTGCCCTCCAGAGCCGACTCCCCAGACTCGAAGTATTATTCGTTGGCCTTGGCAGCCATCTGATACGCTCAGACGCGTTTTTAGCCCTAAAATAGGGCAAAAGTGTTAAAAATACACCTCTATATTTCGTCCACTCTTTTTAGGGTGGGCGATTTATGTAAATATCTGAAAACGAGAGAGATAACAGAAATTGACCTCTGTATTCATCCACTTTTTCGACCTCTGCACTTGAAACGAGTCGAAAATTATCGTAATTTTGCACTGTCGAATCTAACAAGCGACATAACCTATCATTTCAATTAAATAACTAACAAAAGTATGAAAAAAAGCAGGTATCTATGGTTGTTATTGGCACTGATGGTGTCAATGGCATCGAACGCCCAGGGAATCTTGGGAACTGTGACAGACGATCTTGGGGAGCCCGTCATCGGTGCTTCCGTCGTCGAGAAGGGTAACCCTCAGAACGGAACCGTTACTGACTTCGATGGTAACTTCAACATCAAGGTCAACGAGGGTACACCTATTATTATTAGTTATATCGGCTACACATCGCAAGAAGTGATTGCCAAGAACGGCATGCGCGTGGCGTTGAAGGAAGACGCCCAGACGCTGCAGGACGTGGTGGTCATTGGTTACGGTGTGCAGAAGAAAAGTGTGGTGACAGCCGCCATCGCCAAGGTCTCGAGTGATGACCTGAATGGTACGGCCCCCGTGCGTATGGACAATGCCCTGAAGGGCTTGGCAGCCGGTGTGAACGTCACCTCTAATTCTGGTCAGCCTGGTGCTGCCTCACGTATCCGTGTGCGTGGTATCGGATCAGTGAACAACACAGACCCGTTGTATATCGTCGACGGTATGCCTATCGAGGGCGGTCTTGACTACATCAACCCCAGCGACATCGAGAGTATCGAGGTGCTGAAAGATGCTGCCTCAGGTGCTATCTACGGAGCCCGTGCTGCTAACGGTGTGATCCTCGTGACCACCAAAAAGGGTAAGATGGGTAAGGTGACCGTGAACTACAACTTCTCACAGGGTTGGCAGACGGCTTGGAAGCATCGTGATGTGCTCGACGCCACTGGTTATATGATCATGCAGAACGAAGGACTGGTGAACGCAGGACAGGCTCCTCGCTATGCCGATCCCTACAACGTGACCACGAATACCGACTGGCAGGATTTGCTCTTCAACGACAATGCTCCTGTACAGAATCATGAATTGACGCTGAGTGGTGCCACGGAGAAAGTGAACTACTACTTCTCACTGGGTTACTACGACCAAGAGGGTATCGTAGGTGGTAACTACGGTCACTCTAACTATCAGCGTCTGACGCTGCGTGGCAACTTCAACTTCAACGTATTCGACGTGGAGAAGGAGCGCAATTGGCTCAACAAACTCGATGTGGCCATCAACCTCTCTTATGCTCGTGTAAAGAGTGCTGGTGTGGATCCCAACTCACAGTGGGGTAACGAGATCGGCTCTGCTCTGGCTCTGCCGCCAGTGATTGCTCCTTATGTGACTGGTCAGGATGCCCAGGAACAGATTGACTACTACTCTTCAACCTATCCTGATGAGTATGTGCCCATGTACGACAATGGTCAGTTACTGAATATCCCAGGTGCTGGCTTCAACGAGATGGCCAATCCGCTGGCATCGTTCCAGCTGCCTGTGGCTGACAACTGGAGCCATAAGTTCGTGAGTAACTTCTCTGCTACGCTGGGCATTTGGGACGGTTTGAAATATCGTTTCAGCTATAGTGCAGACATGTCGTTCTGGGGCAACCAGAACCACGCTACACCTTACTGGATTTCTCCGACCAAGCATCGCAACTACTCTTCAGCATCGATGGAGAGCGACCGTGGTACAGTATGGCAGGTTGAGAATGTGCTGATGTACGACAAGACCTTCGACCGTCATACGGTGAACGTCGTGCTCGGACAGAGTGCCTTCGAGAACTCGGGTTGGACACTGGGTGCCTCTCGTAATAACCTGAAGGATTATGAAAAGCCTTGGATCAACGCTGCCACAGGTCTGGCCGCTGACGGTGACCGTGACGGATGGGGTGGTCCTGGTGTGAAGCACACGATGTCGTCACTCTTCGCCCGTTTGAGCTATAACTACGACGAGCGTTATATGGTACAGGCTACTGTACGTCGCGACGGTTCGAGCCGCTTTGGTACGAATAATAAATATGGTGTGTTCCCCTCATTCTCTCTCGGATGGAACGTGATGAACGAAAAGTTCATGAAGAGCACCAACGACTGGCTGAACAATCTGAAGGTTCGCTTCAGCTGGGGTAAGAACGGTAATGATAACATCGGTGACTTCCGTTACACTGTGCTGACACAGGGTGGTAACAACTACGGCTTTGGTATGGCTGGTGGTGAGAAGGAAGTGAACAGCTCGAAGGCCAGCGGCCTGGCTAACCCCGACCTGAAGTGGGAGGAGTCAGAGCAGTATGACTTCGGTGTGGACTTCGGCTTCCTGAACAATAAGGTGACCTTCACCTTCGACTGGTTCAAGAAGAAGACTAACGGTATGCTGAAGGAGATGAATATCCCGTCGTATGTGGGTGAGTCGAAGCCTATCGGCAACGTGGGTGACATGGAGAACTCAGGTATCGAGTTCGAACTCGGCTACAAGTTCAATATCAGCGACGCCAAGTTCCAGATCAAGGCCAATGCTTCGTATCTGAAGAACGAACTGATCCGTTTGGGTAACGCTGCTGGTTTCGAGACCTATGATAATGTCTCTAACCTCGGAAACATCTCACGCGCTGAGCCAGGCGAGCCCTTCACTTACTTCTGGGGCTACAAGACCGCTGGCATCTTCCAGAACTGGGACGAGGTGAATGCCTATACCAAGGATGGTCAGTTGATTCAGCCTAATGCACGTCCTGGCTATGTCCGTTTCGTAGATGTGAATGGTGATGGTACGATCGACGATAGTGACCGTACGAAGATCGGTAAGGGTACTCCCGACTGGACCTTCGGTGCCACCTTCAATGCAGCCTGGAAGGGCTTCGACTTCATGATGTTCTGGCAGGGAACCTATGGCAACGACATCTTCGATGCCACCCGTCGTATCGACCTGCCTGGTATCAACCTTCCTTCTTGGTTCCTCGGACGCTGGACAGGTGAGGACACTTCCGATAAGTATCCTATCTATATCCAGGGCGATGCCACCAACTGGCAGGCTTCCGACCTGTATGTTCACGACGGCAGCTATCTGCGTCTGAAGAACATCGAGTTGGGCTACACCATCCCCGAGTATCTGACGAAGAAGGCTTTCATCAGCCGTCTGCGCCTCTATGTGGCAGCCGAGAACCTGCTGACCTTCACCAAGTATTGGGGCTTCGATCCTGAGATCTCTTCTGGATCAGACAAGTCTAATGGTGTCGACTTCGGTGTCTATCCGCAGCCTCGTGTGCTCCGTGTAGGATTTAACCTCACTTTCTAATAATTTAGAATTTATAATTAAGAATTAAGAGTTATGAAATCAAACAAGATATTATTCGGAATGCTTGCAGCCTTGGCTCTGACCAGCTGTAAGGACAGTTTCCTTGAGGTGACCAGTCCTACCGACACTTTCATCGAGGAATACTATACCACCAAGACATCGCTCGACGAGGCACTGGTGGCAGCATACGCACCCCTGCACTGGTACGACTACGGTTCTACCTGGCAGTACAATGCCCTGAACTTCATCTCTGAGTTCATGAGCGATGATATGTATCCCAACGGTAGCAGTAACACTGACCAGCCCATGCTGCAGCTGATGTTCAACTATAGCTGTACGCCTGTGGTCTGTCTGACAGGCGTCTGGAGCGACAGTTATTCTGGCGTGAAGCGCTCTAACGATGTGCTGAAATATTGTGAATGGGTTGAGAGCGCAGGCAATATCACTGCCGCCCAGCGTGCCGACTATGAGGCTCAGGCCCGTCTGCTCCGTGTGTTCTACTACCTCCAGCTCTGGAAGTTCTATGGCAATGTGCCCTGCTACTTCGAAAACCTGGCTGCCCCCTATATCTCTGAGCAGCTCACTGCTGACGAGGTGTATGCCAAGGTGATTGAGGAACTCGAAGCCGTCATCGCTACAGGACAGCTGAAGGACGACTATCCTGCTGACCAGAAGGGTCATGTGACAAAGCCGTTGGCCTATATGATCTATGCCGAGATGGTGATGATCCAGAACGATAGCAGCCGTTTTGGCAAAGCTCTCAACTATATGAAGGAGTTGATCAGCAGTGGCCGTTACCAGCTGACTCCTGACTATCAGGCTATCTGGGATGAGAGTGGTGAGTGGAATGCTGAGTCGATCTGGGAGATCAACTACTTCGACGATAACTCCGTACGTGGCTGGGGTAACCAGCTTGGTGCTGGTGGTTGTGTGTTCCCACGCCTCCATGGTCCGCGTAGCTTCAAGGCCAATGCTGGCGATCCTTACGAGGATGTCGATGCAGGCTGGGGCTTCAGTGCCATTCCTCTGCACTCTGTGGCCAGTTTCGAAGAGGGTGACATCCGTAAGGAGTTCTCTGCCTTCGACCTCAATGCCCATGGTACCAGTGATGATCCGGGTTGGATGAACACAGGTTACTGTCTGTATAAGTATATGTGCCGCAAGGGTAACAATAAGGACCAGAAGGCTGATGCCGACCTCGGCTTCAACAACAACCTGCGCGTCTATCGTTACGCTGAGACACTGCTCAATGCTGCCGAGTTGCTGCTGAAGACTGGTGGTAGTGCCAGCGAGGCTGCTGGCTACGTGAACGAGGTTCGTGCCCGTGCTGGTCTGGCTGCTGTCAACGGTGTCGACGAGGATATCATCCTCAACGAGCGTCGCCATGAGTTCATGGGCGAGGGCAAGCGCTACTTCGACCTCGTTCGTACTGGTCGTGCTGCTTCTGTGCTGACACCTGCCAACGACTCTGGTGGCTACCGTACGAAGGGCTGGAGCGAGGATGTTCGTTATCTGCCCATCCCGCAGGACAATATCGATGCTGCCCAGGGTACCCTCAAGCAGAACGGTAATTATGGTAGTAATTAATTCAATGTTTTCAACAATTAGAGATAATTAATATGAACAAGATATTAAAATATATAGGCAGTTCACTGATGGTCGCTATGGCGCTGACGGCTTGTTCGCCAGAGACCTTCGATGGCCCGGATCAGAATGGCATCCCCTCCATCTCGAATGTGGACATCAATATGAATGTGGATCAGACGGTGAACCAGGCCACCTTCACTGTGGCTAACATGCCTGCACAGACCTATGCCGTATGGAAAGTCAACGGTAATGTGTACTCGACGCTGAACCCCATGAACTGGGCCAACAACAAGGCTGGCACCTACGACGTAGAACTGCGCCTCGGCAACCGCAACGGTTTCAGCCAGGGCTCGATCACCAAGCAGTTTACGTTTGAGAACTCTCAGATAGACCTCACCCCGTATATCAACCGTATCTCTCGCACCTGGCGTATCAACTACGCTGAGCAGGGACACATGGGTTGTGGTGAGCCTGGTACTGATGGTAGCAACTGGTGGAGTGCAGCCCCTGGCGACAAGGCTGACTGGGGTGTGTACGACGACCGTCTTACCTTCACTGCCGAAGGTGGTTACACCTACAATCCTGGTGATGGTGGTACGATGTATATCAATACAGGTTGCTCTGTATTTGCTGAGTACAATACCAACGACGGTGTGGACTTCATGGCTAATGTCGATGTTCAGGAGGCTTCCTACGGCTTCGATGTCGATGGCGACAAGATCATCCTGAAACTCCCTGCCAACACGCAGTTCCCCTATATCTCCAGCGATGCACAGTTTGCTAATCCCGTGTTCACTGTCACCAAACTGACGAACTCGGAGATGGTGCTGCTCTACGAGGGCGATGGTATCACTTGGCGCTTCATGCTCACCAGCAAGGAAGACGATGCTCCTAAGGCCTTCAAGGGCTATAAGTTCGATAGCGATGGCAACATGCTGAAGAACGCCACATGGGAGATATTCCGCTACTACGCTCATGGCGACGCTTGGGAAGGCTACAATGTGGAGGATATGACCTACACCAATGATGGTAACAAGAAGTTCACTGTCAATCTGCCTTACGAGTCGAACCAGCGCTGGCAGGCACAGTTCCAGTTGCAGAACCTTGGTGGTGTTTCCACTCAGGCTGGCAAGAACTACGACTTCTCGATCAAACTGAAGGCCAGTCAGGATCTGAACAGTGCTACTGTGAAACTGACGGATGCTACTGACGATACGAACTTCTACTTCGACGAGGTTGTTCCTCTCGAGGGCGACACAGAGTATCTGCTTGCCAAGAGCAATATGGAAGGTAAGGACATCGCCCAGCTCCACCTCGTATTCGACTTTGGTGGTTGTCAGGCAGGTACCGTGGTTGAGATCACTGATATGGTGCTGAAGGATCACGCCTTCGACGATGGCGCTGGCCAGCCCGATGAGAATGGCGGCCAAGGCGGTGGTGGCGGTAAGGACCAGTTCGACTGGAACTACGATGCTGCTTCCAACCTCTGGAAGGCCGTTGACGCAGGCGACTACACGCTTGGTTACTACTTCGCTGCTGGCGACGACTGGCATGCTATCGATTTTACCGAGGCAGCCCACAAAGACGATGCCTGGACTATCACACTGCCTGCCGACCTTGGCAAGAACCAGTGGCAGGGACAGTTCCATATCGACACCAAGCTGACAGCTAGTGCTGAGAAGACCTATAATTTCTATATGGTTATGGAGTCGGATCAGGATCTGCCTCAGGTGACCTTCAAACTCACTGATGCTGGCGATACGAACTTCTTCATCGAGGAGCGTAACGACGTGGCTGGTGGTGAGCCGTTCATCCTGAAGCGCCAGGGTGTCACCCTGAAAGAGGGTACTGACGCAGCAGTCATCCGTCTGTTCTTCGACTTCGGTGGTTCTCCTGGTGGTGCCAACGTGAAGATCAGCAAGATCTACTTCGAGGAGGCTGGTGGTGCTCCTGCTCCAGTAGCCAGCTTGAACTACGACGATGCCGACAACCTGTGGAAGGCCGTTGACGAGGCAAAAGCCTTCAATCTTGGCTACTACTTCGCTGCTGGCGACGACTGGCACGGCATCGACTTCACTGAGGCTAGCTTCAAAGGTAATACTTACGAGATCACACTGCCTGCCGACCTTGGCAAGAACCAGTGGCAGGGACAGTTCCACATTGACACACAGCTGACCGCCAGCGCTGCGAAGACCTATAACTTCCAGTTTGAGATCGAGGTGGATCAGGATTGTCCGCAAGTCACCATGAAGTTGACGGATGCTGGCGATACGAATTTCTTCGTCGAGGAGCGCAACGATGTGCCAGCAGACGGTCCCCAGACGTTCACTTGGAGTGGCGTTACCCTGAAAGAGGGTACTGATGCCTCTGCCATCCGTCTGTTCTTCGACTTCGGAGGTTCTCCTGGTGGTACCAACGTGAAGATCAGCAAGATCATCTTTAAAGAAAACTAATGAGACGATTCATGCTAAATAGTATATTTCTCTCTCTCGCCGTAGCCCTTTGGGGCTGCGGAGGGGGTGAGGATGACCCACAGCCTGCGCCAGCCAGTATCACGGTTTCGCCAGAGACCGTCGATGCGCCTGCCGAAGGCGGCACCTATACCATCAATGTCACCACGACAGGCAAGGAGTGGGGCGTGGCCATGGGCGAGGACTTCTTTACAATCAAGACCCAGAACACGGCAGCCCAGGCGGGTACGATCACCATCACGGTTCCTGCTAATCCTGTGGCTGAGGCCCGCTCTGGTGCTGTCACTGTGATGTCGGGTGCGGCCCGCAAGACTGTCATTGTCACCCAGGCTGCTGCCGAGAAGGCTGCCTATGATGCTCCAGAAGGTTATAAGTTGGTATGGCAGGACGAGTTCAACGATGGCACAGAACTGAATGCTGCCGACTGGACGCATGAGGTGCAGAATAGCGGATGGGTGAACCACGAGTTACAGAACTACGTGAACCACACCACTCCCAAGGGTCGCTACGTCACTGAAATCAGTGGAGGCAAACTTCAGATCCATTGCTTCAAGGAGGATGGCAAGATCTACTCAGGTCGTGTCTATGCGAAGGTGAAGCAGGGCTGGACCTACGGCTATATCGAGGCATCGATCAAACTGCCAAAGGGCAAGGGCACATGGCCTGCCTTCTGGATGATGCCAGTGAACTTCAAGTCGTGGCCTGCCGATGGCGAGATTGATATCATGGAGGAGGTGGGTTATCACCCTGACTACGTATCATCGAGCCTGCACGCCAATGCCCATGTTCATTCGAACAACACGCAAGTGACCCACGAGATGTACTGCAAGGGTGCAGAGGGTGAGTTCCATACCTATGCCATCGAGTGGACGGCTCAGAATATCACCACCTACGTCGACGGCAAGAAACAACTTTCCTACGACAATCGTGGTCTGGGGCGCGACGACTGGCCTTATAACGATCCGTTCTACATTATCTTCAACCTCGCATGGGGTGGAGACTGGGGCGGACAGCAGGGTGTCGATGAGAACGCACTGCCCGCAACGATGGAAGTAGATTACGTTCGGGTGTTCCAGAAGTGAAAAGATTATTGTTCTACATAGTTTGGTTAATGATTGTTACGACGGGACACGCTCAGTCCTATCCGCAAAGGACTGACGTGCCATCCGTCTACATCGAGACAGAAAACCGTCGATCCATTACCAGCAAGGAGCAATACCAGAACTGTACGCTGATATTGGTGGATGGCGAGTCGACACTACGCTATGAGAACGCTCAGATTCGTGGTCGAGGAAACTCCACGTGGTGGAACTCTGACAAGAAACCCTATCGTGTGAAATTCGCCAACAAAGAGCGATTCCTTGGTGAGGGCTTTGCCAACGCCAAGAGTTGGACACTGTTGGCCAACCATGGCGACAAGACGATGATACGCAATGCCCTGACCTACGACCTCGGACGCTTCATGGGCATGAAGTTCTGTCCTGCAGCCAAGTTCGTCGATCTCTATCTGAATGGCGACTATCGTGGCACCTATCAGATCAGCGATCAGGTGCAGGTACACAAGAAGCGAATCGAAATCAGCGAGGAGGATGGCTGGTTGCTCGAAGTGGTCAATCAGTACTCAAAAGAGCAGCCCTTGGTTACCACCACCCGTTATGGCATCATGTACAACATCAAGAATCCTGAGGACGCCAACCTGACTGTCAACAAGCGCATTGCCATCGGACAGTGGCTGCGCAACTTCGAGGAGGCTGTAGCATCTGATGACTTCATGGATCCGCAACGAGGCTATCGGGCTTATGTCGACGAGGATGACCTGATCAATTGGTATGTGGGAGCAGAGATCACTGGCAATATCGATGCGCTGTATAGTATCTATATGTATAAAGATGGCGACGACGATAAGATGCACTTCGGCCCTCTGTGGGATCTCGACCTTGGCTACGACAACAGTTCTGAGAAGAGTCTGCTCCGTCAGATGGAGGCCTTTCTGGGTCTTTGGGACCGTCCTTTCGAGAAGATCTTGCAGCGTCTGTGGCAGGATCCCTGGTTTGCCCAGGCCTGTAACGACCGTCTGCAACAGCTCGTTGACAATGGTCTGCAACAGTATCTGCTCACTCATATCGACAGTCTGCGATCAGCCATCTGGCAGACACAGACAGAGAACTTCCGCAAGTGGCGCATCAACCAGGAGGTGTATTCGTGGGCCAAGCATGCTTACTACAACAATTACGACAGTTATATCAGCGACCTGAAGGGTTTTGTGAATATCCATATCCCCTATCTGGAGCAGGCCTTTGCACAAAAGCTCACCACAGGCATCGATGGTGTGAAGAAGGAATCCGCAAATGGTCCGTTCTTCGATCTCCATGGTCGTCAGCTGACAACCCCAACGCGAAAAGGAATATACATACACAATCACCAAAAAGTGATCAAACAATGAGAAAATTCTTCACCCAAACACTTTTCCGCCTATCTACCTTTCTGGTAGCAGCCCTGTTGTTGGTCTGCTGTTCCAGTCAGCAGCCTCAGCCGTCAGCAGGTTTTGTCACCATCAAGGGGCATGACCTGATACAGCCCAATGGCGAAAAACTCTTCATTCAGGGCACCAACCTCGGCAACTGGCTCAACCCCGAGGGTTATATGTTCGGTTTCAGTCGTACCAACTCGGCCTGGATGATCGATCTGTTGTTCAAAGAGGCTGTGGGACCAGACTTCACGGCCCAGTTCTGGCAGCAGTTCAAGGATAACTACATCACTCGTGCCGATATCGATTTTATCGCCCAGCAGGGTGCCAACACCATCCGTCTGCCCTTCAACTACAAACTCTTCACTGACGAGGATTATATGGGTCAGACAGGTGCGAAAGACGGCTATGAGCGTATCGATAGCGTGGTCAGTTGGTGCAAGGCTAATGGGCTCTATCTGATCCTCGATATGCACGACTGCCCTGGTGGGCAGACAGGCGATAATATCGACGATGGCCATGGCTACCCCTGGCTCTTCGAGAGTGAAGCCTCGCATCAGTTATTCTGTCAAATCTGGCGCGAGATAGCTGATCGTTATAAGGACGAGCCCACCATCCTGGGCTACGAACTGATGAACGAGCCCATTGCACACTATTTCGCTAATCGCGACTCGCTCTATCAACTCTTGCAGCCTCTCTACAAGCGTTGTGTGAAGGCCATCCGTGAGGTCGATCAGAATCACATCATCCTCTTGGGTGGGGCTCATTGGAACAGTTTCTTCTGGATGCTCAACGATACCAGCTACGATGACAAGCTGATGTACACCTGTCATCGCTATGGCGGTCCTGCCACCAAGGAGGCCATCACCCACTATATCCAGTTTCGCGACTCTGTCGATCGTCCGATGTATATGGGCGAGTTTGGCCATAACACTGATGAGTGGCAGCGCGACTTCGTCAGTGTACTGAAAGAGGTGAACATCGGCTATACCTTCTGGCCCTATAAGAAGGTCGATGGCTCGTGTATGATGGGCATCCAGCGCCCTGAGGGTTGGGACAGTATCGTGGTGAAATACTCAGAGACCTCTCGCAATACCTATCATGAGTGGCGCGAGGCCCGTCCTGATCAGGCCACGTTCCGTCGCCTGCTCCAGCAGTTTGCCGACAACTGTCGCTTCTCTCGCTGCCAGCCCCAGACTGACTACATCCAGACCATGGGACTTCATGCTATTAAACATTGATTATTGAACATTGAAAATTATGATGACCAAGACATTTAAAAGGCAATTAGTGAGCGTAGTACTTTTCACTTTTTCACCTTTACACCTTTTCACTGCATCTGCACAGACACCTGTCTATCTCGATGAGTCGAAACCCATAGAACAGCGCATCGACGATGCCCTCTCGAGGATGACGCTCGACGAGAAAATTGCCGTTATCCATGCGCAGTCGAAGTTCTCGTCGCCAGGTGTGAAACGTCTGGGCTTCCCTGACCTCTGGACTGACGACGGCCCTCATGGTGTGCGTCCTGACGTACTTTGGGACGAGTGGGAGCAGGCAGGACAGACCAACGACTCGTGTGTGGCCTTCCCAGCGCTCACTTGTCTGGCTGCGACGTGGAATCCGGCCATGGCTCGTCTTTATGGCGAGAGTCTGGGCGAAGAGGCACTCTACAGAGGGAAGAGTGTGATGCTGGGGCCTGGTGTGAATATCTATCGTACGCCACTCGGAGGTCGAAACTTCGAGTATATGGGCGAGGATCCCTGGCTGGCCTCTCGCATGGTGGTGCCCTACGTCAAGGGACTCCAGTCGAAGGGTGTGGCAGCCTGTGTGAAGCACTATGCCCTGAACAACGACGAGGAGTATCGTCATCAGGTGAACGTCATCATCAGCGACCGTGCCCTCCACGAGATCTATCTGCCTGCTTTCAAGGCTGCTGTGCAGGAGGCCGAGGCTTGGTCGATCATGGGTGCGTACAATCTTTATAAGAATCAGCATAACTGCCACAATGAGATCATGCTCAATAAGATCCTGAAACAGGACTGGGGCTTCGATGGTGTGGTGATCTCAGACTGGGGTGGTTGTCACGATACCGATGAGGCTGTGAAGAATGGTCTCGACCTCGAGTTTGGCACATGGACTGACGGATTGACGATGGGTAAGACCAACGCCTACGACAGTTACTACCTCGCTGATGCCTATAAGCAGGCCATCAAGGAAGGGAAGTACACCACGAAGGAACTAGACGAGAAGGTGCGCAGACTGCTCCGTCTGTTCTATCGCACGACGATGAATCGTCATAAGCCCTTTGGTTTCCTCTGCTCAGACAGCCACTACGAGGCTGCGCTGAAGATTGCCCAGGAGGGAATCGTGTTGCTGAAGAATGAAAAGGTGAAAAAGTCAAAAGGTGAAAAGGATGCTGAAACGTTATTGCCGATTGATGTGACGAAGACGAAGCGCATCCTTGTGGTGGGCGAGAACGCCATCAAGATGATGACCGTTGGTGGTGGATCTTCTTCGCTGAAGGTTCAAAAAGAGATCCTCCCTCTCGATGGCATTAATGTTCAATGTTCAAAGTTCAATGTTCAATGTGATTACGCTCGTGGTTATGTTGGCGATACGATCCAGAGTTACAATGGTGTGACGGTAGGCCGCTCGCTCTATGAGCCCCGTTCTCAGGCTGAGCTCACTGCTGAGGCTGTGGCCAAGGCCAAGGAGGCCGATGTGGTGATCTTTATCGGAGGTCTGAACAAGAGTGGCCATCAGGACAGCGAGGGTCACGACCGTCTGTCGTACGATCTGCCGTACGCCCAGAACGAGGTGATCGAGGCCATCCTGAAAGTGAATCCCCGTCTGGTCTATGTGAATATCTCTGGCAATGGTGCTGCCCTGCCTTGGCTCGCCAAGGTACCAGCCGTGGTACAGGCGTGGTTTATTGGCTCTGAGGCTGGCGAGGCCATCGCCTCTGTGCTCTTTGGCGATGTGAACCCCTCTGGCAAACTGCCTTTCACCTGGTATGCTGACCTCAATCAGTGTGGTGCCCATGCCCTGAACACCTATCCTGGCACTTGGCGCGAAGACCACAAGATCATCGACGAGGAGTATAAGGAAGGTGTCTTCGTGGGCTATCGTTGGACGGATCGTTTACAGGCGAAAAAGTCAACAGCCAATAGCCAAAAGCCAACAGCCAACAGCCAACGCCCCCTCTTTGCTTTTGGCCATGGTCTGAGCTATACAACCTTCAAATTGGGTAAGATGACGGCTGATAAGACATCGATGACTGAGGGCGACGAGATCACCTTCACCATCCCCGTCACGAACACAGGCAGCATGGCTGGTGCTGAGACGGTACAACTCTATATCAGCGACGTGGAGGCCTCTGTAGAGCGTCCTGTCAAGGAACTGAAGGCTTTCCAGAAGGTTTGTCTCCAGCCTGGCGAGACTCGTCAGGTAAGTCTGACCATCGATAAGCGTGCGCTGAGCTTCTACGACGAGGCCAACGGCCAGTGGAAAGCTGAGCCAGGCAAGTTTGAGGCACTCGCAGGCACATCGTCTGACAAGATCGTCAGTCGTTGCTCTTTTACTCTTCAATAGGTTAAATTAGTTAGGTAATGGATGTTTTAGCAAAAACCTGTCGCTGTGAAGTGGTGGGTTTTTGCCTTTTTTCATTGTATGATGCAAAATTATGAATTATGAATCATGAATTATGAATTATTTTTCGTACCTTTGCCCCACAAAGACCAACTTTATGATGAAAAGACTACTACTTACCTGGCTAATCATGGCTTCAGCGACCTTCTCGTTCGCTCAGGCGAAGGATTATAAGTCGCTACTCCTCCAGATCGATCATGTCATCGAACAGAGCCCAGAGATTGTGGGACAATATGAACGTCAGATTGAGGAAACTCGACAGCAATACCTCCATGCCCGTCAGCCTGAGGAGAAATACGAACGGGCATTCAGTCTCTATGAGCGCTACAAGTCGTTTATGAATGATTCTGCCCTCTACTACCTCAGCGAGGCCATGCATTGGGCAGAGCGTATGGATATGAAGGCGCAGGTAGGAAACTGTCTGGCGCTGAAGGCTTTCCAGTGTTCCACTGTGGGCTATTACAACGAGGCCCTCGCCTTCCTGAAGAGCATCGACAAACAACAGCTCGACAGCGTCGGACTGCGAAACTATTACCAGTCGCAGATGCATGTCTATGGCGAGTTGGGCTATTACTCTATCATCCCTCCTATGAAGGAGCAGTATTTCAAACTTCAGACCACCTATCGCGACTCGCTTTTCGCCCACATCGACCATCAGGATCCTGACTATCTGATGTATAGGATCCAGGAGTTGAAGAGTCGTGGACAACTCGAGGAGGCGCGCAAGGTGAGCGACCAGTGGGTGAGTCGTGTCAGTCCTGACAGTCGTGAGTACGCCATCGCCTGCTACTACCGTTGGCTGAGCAGCGAGGACGAGGATGAGTTGCGCTACTGGCTGTCGCAGTCGGCCTTGAGCGATGTGAGCCATGCCGTGATGGATCAGGCTTCGCTCCTCTCGCTGGCAGAGTTGCTGAATGCCGATGGCGATCTGGATCGCTCGTATCGCTATATCCGTTTTACGTGGGACTGTAACAACCGTTTCAACACCCGTATGCGCTCATGGCAGATTACGCCCATCTTGAATGTGATCGAGAAGAACTACCAGAAGGCCGTGGAGCATAACACCAGCGTGCTGCGTATGTCGATCATCGTGGTGAGCATTCTTGCCCTGCTGGTGCTGTTGGCCCTCTTCTTTGTGCATCGTAGGAACCAGCAGCTGGACAGCGCACGAAACGCCCTGAAGACCTCGAACGACGAACTGGCCTCGGCCAATAGTCTGCTCGCCACTCAGAAGGATGAACTTGCAGCCCTGAACGCTCAACTTTCAACCGTCAACTCTCAGCTCACGGAGAGCAATCGAGTGAAAGAGGAGTATATCGGACGATTCATGAGTCTCTGCTCGCAGTATATCGACAAGCTCGACAACTATCGGAAGATGGTGAACAAGAAGATGAAGAACAAGGAACTCGACGACCTGTATCAGATATCCAAGTCAACAGAGTTGAAGGAGAAAGAGCTCGAAGAACTCTACGAGAATTTCGATACCGTGTTCCTGCATCTCTTCCCCAACTTCATCGACGACTTCAACGCCCTGCTGTTGCCTGAGGTACAGGTGCAGCCCAAGGAGAACCGTCTGACGACAGATATCCGTATTTTCGCCCTGATTCGTCTGGGCATCGAGGACTCGTCGAAGATCGCAGAATTCCTGCATTATTCCGTGAACACCATCTACAACTATCGTGCCCGATTGAAGAACGGTGCCGTTGGCAATCGTGAGACCTTCGAGAAGCGGGTGAAGGAGTTGTAGGGTCAGATTTATGGTTTACAGTTTACAGATGATTACAATTAAAACAGTTATAAGTATGAATATTTCAATTTTCAATTTGCAACATTCAATGAAGCGTCTCGCTATTGGCGCAGCACTCTTCACTCTTTCACCTTTTCACCTTTTCACCTTTTCACAACCAGCCATCCCTCGCGATGCGGCCTTAGAGGCAAAGGTTGAGAAAACCCTCAAGAAGATGACCCTCGACGAGAAGATCGGCCAGATGCTCGAGCTGAACCTCGACATCATTGGTAGGATGACGGTCGAGAACGCCAAGGTGGATCGTGAGAAAGTAAGGTCCGTACTCCAGCAGTATGGCCGATCGACTGAGGAAGTGGAGGACATGCTAAAGAAGACTGACCAGCAGATCATCGACCAATTAGGTGCCTTCCCTGTGGATATCTACCAGGGCGAAACCAAGCGCATCTGGAAACTCAACGAGACGATGCTCGACACACTCATTT
>Ga0310696_10002914_pt1 | contig 21984 bp, 21 predicted proteins | sample AusTroGonzalo_MG_4_FD_203885 | JGI IMG/M metagenome (GOLD analysis project Ga0310696, IMG submission 203885) | Bovine rumen microbial communities from tropical cattle in Woodstock, Queensland, Australia - Gonzalo_02 (v2) (version 2) | ecosystem: Host-associated > Mammals > Digestive system >...
ATGTGTCAACTACCATTCCGTCCTTGATCTTCACCGCGCCGATCTCGGTTATCATGTCGTTGCTGGCATACAAACCTGTTGTCTCCAGATCAAAGCATACAAAAGTTCCGTCAAGAGGCTCGTTCTTGTAACCATCGACAGGTGAGCACATATCGTCTACAAAATAAGCCTCTGAACCGTATATGACCTTGATATCGGTACCGTTCTTCTTAAGTGTCTCGGCCGCGTTCATAGCCTCGGGGAAAGCCTGAGCTACACCGTGGTCGGTTATGGCGACGGCCTTGTGCCCGAACTCAGCGGCGCGATTGACCAGCGATCCTGCGTCATTGACGGCGTCCATCTGAGACATATTTGTATGCAGATGCAGCTCTACGCGCTTCTTTTCAGCTTTGTCGACAACACTTACTTTCTTGACAGTGGAGATCGAGCGAGCAGAGATAACGTTATCTCCGGCGTATCTATCGAACTCAACATCGCCTGATACTACTATCGTAGATCCGTTCTTGATACTATCCAGTACAGAACAGGCAGCTATCGAATCAAAGACTTTTACTGTGATAGAGCCGGTATAATCTGTTATGTCAAGTGTTATGATACTCTTATCTCCCGACCGAGTCGTCTTGGATTCTTTAGCAAAAACATCGCCCCATACGGTAGCTCTGCCGGTATCATACGCAATGCTCTCGATCGGGATCATCTTGCCCTTGCTGATACGTCCGTACAGCGGAGCAACGGTAGAAGGGATTATCCTCGGAAACAGATAATCACCCTTGCGCACTTCTATCTCGGTGGTGAACTTTTCTATTTCACTCTCGGTTCTGACAGGCTCATCATCCCTAAACAAGTTAGTCAGTTCTTCGAGCTTTTTGCGCTCGATATGTTTCTCGGCGTTTGATATAGATTCTATGTACTGCTTATCGTCTGCCGACAACTCTAAAACGCCGTCAAACTCTATGTTGAACTTCAGGCCGAACATATCGAATATAAGTTCGCTGAGTTCGGTATCGAATTCCTGAGCCTTAAGCAGAGATATGCCTCCGTGGGCGATCACTACACAAAGGGCGCTTTCTCCGCGGCGTTCCAACTCAGCGTCGTCCAGAGTTCCATTCAGACTAGGCTTCTTCGCCTTTAGAGCCGCTACAAGCTCGCTAAAGTATCCGAGCGAGAACATCTCAGGCTTATACCTAACGTTAAGTTGAACGGTATCAGCGCCTATGTCGGCATTGACAAGTGCCAGTTGAGCGTTTTCTATATCCTTCCACATCAACAATTGTGACGGACACAGATCGATACTGACGCATCTCTTATCTCTATTCACTTTAACACTACTCACAGGAGCAATGGACAGCTCGTCGCTGAACCTGACTCCATATGAAGAGAATACATCCGATAGTGTTGTCATCATTTACCTTTCTTTACTTACATCTTCTCTACTTCTTCAATCAATACATCTATCAACTTATCTTCAGGGACTTTAGCGATTATCTTATCTTTTTTGAACACTAATCCCTCGCCGTCGCCTCCGGCTATACCTATATCGGCCTCACGGGCTTCACCAGGTCCGTTTACGACACAACCCATTATAGCTACGGTTATGTCCTTATTACATCCCATCAGCCTTTTTTCAGCCTCGTTGGCGAGCTTTATCAAATCGATCTTGGTCCTGCCGCAAGTGGGACAAGACACAAATCGTATACCTTTATCACCTATTCCAAGCGACTTTAGAATATCTTTCGCCGCATATATCTCTTCTACCGGCTTATCTGTCAAAGATACGCGAATTGTATCTCCGATACCGTCTACCAACAGAGCTCCAATACCTACAGCGGATTTGATTATACCCATCCTTCGGGTACCTGCCTCGGTAACTCCCAGATGCAGAGGATAATCGCACTGCTTATCCGCAAGGCGATAGGCCTCGACCATCGTGCGAACATTCGACGACTTCATAGACAGAACTATATCAGTAAAGTCGAATTGCTCCAGCAGTGAAGCATGATACAGAGCGCTGTCGCACAACGCCTGAGCGGTAGGATGACCGTACTTAGCTAAGATGCTCTTCTCCAAAGAACCGGAATTAACGCCGATCCTGATGGGTATCCCATTGCTTTTGCAGGCCTCAGCTACAGCCTTGATACGATCATTGTCGCCAATATTGCCGGGATTGATGCGGATCTTATCCACTCCGGCCGCAACCGACTCCAAAGCAAGCTTATAGTTGAAGTGTATATCCGCTACTACAGGCACGCCAATATTCTCTTTGAGAGCATATATCAGCTTTACGGCGTCCATATCCGGAACAGCCGCTCTGATGATCTGACAGCCGGCCGCCTCAAGCTCTTTAGCCTGACGAACTGAGGCTTCTATATCCCATGCAGGCGTGTTGAGCATAGACTGCACCGAAATCTCGGCACCGCCGCCTATTCTCACATCTTTAGCAGTAACAGAAATCTTGCTGCCCATGCTTATCCTCCGCGGATCAATTTAATAACATCCATGACCGCGATCACTGCCGAGAGTCCCAGCAACAGCACCAGTCCGGTCGTATTTATTATCGACTCAACCTTACGCGGTACAGGCTTATGGAATATCGCCTCTATCAACAGCATCAGGAACCTGCCTCCATCAAGAGCCGGGAACGGCAGCATGTTGATGATACCTAGGTTGATGGTTATTATCATCATTACGAATACTATCGACATCACCGCAGTACCGAAGCCTGAGGTCTTCAAGCTCTCGGAAGCCACCTCTGTGATAGCCGAGGCTATACCGATAGGTCCGGACATATCATTGAGGCTGAACTTACCGGTGACCAATCCTGCCAGACCGGTCCACACCATCCTTACAACAGATATCGTCTCAGTAAAAGTTGACGACAATACTGTTCCGAAGTTCTTTTCAATCGGATTGACTGTGAAGTCCTGTTGTATAGTCGGTTTGTCTTCATTATCGGATTTCAGAGTCAGGAGATCAATATCATGCAGAACGATACGTTCTCCGTCGCGCATTACCGTCATATCAGTACGGTAGCGCTGTCTTTTTTCTCTGAATTCTATCACAGGATACTTGCCGTCAGTCTTGACGCCAAGCTCCTTTGAGATCTTTTTGTAGTACTTGCAGAATATCTTATACGCGCTTTCGCGGTCATCTGCCGTTCTCAGCTCATCCTGTGAACTGTACAACATCTTAACGACTGCTGTGATGGCGTCATTATCAGTCTTTTCAGTAACATTTTGGCTGGCGTAGTTGAACAGATCTGTCGCGCAGTCCTCTTTATAAACAATAAAATCGTTTCCGTCCACTTCAGTCACGGGCAATGTTGAGATCGCAAAAGACAGATCCGTATACGTATTGACCGCATATCCGCCCACATCGACTATCTTATCTCCTACCTGCAGATCACTGACCGAAGAGAAAGACAGCTGGCCGAATCCGGTGACCTCTGTACCTGCAAAATAAGGCTTAGGCAGGAGCGTGATCATCATCAGCACAAGACCGAACAGTATATTCATCACTGCTCCGGCAATGATGACTATCATCCTCTTCCATATCTTAGCGTTGTTGAACGCTCTAGGATTCTCGCTGTCCTCGTCCTCACCTTCCATGGCGCAATAGCCGCCTATCGGAAAAAGTCTGAACGAGTACTTTGTTTCACCCTTTGTAAAGCCGAACAGTCGTGGGCCCATACCCAGTGAAAACTCATTGACCTTTATGCCACTCTTTTTGGCGGCGATGAAGTGTCCTCCCTCATGAACAAAAATGATGAGCTCAAATAATACTACCGCAATAACTATCAGAGCAATGGCAGTAAGAACAGAAATAATATCATCTCCAAGTTAATTCGTATATACCAAAACGACAAACAATAAGAATGTCAGATAATCTATTTGATCACCGATCAAAAAATCGCGCGATGAATTCTCTGGCCATAGCGTCAGCGTCGAGCACATCCTGTATACAAGAGGCTTTGCCTACTGTGCACTCATCTACCGCAGCGCTGACAGACTCGCCGATATCAAGGAAAGATATCTTATGATCGCGGAACAGCTTGTTGGCGGCTTCATTAGCTCCGTTGGCTACAGCAGGATACAGTCCGCCTTTCTTCATAGCGCGCTTACATGCCGCAAGGCACTTGAAGGTCTTATCATCAGGCTGATAGAACGTCATCTGACTGATCTTTGACCAGTCGACTTCAGACACAGGCGAAGGATATCTCTCGGGATATGTTATAGCGTACTGGATAGGTATCCTCATATCAGGCAGACCTATCTGAGCCAGAATCGAATTATCATCGAACTCGATCATCGAGTGTATCAGACTCTCGCGATGCACCACGACCTCGATATCATCGGGATCCATATCGAAGAGCCATGCCGCCTCAATTATCTCGAGGCCTTTATTCATCATAGAAGCGCTGTCTATGGTTATCTTAGCTCCCATATTCCAGTTAGGATGCTTAAGAGCCTGTTCAACGGTCACATCTTTGAGTTCATCGTAGCTTCTGCCGAAGAACGGTCCTCCGGATGCTGTGAGAATGATCTTCTTAAGCGATCTTTTATGCGGAGCAGCCTGCAGGCATTGGAATATTGCCGAGTGCTCGCTGTCAACAGGCAGCAACTTTACCCCGTTTTTCTTTACCGCGTCCATAACCAGCTCGCCGCCGGCTACAAGAGTCTCTTTGTTGGCGAAGGCAATATCCTTACCGGATTCTATAGCGGCAAGAGTCGGCTCAAGACCTACCATTCCTACGACAGCGTTCACCATCATATCGGAGCCTTCAGACGCAATTTGAAGCAGTCCATCCATACCGGCTAGTATCTTTGTAGATGTATCGGCCACTCTGACACGCAGATCCTTAGCGCAGTCATGATCAACTACAGCGGCAACATCAGGTTTGAACTCTCTTATCTGATCCTCGAGTAAATCTATGGTACTGTACGCCGACAGAGCTGATATACCGATGCCGAGCTTTCGGGCGACCTCAAGGGTCTGAGTGCCGATAGAACCTGTAGAACCTAATACAGCTATACGATCGTTCATCATGCGGCTACCTGTTCAGCGATAATAGTGAAATACTGTGAGAAGATAAGGACAGATGTAGAACACAGAATAACAGAATCAAATCTGTCGAGAAGTCCTCCGTGACCGGGCATAAGATTGCCGTAGTCCTTGATGCCGCAATATCTCTTTACAATTGAGAACAGCAGATCTCCGCCGATAGATATCAGCGAGTTGATGAATCCTATAACGGGAAGTATCGCGTAATTGATATAAACATTACCGTAGATAAGTGAGAACACATAACCTACGAGGAGAGGGCCTGTTGTGGCTACTATCACGCCACCGATAGCTCCCTCAACAGTTTTCTTAGGGCTGATATTCGGGCAAAGTTTGTGCTTTCCGAACGCTGAACCGGCGAAGTACGCCGCCGAGTCAGACAGCCATGGGATACCCATTATGAGTATAGCCCAAAAAGAAGTGAATTTGTTATCGGCGCAGGAGCGGATGTTGTATACTCCGAAAGACACGGCGATCAACAGCACTCCGAAAAACGAGAACAGCATATCTTCTACACTGATAGTTGTGTGGAAGAACACAGCAAACATGCATACAAAAAGTACAAACACATAAATGGGGATGTACATCAGCGGAGTCATATAAACTCCCGGAAGATATATCGTACCGGGAATTATGACCGCAAACGCCACACAAGGGATAAATAGCTTGAGCTTCTTCTGTAATCCCTTGGCGCATAGAAAGTCACTGCATATAACGCCGCAGAAGATAGCAATCGCCGTACCGAGCACTATGCTGTTCATTTCGCTGAAGTACAGCACAAGGTAGCCGAAAGCCATCCATATGGCTGCTGTAATCAATCTCGTCTTCATACCTAAACCTAAACCTTATCAAAAATTTTCTCAGACGCCGCCGAATCTTCTGTTGCGCTTAGCGTACTCGATCAGAGCCGCGTCCAAGTCCCTGTCCTTGAAATCCGGCCACAGCACATCCATGATGACATATTCGCTGTAAGCCGACTGCCACAGCAGAAAGTTAGATGTTCTGTGCTCTCCGCTGGGTCGTATGATCAAGTCGGGGTCGGGTTCTCCCTTGGTATACAGGTGATCTGATATCACCAATGTATCTATGTTGTCAACATCAAGCTGTCCGTCTTTGACCTCAGACGCAATACTGCGTATGGCGTGGATCAGTTCATCTCTGCCGCCGTAGTTCATGGCTATGTTCAGAACCATTCCGGGGCGATCCTTAGATATAGCCTCATTCTCTTCCATCAGCTTGAGCAGTTCAGGCGAGAACGCAGTTCTGTCGCCTATGAACCTGATGACGATATCATCATCTTTGAAGTCGTCCAGAGCCTCCTGCAGATAATCCTTGAAGAGCCTCATGAGCGCATCGACCTCTTCTTTAGGTCTGCTCCAGTTCTCGGTGGAGAACGCGTATACCGTCAGATAACGTATGCCGATATTACTGCAATAACGGGTTATCTTGCGGAACACCTTTGCTCCGGCAGAATGTCCGGCCGAACGAGGCAGTCCGCGCTTGCGCGCCCATCTGCCGTTGCCGTCCATGATGATGCCTATATGTTCGGGTAGCTGTATCCCCGAGATATCTACCTCGGGCTGTTGTTTCTTCCTGGAGAAGAACATATCAAATCTCCATGATCTCTTTCTTTTTCTTGTCAGCGATGGAATCTACCTCTTTGATAAACTTATCAGTAGCTTCCTGAGTCTTTTTCTCGCCCTGCTTAAGATCGTCCTCAGTCAGATCGCCGTTCTTCTTCATGCCCTTGAGCTTTTCGATAGTATCACGGCGTACGTTGCGGATCTGTACCTTGGTATCCTCTGCGATATGAGCGATATCCTTAGCGATCTCTTTACGCTTATCCTCTGTGAGCGGAGGGAATATCAGGCGGATAATCTTTCCGTCATTCTGCGGATTGATGCCGATATCGGACATCTGGATAGCTTTCTCGATCATTCTCAGCACAGAAGCGTCCCAGGGCTGGATGATCAGAGTACGTGCTTCGGTAACAGATACTGCAGCCAGCTGGTTGATGGGCGTAGGCGTGGAGTAATAGTCGACAGTGACCTTGTCGAGCACAGCAGGATTAGCTCTGCCGGCGCGAATCGTCTTATACTCATCGATGAGATGATTGATACGGCGCTGCATGCGCTCATCGTTCTTCTTTAATACTTCTTTCATGACAGTACCTCCTGTGTCAATTTGTTACCAGTGTTCCGATATTGGAATCGCATACAGCCTCATAGATATTGTCAGGCTCAGCGATACTGAATACTTTGAGTCCGATATTGTTGTCTTTGCATATAGCGGCGGCAGTGGAATCGATCACCTTAAGATCCTTCTCCAGAACTTCCTGGAACGACAGCTGTTCATAACGCTTAGCATCCGCGTTGGTCTTAGGATCCTTATCATAAACGCCGTCAACAAGGGTGGCTTTGAGGATGATCTCAGCCTCGATCTCAGCTGCTCTTAGCGCCGCGGCTGTATCCGTGGAGAAGAAGGGATTTCCGGTTCCGCAGCCGAAGATAACCACTCTGCCCTTTTCAAGATGCCTGATAGCTCTGTTGCGGATATACGGCTCTGCTACCTGCCTCATGCTGATTGCGGTCTGTACACGAACATCCACGCCTATCTGTTCAAGCGCGTCGGCTACACCCAAAGCGTTTATGGTAGTAGCGAGCATGCCCATGTGGTCGGCTCTGGTTCGATCCATCTCGCCGCTGGAGCGTCCGCGCCAGAAGTTGCCGCCGCCTACGACGATTCCTACTTGTACGCCGGCCTCTGTCAGCTTTTTGATCGGTTCACAGAATGAAAGTACCGTATCAAAGTCGATTCCGGTCTTCTGTTCTCCGGCTAAAGATTCGCCTGATAATTTTAACAAAACTCTCTTGTATATTGGTTTCACACATATCACTCCATATTACAATAATCCCATAATATTTTACTACAATATCATCTTTTTGTAAAGTAAAAGAGAGCAATTCTATCGGGTATTATGCAACAAATATTACGTCCTAATTTATTGGATAATACACAAAAGATTTTAACATTCTATTAACAGTGAGAGAATTATTATAAACAGGTGTATCAAAATGCTGTATTTTTCGAATGCAGAATTATAATAAGCACAAAAAAGCGAGAGCATTACGCTCTCGCTCATTTGAATGCATTATCAGATTACTTTACCATGCTGGCAACTTCAGCAGCAAAGTCATCCTGCCTCTTCTCGATGCCCTCGCCCTTCTCAAAGCGGATGAATTTCTCGATAGAGATAGCGCCGCCGAGCTTCTTGGCGGTAGCCTCGGTGTACTTGCCGACTGTCATGGAGCTGTCCTTGACGAACTCCTGATCCACAAGGCAGTTCTCCTTGAAGAACTTACCGATCTTGCCCTCAACGATCTTGTTGAGAACCTGCTCTGGCTTGTTAGCCATCTTAGGATCGTTCTTCATCTGGTCTACCATGATGCTCTTCTCATGCTCGATGACCTCAGCAGGAACAGAAGCCTCGTTGAGATAAGGAGTGTTCAGAGCTGCGATCTGCATAGCGATATCCTTGCCGTAAGCCACGAACTCAGGGCTGGCTGTATCTATATCGGTAGCGAAGTTGACCAGAACGCCGATCTTACCGCCGGCGTGAACATAAGCTACACAAGCGCCGTTAACTTTCTCAAAGCGGCGGATCTGGATGTTCTCACCGATGGTGAGGACCTTCTCCTGCAACAGCTCGGCAACTGTCATATCAGAGCCGTCAGCCTTAAGAGCAAGGAGAGCCTCAACGTCTGCAGGAGACTGGTTGAGAACGGTCAGTGCGCAGGTCTTTACAAAAGCCTGGAAGTCAGCGTTCTTAGCAACGAAGTCGGTCTCAGCGTTGACTTCGATAACCACGCCGGCTGTATTATTGTCGTTTGTGATAGCGAGAGCGATACCCTCGGCAGCGATTCTGTCAGCCTTCTTGGCCTGCTTAGCAAGGCCCTGCTTTCTTAATACATCGATAGCGGCTTCCATATCGCCGTTAGCCTCTGTGAGAGCCTTTTTGCAGTCCATCATGCCGCAGCCGGTCTTCTCGCGGAGAGCCTTTACATCCTGAGCTGTAAATGCCATATATACCAATCCTTTCGAAATTTATTCGTTATTATTACTCTTCTACGATATCGGTCTCGGGCTCAGCTTCAACAGCTGCAGCGCCCATCTGACCCTCTTTACCCTCGATGATAGCGTTAGCCATAGCGCCGGCGATCAGCTTGACAGCGCGGATAGCGTCGTCGTTACCGGGGATGACATAGTCAACATCGTCGGGGTCGCAGTTGGTGTCAACAATAGCTACGATCGGGATACCTAGCTTCTTAGCCTCTGCTACAGCGATCTTCTCTTTTCTGGGATCTACGATGAACAGAGCGCCGGGCATCTCGGACATCTCCTTGATACCGCCGAGGAACTTCTCGAGCTTCTCGATCTCGAGGTTGAGCTTGATAACTTCCTTCTTGGGCAGCAGATCAAATGTGCCGTCCTCTTCCATAGTGCGGAGCTGCTTTAAGCGAGCGATCCTTCTGCGGATAGTGGTGAAGTTAGTGAGCATGCCGCCCAGCCATCTGGCGTTTACATAGAAAGCGCCTGCACGGGTAGCCTCGTCCTTTACGGACTCCATAGCCTGCTTCTTGGTACCAACGAAGAGAACGTTCTTGCCCTCCATCGATATCTCTTTAATGAAGTTATAGGCCTCTTCGAGCTTAACAACGGTCTTCTGTAAGTCGATGATATAGATACCGTTGCGCTCTGTGAAGATGTAAGGAGCCATCTTGGGATTCCATCTTCTTGTCTGGTGACCGAAGTGTACGCCGGCCTCCAGAAGCTGTTTCATAGAAACTACTGACATAAGTTTACCTCCTTAGGTTAAAACCTCCGTCGAAACCGGAAATTTTAGCGAAAAAATCACGAATTCTGCTCCGTGACACCTTACCGCTAAGCCTCGACGTGCGTAATGCCTAGATATTTTATCACATAAAAACAAAAAAATCAAGCATTTCCTTAGGAAAATGCTTGATTTCTTGATAATCTTTTGAGCAATTACATATCGAAGAATCTGACATAGTCAAGCGAGCAGACATACTGCTGAGCCTCATGCCAAGAACTTGTGCAGTAGTTAGACGCATAGAACACACGGATCCTGTGCTGTACTGCAGAGCCGCCCTGGTCAAATATGAAGCTGACTACATCTTTACAATCCTGGCTCGGAGTGATATCCATGGAGCCGTAGTAGCCGTTCTCAGAGATAACGTCAGCGATGTTGGTATATCCACCGGCGATATAAGTATCTCTCAGACACTGAGCTACAAGCGCCATACCGATATAACCGGTAGAGCCTGCCTCACCCATGATGATACGTTCTGCTAAATCTCTGTCGACATCGCTCAGAGCGATAGAGTAACCCACATAGTTCGGGTCGGGGTTATCGATATCCATCAGATATCCGCCGCCGTCAGTGGCCTGAACTTCAGGCGCTTCGGGTTCTTCATCTGCATCGCCTTCTGAAGGTGTAGAGCTGCTTTCAGGCTCAGGAGAGGTCTCGGCAGTAGTTTCAGGTTCAGTTGACTCTTCGACAGGTTCTGTCGGGATTTCATCAACGTCCTCCTCATCAACTTCTGCTTCTTCGTCCGCGGCTATGATGGCGAGCTGTTCGCTGACAGCGAGCTGTGCTTCCTTCTTAGCCTCGTCCATTGTGATTGCTCTCTGTGTGAGAACAACATCCTCTGCTGAGGGTATATTATCTGTATTAGTCATTTCGGTTTCTGTTTCCACATCGGCGTCACTCGCAGCTCCTACTTCAGGCGCGAGATTCAGAGCGGTGGTCAGCAGTAAAACTATGCACAGACCGAGCAGAACGTTACGATAAATCGTCTTCATTACTTTACTCAAAATTCCGCCTCCTTTTATAGTAGTCTTTCGGTTATCCGAAGTAAAAAATGACCCAAGAACCCAAAGGTCCCGTTCATTTCGTGTACTATTAAATCACAAAGTTACAATAATTGCAAGTTTGTAACTTTTTCGTTTTGATTCTAATTCGACATTAAAATCGCCTTTTGATTCTAATTCCGAATTATTCTTAGTAAATAATGTACAACATATACAATAAAAGATAGTGCAATATGCTAATGCTCACAAAAATAAATGGTGACAAATTGTTACAAATTTATGACGTTTTTTTGCTTTATTTGGCATTTTTTGCACTGATGAATCGACTAAAATCGCATCTTCGCCTATTAAACATATCTTTTCCCACGAAATATACACGTCGTCACTATGGCCGAAAATCAGACTCAACAGCCTGTTTCGTCCGTATACGACCAGTGAGATCACTTTTGCATCCTTTGTGTCTATCTCCAGATCATCTACATAGCCGATCCGGCATCCGTCAGAGGCGTTTATCACCTCTTTTTTGCGCAGTTCCTGAAGTCTGCAAGGCATCCCTATCACTCCCTGCTCTATGATATGCATTGTAGACTATCAATATTTCTATTTTTATAAGCCAATGTTAAGGTAATGTAAATTCTGACTAATTAGGACAAAAAGAAAAGGACTGCCTCAGCAGTCCTTTCAAAATTTCATTAGATTATTTAATATCCGTGAGCTTCCTTGAGCATCATATCCTTGACCTTCATCAGTCGGGTCTGGGTACTTCTCTCATTCTCATCCAGCTTTCGGGTGATATACCGTATCTGCTCGCGAGTCTCAGGGATCATAACGTGCTCCAGCGCATTTACTCTGCGTCGTGTCTTTTCGATCTCATCCGCCATAAGCTGACAGGATTTTTCTATTTCTGCGAGCTTGATCAAATCTGGCAGAAGATCGGCAAGCGATTTTACCGCGTCGTCCAGGTCGGCAGATGTGAAAGCAAATCCGTAGGAGTAGATATCGTTGGGATCAGGAGTTCGAGTATCATATCCGAATACCGGTATATCAACACTCATCACGTTGCGGTGATCAGTGGTCACATAGACCTCCTGCTTTGGAGCGAGCAGAGCAGCTTTCAGCGATTCTTCACTCATGCTGGCTTTTGCAAGCACAAAGTTCGAGTTAGCCTGTTTAATACTCTCTTCGACCTTGACTCTCAGCATGCGATTCTCCCTGACCATCTCCAGGAAGCGGCGCATCAGCTCATCTCGCTTATCCTTAAGGAGCTTGTGTCCACGAGTAGCGGTATTCAGTTTTCGCTTCAGGCGCGTTAGCTCCATTCTGGTAGGATTCACCTGTTTAACAGCCATGTTATCAAATCCTTACGGTAGTATAGAGAAATAATCACTTCTTATCATAATACATATCGAGATACTTATCATCGATACGCTTGAGTTCGGTACGGGGCAAGATCCTAAGCAGTTCCCAGCCCAGATCCAAAGTTTCTTCGATCGAGCGGTTAACTGTATAACCCTGAGATACATACTCTTTCTCGAATCTGTCGGCGAATTTCGCATACAGCTTATCGATATCGGTCAGCGCGGATTCACCAAGGATGACCATGAGTTCTTTTGCGTCCTTACCTCTCGCATACGCTGAGAAGAGCTGATTCATAGTGTTGCTGTGATCGGCTCTGGTCTTGCCCTCGCCTATTCCCTTATCCTTGAGTCGGGACAGTGAAGGAAGAACATCGATTGGAGGAGCGATATTCTTACGATACAGCTCACGCGACAGAATGATCTGTCCCTCGGTGATGTATCCGGTCAGGTCGGGGATCGGATGGGTCTTGTCATCCTCAGGCATGGTCAGGATCGGGATGAGGGTGATGGAACCTGTCTTGCCCTTCTGACGACCTGCTCTCTCATAAAGAGTAGCAAGGTCTGTATACATATATCCGGGATATCCGCGGCGTCCGGGAACTTCCTTACGCGCGGCAGATACCTCGCGGAGTGCGTCGGCATAGTTGGTGATATCGGTCATGATGACCAGTACGTGCATATCAGCTTCAAACGCGAGATATTCGGCGGCGGTCAAAGCCATACGAGGAGTAGATATGCGCTCGATCGCGGGGTCGTTCGCGAGGTTGACGAACATTACCGTTCTGTCGATAGCGCCGGTCTCTTTGAAACTCTCGATAAAATAGTTGGACTCTTCGAAGGTGATACCCATAGCCGCGAATACGACCGCGAACTGCTCGTCTGTACCTCTGACCTTAGCCTGACGAGCTATCTGAGCCGCGAGCTGAGCATGAGGCAGACCGGAAGCTGAGAATATAGGCAGCTTCTGACCTCTTACCAGTGTGTTCAGTCCGTCGATAGCTGAAACTCCGGTCTGGATAAACTCCTGAGGATAATTTCTTGCATATGGATTCATGGGCAGACCGTTGATATCCATTCTCTTGACGGGCAGGATATCCGGACCTCCATCTATGGGCTTGCCCATGCCGTCGAATACTCTGGACAGCATATCGGTGCTTACACCAAGCTCCATGGACTTGCCTAAGAACCTGACCTTGGAGTTAGAGAGGTTGATGCCGGCAGCTGAATCAAACAGCTGTACAAGGGCATCTTCACCGTTGATCTCAAGAACTTTACAGCGTCTAACCTCTCCGGAGGTGAGTTCGATCTCGCCGAGGTCATTGTAGTTAACTCCGCTGACGCCCTTAACGAGCATCAAAGGGCCGGCTACCTCTTGAATAGTCCTGTATTCCTTCGGCATTATTACTCATCTCCCTTCTTGATGATGCTATCAATATCTATATCTAGGTTGTGGAGAATATCGTCGAATACTGTATCGATCTCATTCTCCTGTACATACTTGAAACGACCGATGCGCTCTCTGATCGGCATATTGATCATAGCTTCAAGGTTAGCGCCCTTATCAAGAGCGGCAGTGGTCTTGTCAAAGAACGCGAGTACCAGCTCCATCATCCTGTACTGCTTTTTGAGAGTAGAATAAGTATCCGTCTCATGGAAAGCATTCTGATGCAGGAAGTCCTCTCTAATAGAACGTGCCGCCTCGAGTTTGAGACGATCGGACTTGGACAGAGCGTCCATACCGACCAGCTTGACGATCTCTTCGAGTTCGCTCTCTTCCTGCAGCAGATGCATGATGCGTGCCCTGAGATCCATCCAGTCGCCGGCTACGTTATCCTTATACCACTGCGCCATCGTATCAATATACAGTGAATACGATGTCAGCCAGTTGACAGCCGGGAAATGTCTTTTATAAGCAAGTCCTGCGTCGAGTCCCCAGAATACCTTTACGATACGCAGAGTAGCCTGGGATACAGGTTCAGAAATATCGCCGCCGGGAGGTGAAACCGCTCCGATGACCGACAGAGAACCTTCTTCATCCTTAGAACCGAGTGTTATCACTCGGCCGGCTCTCTCATAGAACTGAGCCAGTCTGGAACCGAGATAAGCAGGATAGCCTTCTTCGCCGGGCATCTCTTCAAGACGACCGGACATCTCTCTGAGAGCCTCAGCCCATCTGGAGGTCGAATCTGCCATGAGAGCTACGGAGTATCCCATATCGCGGAAGTATTCTGCGATCGTGATACCGGTGTATATCGAAGCCTCGCGAGCCGCAACAGGCATATCCGAGGTGTTGGCGATCAACACGGTACGTTCCATCAGGCTGTGACCGGTCTTTGGGTCGACAAGCTCAGGGAACTCGTTGAGAACATCGGTCATCTCGTTGCCGCGCTCGCCGCAGCCGATGTATACAACTATATCCGCCTCAGCCCATTTAGCAAGCTGATGCTGAACAACGGTCTTTCCGGAGCCGAAAGGTCCGGGAACCGAAGCTACGCCGCCTTTAGCGATCGGGAACAGCGTATCTATCACTCTCTGACCTGTTATGAGCGGCATATCGGGCGAAAGCTTCTTTTTGTAAGGTCTGCCGATACGGACAGGCCACTTCTGCATGAGAGCTATGTTGTGCTCTTCGCCGTCATCGCCTGTGATCACAGCAACTGTATCGGTCACGACATACTCGCCGCTGTTGATATCTTTGACAGTTCCGCTGACGCCATGAGGCACCATGATCTTGTGCAGGACGATCTCTGTCTCTTGCACGGTGCCGATAACATCGCCGGCCTCTATCCTGTCGCCTGCCTTGACTTCAGCTCTGAACTGCCACTTTTTATCTCTCTTAAGAGCAGGTACCGAGATACCGCGGCTAAGGTTGTTGCCGCTGATCTCCATGATATCGTCCAGAGGGCGCTGGATACCGTCGTATATACTTTGTATCAATCCGGGGCCAAGCTCGACTGAGAGCTGGCTGCCTGTGGATACCACAGGCTCGCCGGGTCCCAGACCCGATGTTTCTTCATAAACCTGGATCGAAGCAAGGTCGCCGTGCATCTCGATGACCTCGCCTACGAGGTTCATACCGGAAACATGCACAACGTCGTACATATTACATTCACGCATGCCCTCCGCGATGACCAGAGGTCCCGCTACCTTCTTTATAACACCTGTATTCATAGTATCATTCCTTTAGCTATATCTGCTTAATCGTTGAATATATCGCTGCCGACCGCCTTTTCGACCGATGCCTTGACTGCCCTCAGACCCTCTCCGGTGTTTCCGACAACACCCGGTATCAGTATCACAGCCGGCGCAGGCTCGCTCTTATACTTATCGATCTCTTTACCGAGCTGAGCAGCGGCGGCCTCGGTAATGTAAATAATACTGTAGTTCTCGCTCTGGCAGAGCTTCTTGAACATTTGAGCGCAATCATCGCAGTTATCGGTAAAATATGTGTCCAATCCCAACGCCGCGAAGCCGTATACGCTCTCTTTATCTCCGAAAACAGCTATCTTAGACATACATCATCCTCAGCCTTTCTTTGATTATCTCTTCCGGCAGGTCGTTGATCTTAGCCGACATTATCATCCTGACAGCCTTGATCTCATTGAGGCGAGCTATAATATAAGCCACGACCGCGCCTATATCGAAAGGCTCCCACTTCTGGGGCTTCGTTTCAATTGTCAGACGATCATCGCACCACTTTTCAAAGGCTGACATCGAGCGCTCAAGAGCATCGACCGAATCTTTATAATCTGTAGTCTTCAGATAAGCGACTACATCATCCACGCCCATAGCGGAGGCGGCTGCAAGACGTTTGACATCCAGCGTATCACATTCTGCAAGCGCTCTGAGGATGAAGTCCTGAGGCTTTTTGACCTTAGCGCATCGTACAGCCGTCTTGATATCTGCCGAAGCAACCATCAGCTCGCAGTATAAGCGAACTATATCGTTATCGCTGTTCTTACCCAGGCTGTAGACATATTCCATGCAAGCCTTGTCGATGATTATATCGCACAGCTGTCCGTCTGAGGTCTGCAGCAGAGTTGTCATTGCCTTTCGGGCAGTATCACGCAAATACTCCGGAACATCCTCGTACTCTCTGCGCTTTAGAGCATCGTATATAGCGGCTCCGTCACTGACAGAATCCTTTAGCAGCATATCATCCGGCTCGATATCGCGTGTGATACACTTAATAGCGACCTTAAGGTTATGAAAGTCCTTTTCGACCAACATAAAATCGAACACCGAACGGTCTGGAACAATCTCGTCAATGAACTTCCACAGCTTATCCTCCTCATTTTTGAGCAGTGCCTCGGGGTTCTCATCGGAAGAATTATCGCCCCAGCCTTTGTCCTTGAGCAGTCTTATAGCTGACGCTGTATCTCTGGCGGAAAGGAGCTGAGTAAGATCGCTGTCACTGAGCAGACGTGTCTCACGATAACGGATACGCGCTACTGCATATGTGTAATCTTGCTGCATAGTATCTCCCTTCTAGAACAGGAGCTTTCCGGCTTTGTCCTTAAGTGTTTCGTTCTCTGATGCGAAGATCGCGTCGAACGAACAGTTCTCGTCAATACCGCCGTATACCAGGATAAATCCGGCGTCTATTGCGGCGCTCTCTGGGGATAAAGTCAGCTTGCCGCGCGATACCTTGTTGATCTCACTGATATATTCCTTAGGCATACGCTTTTTATCCTTATCCGAGAATTTGATCTCGCCGTTCTGTTCGAGTGAATTCTTCTCTATCATTTTCAGTATAAGCTCAAAGTAAGCTTCATCCTGCAGGCTCTTGACCTCCTGCAGGCCCTTACCGAGCATCTCGTCGATGATATCCTGCTTTGTGCAGAGCAGTGTCTTGCGCTCCTCAAGCTCAGCCGCAGAATCGCTGCGCTTCTTGATATCTACTACCTTATCTTTGAGGATCTTTTCAGAATCGGCTTGTATCTTAGCCGCGTCTTCACGAGCTTTCGAGAGGATAGCTTCAGCCTTATTCTGAGCCGATGTGATAATCTCTTCGCAGACAGCGCTGGTATCATCTTCGATATGTTTGATTATCTTATCGATACCCGACATATGGATCACCGAATCTTACATTGCGGCAATGCCGAAGATAGCGAGTATGGAAATAAGCAGTGCGAGGATAGCGTAGGTCTCTACCATAGCGGGAAGGATGATGGCCTTGCCCATCTGGTCGGGCTTCTTAGCGACTGTAGCGATACCTGCGACAGCGCACTTGCTCTGATAAATAGCTGAGAACAGACCGGCAAAAGCGATAGGCATCGCAGATGCGAAGTACAGAGCGCCCTGCAGCAAGGAGATCTCCTTGACCTGACCGATCAGACCCACGTTAGACAGAATCAGGAATCCTACAAGAAGTCCGTAGATACCTTGAGTAGCCGGCAGAAGCTGGAAAATAAGGACCTTGCCGAACAGCGAGGGCTCCTCGGCGAGTACGCCTGCAGCAGCCACACCGGCTCTGCCTACGCCGATAGCTGAACCGATACCGGCCATAAGAGTCGCGATCGCGGCGCCTAAAAGCGCTAAGAATAAACCTGAGTTGTTTAATATTTCTGTCATGTTAGTTTTCCTCCTTGACTGTATAATGCTTAGTGTTTATTTTAAAGGGTTTGAACTCTCGGCCTCCGCCCTTATAGAACTTGCCGAAGAATTCAACGAATTGCAGCCTGTTTGTATGCACATAAGCTCCAAGAGCGTTTATGCCGATATTAAGACCGTGTCCGATGATGAATATCAGGGTGAACACGATTATACCCAGTATTCCGCTGCCCATCATGCTGCCGATCTGGTTGAACACCTGAGCAATAACGCCGGTGGCCAAACCCAGAGCCAGCAGACGGCTGTAGGATAAGATATCGCTGAGATATCCTGTCGCTCCGTAGAGTCCGTATACGCCCTTCAAGAAACGTTTGATAGGGTTCTTGCTCTCTCTGCCGGAGAAGAACAGTATCAACAGCGCGCCGATACCGGCCATGATACCGCCTATCGTTCCCCATATGGAAGGCAGCACAAATCCTGCTATATTGCCCATCATATCCATAGTCAGCAGCGCAAGTATAGCTCCGCCGACCAGCAGATACCAGCTGATGACGTCATATATCACAGCCAGATAATCCTTGTGACGGATATCGTTATACGCCATGATCGCAAGTCCTGCAAACAGATGAATGATACCCAGCAGGAACGAGAACATCAGCATCTTCATCGGATCAGATACCGGATTGAACCATATCGGAGTGACCAGACCGGGTATCTGCGGAGGCGGCGTATGGAAGAATGTATTGGATATCACTGCCACCGCGTCGCCGAAGAACGATCCGAACAGCAAGCCCCATATGGTGGTGGATACTCCGCACCAGAAGAACATCTTCATGGAGCGTCTCAATCCGCTCTCCATATTCTTGAACTTCTTTAGCAGGATGCCGCACGCCAGAGCCATGACCATTCCGTAACCGGCGTCAGAGAACATCATGCCGAAGAACACATAATAGAATATAGCCATTATAGATGTGGGGTCGGCCTCGTGGCGGTCGGGATAGCTGTACGAAGCCAGCACCGACTCAGTAGGCTCAGCAAACTTATTGTTCTTTAGCCTAACCGGTGTATCGTCAGTGTCACAATCCTCAAGCTCGACCTCGGCGTCAAAATTATCTTCAAGATATTTTTTCAGTTCCGGGGCGTCTTGAGCAGCTATATAACCGGACATAACAAATGTATTGTTCGAGGTAGCTATATCGTCAAAAGCCTTGTATCTCTCGGCTTTCATCACGTAATAGTCCTCTAAGAACTCGAGCTTTGAGTAATAATCCGAATATGCCTTGATGTTCTTCTCGTTCTCAAGGATCCTGCCGTCGCGGTTATTGAGATGCTTTTTGATCTCTTTCTCCCTGATTTTAGGAGCTACCGGCGACTGGTATGTCGGATACTCAAAGCCAATGCGTCTCAGCGCATCCGATACAGCGTCCGTATTCACACTCGACGTCAGGACAAACACGCAGGTCTGGTTCTCGTCGCTGTGGACAACTTCGACGTCGATATCGTCAACATCCGGAACGATCGCCGCGAGCTCCTGACATATCTCAGTGGAGGTTTTTGGCTGAGAGAACTTGCCGATAAAGGCTTTTGTCATGCCTGTACCGGTGAAACTCATCGGCACATCCAGACCCAGCCACGGCTGTATGGCCTCAAGCTGTGAATTATACTTGACCTTTTCAGCCTCGTTTGTATCGATATTCTTTTGATATGTTATCAAGTCGTAGGCTACCTTAAGGATCTCCTGCGTTTGACCGGCCAGCTCATCATACTCAGCCTTGGTCAGTTGTTCACGACCTTTGAATGAGGTTAATAAGCCTTTTTTATGCGGAGAGTACTTAGAGAGTATCTCTCGGGCTTCTTGAGCGGTTTTAGCAAGGCTTCGATACTGAGTCTGGAAGGACGACGTATCTTCTTTACAGAATACGCTGTCATCGATGTCAACATCCTCGATCTCAACTACTCCGCGCCGCTGAAGCACATTCAGGATATCCTTGCAGTATTTTATCAGCGCACATACATTTATGCGCTGCATCTTGAGCATTGGCATATATGCTCCTCCTTACTGCTTTATACCAGTGTTTCCTCTATCAGCTTATTGATTATATTTTGTCTGAGGTTCATAGTCTTTTCTTTGAGAGCAGCTGCATTCTCTTGTGCAGCCTCTTTGCGCTCGGCTACTGCGGCGTCGGCTTTCGCCTTCGCCTCACCCAGAATGACGCGCTCGCGTTCTGCGGCGGCGGACTGAGCGTCAGCTATGATATTTTGAGCCTGAGATTCGGCTTTGGCAACGATTGACTCGGCCTTCAGCTCGGCTTCATCGCGAGCCTGCGAGGCTTTGAGTTCAGCCTCTTTGACCCTATCTATAGTATGCTTAGCCATTATATCACCCCAAATACTGTATTTTATACCATTACTATAATAAACGCAAGATCATCAATAGTCAAATGTTTTTTGACGGAATCTGCGTAAAATCACATATTTGACAAAGAAATAACAATCTATCCCCCATTTTTATACACTTTTCAAGTGACAAATATGATAAATCAACTTTTATCTCTTCAAAAGACATATTAACGCATTACCTCTTTGACAGATATTTCGGCGCTGACATGAGATAATATCACAGGGGGGATACGTAACGGTAGTATATGTCGACATACTGATATTTACAAACACAGTCATCAACTTTATGCTGCTCTTGACGGTTGAAAGACTGCTTAAGCTAAAGGCAAATGATATACGCGCTGCTGTAGCGTCGCTTATCGGTTCGCTGGGATCTTTGAGCGGATTTTTAAATATCAGCGGTTTTTTGTTATCGTTCTTAATAAAAGCGGTCGTGACGGTAACCTTAGTTCTGATAGCATTTGGGTATAACGGCAAAAAAGAGTTCATAAAAACCAATCTGACGCTCATCGGAGTATCCGCGATATTCAGCGGACTGATGATTCTGATATATCAGCTGTTCAGACCGCCTAACATGTTGATAATCAACGATTATGTGTACTTCGAGTTCGATCCACTGGTAATGATTCTGCTTACCGTAGTCATTTACATAGCCGTATATCTGGTCGAAAAGCTTCTGAGTCAGCGGCTGTCTTCTACTATCGTACGGTTAGAACTGCGGATCAGAGGGCAGAATTGCCGGTGCATGGCTAAGATAGATACAGGATGCAGCCTGTGTGAGCCATTCTCAGGAGCACCCGTCATAATAATAGACGCATCTGTTATGGATATCACAAAAAGCAGCGATACAAGGATCATACCGTACAGCACTATATCCGGTTCGTCATTCCTTTTCGGAGCAAAAGCTCAATCAACTTCCATCAACGATAGAATCATAAACAAAGATATATATGTAGCCTCTTCGTCAATAAATACCGAAAGCTACAAAGCGATAATAAATCCGCAGATCATAGGGTGATATAATGCAATTCATACTTAACCTGTTATTCAAGCTGAGATTCCTATTCCTATCTAACAGCGTACATTATATCAGCAATAGCGGCGCTCTGCCGCCTCCGCTGACAAAGGCCGAAGAAGAGCTGATAATGGAACAGATACGCTCGGGTGACGAAAAAGCCAGAGAACCTTTGATAGTACATAATCTGAGACTGGTAGTATATATAGCCAAAAAGTTCGAGAACTCAAACGTCAATATAGAGGATCTTATATCTATAGGCACTATCGGACTGATCAAGGCAGTCAATACCTTCTCACCCGACAGGAATATTAAGCTCGCCACCTATGCCTCAAGATGCATAGAGAACGAGATACTCATGTTCCTGCGTAAATCGTCCCAGAGTAAATTTGAGATATCAATCGATGAACCACTGAGCACCGACTGGGACGGCAACGAGCTGTTGCTTTCGGATGTACTGGGCAGCGACAGCGACTCGGTATGCTCGGATATCGAGCAGGAGGTCGAGATATCACAGCTGATGGAGGCAGTGTCTAGGCTTAATACACGAGAAGCTATGATAATGGAGCTCCGGTTCGGACTCAACGGAAACAAAGAGCATACTCAAAAACAGGTAGCAGATCTTCTGGGTATCTCACAGTCTTATATCTCACGTCTGGAAAAGAAAATAATAAATAAGCTTAAAAGGGAGCTGGAACATGTAATGTA
>Ga0310696_10002915_pt1 | contig 21983 bp, 24 predicted proteins | sample AusTroGonzalo_MG_4_FD_203885 | JGI IMG/M metagenome (GOLD analysis project Ga0310696, IMG submission 203885) | Bovine rumen microbial communities from tropical cattle in Woodstock, Queensland, Australia - Gonzalo_02 (v2) (version 2) | ecosystem: Host-associated > Mammals > Digestive system >...
ACGAGAAGGAAAATATCTAAATCATCAATGCAGTTATCAGAATGCATATGAACTTTTTCATAGCCCTCCTTTGGAGGTTGATGTTTATTTTGTGGATCAGAATAATGGTCCATAATGATGGATCTCATCATATCATTAGTTAAAGTAGGCATCTAAAATGTCACCTCCGTTAATAATTGCATCGACAAACGCATCGATGTCTTCTTTCGTGGTATATAAGTAAGTCGACATTCTACATGTCGCTTTTGTCTCTAAATAGTTATCTAATAACTTAGCGCAGTGTTCACCAGAACGAATAGCAATACCTTTATAGTTAAGTAATGTTGATTCATCTTGAGGGAAAACACCTTTGATATTGAATGTTAAAATACCATTTCTAGCGTCTTTGTTATAGATAATGATATTTTCATAATCTTTAAGCTTTTCAATTGTGTAATCGATTAATTCTTGGTCATGTTGATGGATGTTATCGATACCGATTTCTTTAATGAATTTAACCGCTCTACCAAAGCCCAAGATACCAGCGAGATTAAGTGTGCCCGCTTCAAACTTGTATGGAGGTAAACGGTAATCCACGGTACCTTCTTTTTTAAAGATAGAGTTCATGCCGCCACCAGTCACAAACGGATCCATATCACATAATAATTGATATTTGCCTACGAGAGCGCCGATACCAGTTGGACCACACATTTTATGCGCGGAAAATGCAAGAAAGTCGATACCAAGGTCCTTAAAATCAACTTTTAAGTGTGGAACGGACTGGGCTCCATCAACGACCATAATTGCACCAAATTCATGGGCAATCTTAGCGAATTCTTTCACATCGGCAACATAGCCTAGAACATTACCAACTTGGGCTAAAGAAACAATCTTAGTGTTCTTACTCATGACCTTTCTAAGATTCTCTGGTAATAGCTGATCGTTAATGATATCAACATATTTAATAACCGCACCAGTGAGTTCAGCAATTCTGAACCAAGGAAGAACATTGGAAGCATGTTCAGCCACACTGATAACGATTTCGTCACCTTTTTTGAGGTATTTTAAACCATAGCCATAGGCCACTAAGTTTAAAGCACCGGTAGCGCCATCAGTAAAGACTACTTCATTTTCTTCAGCATTAACTAATGAAGCAACTTCTTTACGGGCATTTTCCACCATGACATCCATGTTATAAGATAAGTCATAATCCCCACGATGAGAGTTACTATTATACTTTGTATAATAATCAGTGATTGTGTCTATCACGCATTGTGGTTTGAATGTGGTAGAACAGTTATCAAGGAAAACAAGAGGCTTATCTTGCATCTTGATATCACTATTTAACATTGGGAATTGTTCTCTAATCTTATAGACGTCGTACATATTACATTCTCCTTTCAATTAAAGAAGAAATATGCGCTTTGACGTCTTCTTCTTTGAAACCTTCTAGGATTGGGTTTAAATAACCCCAGGTAATTAATTCCTTAGCGGTTTCCACACTTAAACCACGGGATGTTAAGTAGAATAAGTGTTCATCGTTTATCTTACCAACGACCGCACCATGGCTAGCTTGTAAGTCGTTTTCATCAATTTTTAAAACTGGTTTAACGGTGGCATCACTGCTTTCATCAAAAACCATAATTTTTGAATTTTGTTGGGCTTTACTCTTAATTGCGCCTTTAAAAACATGTGATGTTCCATCCACTAGAATTTTGCCGTTATCTTTGCAAATTCCATAGCAATCAAATTTACCATACGTTTTTGGTGAAACATGGTCGATAGAGATATCCACTGTCTTACGGTCATCACCAGCGGTTAAAGAAGCTACCTTATATGTACATGTAGCGCCTTCTTCCACTAAGTTGACCTTACAGTGAAGATCTAATGTTTTCTCGGCAAAATCAGCGAAATAGCCATTAAGTGTAGCGTTATTCTTCACTGTAATGTTGATATTTGATGATTTCATTTCATCTTCAGCGATGAATGATAATCTGACATTACTATCTTGATTAATAACAATATTTAAATCTTTAATATCTTTTAAATTATCTAAAAGAATATCACAGATTGAATTAACCTCTATTTCAATTTCAACTCTTTCACCAGATAGAAAAGCACCATCGATGAAATAGTCACCGTTAGAGATAGTATTTTTGATGTTGGAAATAATGGTTCTTTCCATATTACTTAATGCTTTCCTTCACAGCGCAGGTTCCAATAGAAACCTTATTCATTTCGAGATCTTCTTTTTCAATATTGATACCATATTCAGTCTTGATGAATTCATAACCGGTTTGGTCAATACGTTTGAAGATTTCTGGACCACCATCTAAAACGATACGACCATTGATCATAACGACCGCTCTCGTTGGGTGGATCATATCAAACAAACGAGCATAGTGAGAAATCACGAGGAAACCATGTCCTTCAGCTTTTTCTTTGTTAATAACTTCAGCGACAACTTGCATAGCATCGACGTCTAAGCCAGAGTCGATTTCATCAAGCATCGCGAGTTTTGGCTTTAATAATTCCATTTGAAGGATTTCATTTCTCTTCTTTTCACCACCAGAGAAACCTTCGTTTAATGATCTAGTCGCTAAATCGAATGGCATTTTTAATTCTTTTGTGGCTTGGTCTAATATTTTATAAAAGTTATATGTAGAAATTGGTTTTTCTCTACGGGCATTAACTGCGGCTTTTAAAAAGTCAGAGTTAATAACACCTGGAATCTCACTTGGGGCTTGCATGCCTAAGAACAATCCGAGTTTAGAACGTTCATCAACAGATAATTCTAAGATGTTTTTATCATCAAAATAGATGGTACCTTCTGTGACCACATATCTTGGATGACCCATGATGACACTTAAAAGTGTCGATTTACCGTGTCCATTAGGACCTAGTAGCGCGACTGTTTCTCCTTCAGAGACTTCAAGGTTAACGCCTTTAAGTATTTCTTTGCCGTCAACAGTGGCGTGTAAGTTGTTAATTTTTAAAGTAGACATAGCTCTTACCTCAAATTCCGTGAGATATTCTACATATAAGAAACTATATAAGCAAACGATACGATAATTTTTGTTTTTTCCACTATGCTTTTCATACGATAAGAGGCTGTTTGTTAACAAACTTGTTGCATTAAAAAAATAGAATATTTATAATATTCGCGCTGTTATTTGAAAAAGGAGAGTTAAAAATGAAGAAAAGTAAACTATCAATAACACTAGTTACTGGCTTCATTGCTGCTATGGCTTTGTCCGCTTGTAGCAACGTCACTTCAGATAAAAAAGCAATCGCTACATTTACTCCTTACGGTAGTAAAGAAAGGATCGCTCTTTTAACTGATGATGTTTACAATGCCTACAACGGTACAACAAATGGTATCAGCAAGTTCTATGACAAAATCTTAGAAGTTTTAATTCGTTATGAATTTAAAGAAAAAGGCTTTAAAGGCGAAATGAATTATAACGAAATTGAAAAATGGGCTAAAAACCAAGTCAAAGAACAAAAAGAACAAGCTGATAAAAACGCCAAGAACAATGGTACCAGTTACGACACTGAGTGGAAATCAATCCTCGAAAGTAAAAACGTCGAAGATGAAAAAGGCTTAAGAGAATATTTCATCTATGACAAAGAAAAAACAGTAATGCAAAACTGGTTCGCTGACGAATACACAGCCGAAGGCTTAAAAGAAGAATTCTTAGGTCTTAATGCTCAAGGTGCATCTACCGAAAAAGACGTCAGAAGTGCGATGCCATATCACATCCGTCACATCTTAGTGAAGGTTGAAGAAGCTTCCGCTGCTGAAAAGTTCTATAAAGGAACAGTTACCGAAGAACAAGCTAAGAAGCTCTTTGATGTCGTTCAAACTTTAGCGAAAGGTGAAAAGACATTCACTGAAACCGCTTTAAAGAGTGAAGATACATCCAACGAAAAAGGTGGCGATGTCGGTATCGTTACAAACGTTGCTTCTTCCGTCGGTCAAACAATGGTCAACGAATTCCGTTTAGGTTTATATGCTTACGACAACATTTATGATGCCGCCAATGCTGCTGATCCAGCTGCTGCTATCATCAAAAAAGGTTTAGGTATCACTAATGATGTTAAAGATGCCTTACCAGCAAACGTCGTTGAAGTTCCATATGAAGCATTTGTTAACCTTGGTAAATACGCTGATGTTACAGCCGATGCTAACAACAATAAGTTAGCCGGTGGTTCCACTGCTTTATATCCAAGAAACATTATTTGGAATAAATACTTCAACTTACACAACGTCTTCGTTATTAAAAATGCTAAGAAAGCCGACTATAGCACATTAGCTAACCCAAGAGATGAATTTGATAATCTTGCAAGTGACACCGTTTACGATGCTTCCTTACCAAGATTCAATGCTCAAGGTTACTTAGTTGATGAAAAAGGTAATGTTATCGTTGGTGTTCGCAGCCAATACGGTATCCACTTCATGGTCATTGAAGAATCTATGTATGATTATGCTGAATTCGCAACATACTATGATACAAAATTACCAGGTGAAAATGGCTATAACGAAAACGCCAGAAGCTATGTCAACTACATCCAAAGTTCCGACATTGCTGATTACAAAACACGTGCAGACGATATCTTAAGTAAAGTCAAAGGTTTTGATAAAACATATGACTATCGTTTATACAACTACCTCAAGACCCAAGTTACCATCGAATTCAAAGATGCTGCTGATGGTTTAGGTAACAAGATTGATACATATATCAAAGCACAACAAGAAAACAACAATTACAAACAAGACACAGGTTTAGCGGAAGACTGGAGAACATACACCGAAATGTTAGAACTCCAAGAAAACAACCGTGATGCTCAATACACCACAAAGAACGCTATTACTGGTGAAGTTTCACCAATCTTAACACGTCTTGTTCCAGAAAAGGTTGCTGATGACTTCTACAAATTAAAGAACAATCCAACAGCTGTTACAGATCCAACATACATCAAATTCACTGAGGAAGGAGATTACTACTATTATGCGTAAAAATATCTTAAAAGTATCCGCAATCGCGTTACTCAGCACATTCGCACTCGCCTCATGTAGTGATGACATCGTTGCCAAACCACAAGCTTATGATGATAACTCTCCAGTCGTCACAGTCACTGGTTATAATGGCACAATCTACAACAACAATTTCAAAGATATCTACGATCAATATCGTGATGGTAATTTAGCTCAAGATGTCTTAAACGAATTGTTATATCAATATTCCATTAGCGTCTTTGGTAACTACAACAAAGTCACCGCTAAAAAGGATAGTGAAGAAATCACATTAAAAGCCGCTGTTAATTCTTATAAAAATGGCGACAAGAAAGCTGCTGATGAATTCATCAAAGCTCACAGTGCTTATTGGACCAAGAACAAAGCTGGTCATCGTGTTGACGACACAAACAAAGAAGTCGCCGATGATGCTGCTCCAAGCCAATCCGAATATGCGCGTTTAAATCAAAAATGGGAAACTATTGAAAAACGTATCGCTAAGAAATTATATTCCGCTATCTCTGGTGGTTCTTACAGCGAAAGAAACGTTTTCAAAGAAGAAAAGTACTTACGTTCCCTCGCTACAGACGTTGAAAACAACGTTCGTGCGTTAACAGGTGCCGAACTCTTCGAAGGTGTCTTAACTTCCGCCGTCGAAGATGAAGAAGTCTTCACAGAACCAGCCGAAAAAATCGATGGTGTCACAATGGACTACATTCTTCACCGCGCCAACTATCAAAGCAATGCTGCTTTAGATCAAGTGGAAGATAAAGAACAAGATGCGACTTATGTCGAAGACAAAATCATCCCAGATATCTATCGTCAACTTCTCGTTGAACAATACATCCTCGATGAATCCTACGACACATTAGGCCGTACATCTGCTAGACACATCAGTGTCTTATCCATCACTGAAAACAGCAAATACATCTCCAAAGCTGAAGACTTAATGAAGAAATTCGTTAATAACTACATCTTCAAGAGCGGCCGTACAGAGGCTATCACACTTGACTCGTTCAAGACTGTCTCTGATGCCTGGATCGGTGCGTTCATGAGAGATACAGCTAACCAAGTCGACACCAACGCTGCTTACAAATTATCTACAGAAGCCTTTGGTGCTGAAGCTGAAAAGACAATTACTGTTCAAGGTAATGATTACAAATATTTCGAAGGCACAAACTATGGCGACATGATGGAAGAATTCAAGAAAATTGATGATAATCCAAAATTGTCCGAAAACGAAAGCACCTACACCAATAGCGGTGCTTACACAGTTGAAGTTGGCCAAGAAATTAAGACACGTGAACTTCAATTAAAAGACTACACATCCACAGGTTGGTATGTGAAATCAGTCGGTGTCAGTGATTTACCAGATAGCATCAAGAATCAATTATTTGATATCAACGTTGCTAACGCCTTACTCGGTGAAGCTTGTGTTGAATACTCATTCGATACAACCGCTAACGAATGGAAGACAAACGAAGTTGCTGGTAGCAAAAACCTCGTCAACGTCGTTGGTAAGATCAATGGCCAATACTTCCTCAGAAAGACAAGCAGAGTCGCTGATGAAAAAGTCCAAAACGACATTCTCTTCAAGAGCGATAACACCTACTACATCGTCTTAGTGGAAGATGCGATTAAGAGTAAAGTTCTCAATAAGGCTACATATGCTGAATTAGAAGGTAACGAACTTACCGATGCCATGAACAAACTTGAAAACTACATCAACGAAATCGTCCAATTAGTCGCGGATAATGATACATATCAAACATTATCCAAGAAACACTGGGTCGAAAAGATGGATATCAAGTTCCATGACACAAAAGTCTACGATTACTTCAAATCAACATTCCCAGAATTATTCGATTAATCAAAACAACAATTAAGGAGGCTTAGACCTCCTTTTTTGTGCTATCATATCTTTAGAAGGATAAACATATATGGAAAAAGATGTTTTTTGTAAAATCGTTGATGGTGAAATACCTTGCTATAAGTTATTTGAAGATGAAGACGTTTTAGCGTTTCTTGATATTTCTCAGGTTACTAAAGGTCATGCCTTAGTTATTCCTAAGAAACACTATGACACCTTCTTATCCACACCAGAAAAGCTCATGCACAAAGTCATGGATGTGGCCCAACGTATTGGTCAAATCAGTATCCAATTCTTAGGGGCTAAAGGTGTTAATATCTTAACTAACTGCTATGAAGTTGCCGGACAAACAGTTAAGCACTTCCACGTGCACGTGATCCCGCGTTATGAAGGTCATGATGGCTTCGAATTAGAAATGAAGTCCAATGTTGAAGGTTTAAACCTTCCAGTTATCGCTGAAACGATTAAAAACAACCTCTAGAAGGCAAATTAAAAGGATTGACGAGTTATTTACCATCAATCCTTTTTTCTTCTATTCAATTGGCTTATAGAAAGCACGATTATCCAATGGGAAGACCTTATTAGAGAAGTTACCTGGTTCAACTTCTTGAAGGGCTTTATCCACGACCACCATCTTACTATCTAAATTATCTATTAAGGATAATAATAAGGCTTCTTTAGTGTATGGCATCACTGGAGAACCAAATTCTTGTTGTCCATGATGCGATAAGACCATATGTTCGAGCAACAATGGAACTTCACTAGTGAGTTTAAGTTCTTCCGCGGCTTTTCTAATCTCCGCGCACATAATGCTAATATGACCTAATAATTTACCTTCTAAGGAATATTTATAAACAATTGGTCCTTCAAGTTCGATAATCTTACCTAAATCGTGTAATAAACAGCCAGTGATCATTAAATCAAAGTCCGCACCATAGATTGGGGCGAGGTAGGCTGCATGGTCCGCCATAGTGACACTATGCATTAATAGGCCACTACTATATTCATGGTGAATAGAAACCGCTGCGGGATATGAGAAGATTTTATCACCGAACTTTTTAATCATATAATTTAAGATCTTTTGGCAGTCTTCGTTCTTAACAGAGGCAACATGCTTATTAAATCTTTCCACTAATACCTCTTTAGAGACCGGAGGAGCCTTCACAAACTTTTCGACATCTATTTGTTCAAGTGGCACTAATTCAGCGGTGAGAATCTTTAATTGTAATTGTTCTTTATATTTATTTGTTTCACCAGTAATTGCTAAAACATTACCGACAATAAATATTTGTTCATCCGCTGGTGTGGCATCCCACTTTTTAGCGACAATTGAGCCACTAGCATCTCTAAGTTCAACAGATAAATACGCTCCACCATTAGCGTTCACTCCTTTAGCGACATTTCCTAATAAGAATTGTCCTTCAATGTGTTCGTGATCATTAAATTCCACAATCATCTTCATATGTAAAATCCTCCAATACCTTTTTAATCTCTTGATACTTATACCCTTTATTAGTTAAAGCGGCATAAATCTTTTGTTTTAATTGATAGCCTTCATATTTCTTCTCATAACGGTTTTTAATCTTTTCATAGTCTTTCTTTAGAAGGTCTATTTCAACTTTGTTCTCTAGCGATATCGTGATTAAAGCCCTGAGATAGATAGGCTTGATAGACATGTTTCTTCTTACTTTCATAAGCATAACGGGCATATTTCCTATCTAGCTTATCAAGTAAGGCTTTAGCTTTCTTTCTTTCAATATTTTGAGGAAAGTTAACTCTGTTAATTAAGGTTTCTGGAATTCCTTTATCTTTTAAGTGTTTAACGATTTTATTTTGACCGAAGTTTCTTTCATTATCCCAAGCGATTAAGTCTTGCATAAAGGCTTTATCGTCTAATAGATCGTTTTCTTTTAATTTAGTGATAACTTTCTTTGCCGCAACGTAGTTATCTTCTTTCTTCATGAGTTTTTCTAACATCTCTTTTTCACTGAGATGTTTTTTGCTCACGATTTGTAAAGCATAGTTGAGAAGAGTGCTCATCGCCGTTATCTCTTCTAGATTAGCGATTTCTTTACTAGATAAGTTTTTACCAGCGTACAGATAGGAAGAAACGAATGCTTCTTTAGATATCTTTAACGGTTCACCCTTAAAAAACGATAAGGTCACGTGATCCTTATAGAGTTTAATGCCTTTGATTTTACGACTACCAGTATTTACGGATGGCACGTTTATAAACCCTCACTACGTTGTTATAAAACTTATCGATAGAATAGACATCTACGACACGATAGGCTTCATCAATAATGGCTTGTTTTTGTTCTTTAGTTAAAGAGAAGATTTTTTCCACTTGGGCAACGAATGATGCATCATCAGTAAAGAAGAAACCAGTTTTACCATTAATAATTGTGCCCGTTAAGTTACTATCAAATCTCGCTAAAACGATTTTGCCCGCCGCCATCGCTTCCATAAATGTTAAGCCTTGAGTTTCAGTAATAGAGGCGGATGTATAGATATCTGCGAGATGATAATAGAAAGGCACATCAGTTGCAGGAACAAAGCCGATGAAATCGACAAGATGGCTAATGCCTAATTCTTCGCATAATAATTCTAAATCTTCACGATATGGACCATCGCCCACAACAAGCATCTTCTTATCGACTTCTGGATGCTTTTGATGATATTGGGCAAAGCCTCTTACTGAGACATCCATACTCTTTTCTTTAGCGATACGTCCTAATAGTAAGAATGCTTTAGTGGTTTCTTTAATACCGTGTTCTTCTTTAAATTTCTTTGTTCTTTCGACATCGATTTTATCGCTTTTGAAAATAGAGAAATCAATACCAGTAGGAATGACGTTAATATAAGCATCACTACCCACTGAACGCATGTATTCTTTAGTTTTATCACTAGGTGTAATAAATTCAGTCATACGATTGGCGAGTTCTTTAGAATAAACTCTTACAACACGTTTAGCAAAACGTTCCATTAAGCCACGTACGGCGTAATATGTATAGTCTTCGTATGAAGTGTGATATGTATAAACAATTGGTAATTTTAACTTTTTAGCGACTCTTCTTGCTAAAACACCAATGGTAAAGTCGGTTTGATTATGAATAACATCAGGTTTGAAATTCTTGATGATTTTAACTGGCTTATTAGCGAAGATATTTGTAAATCTATAACCATATAATTTCTTTAAATAGATACCTGGGACATATAAGACGTTGCCAATCTGTTCTAGTTTACCATCCGTTGATCTAGGCGCTACAACGAGCACTTCATGACCATGCGCCACAAGAGTATTGGCCAAGTTGAAAGTGGATGTCGAAACACCATTGACGAATGGAGGATATGTATCAGTAAAGATGGCTATGCGCATTAATTATCTCCCATATCATCTAATTCCACATCGTCGTATTCATTTTGTGAAATATCCGCTGGACCAGAATTCTTGTTCTTTTTATTTGGTTTCTTTTTACGAGGACCTGGTTTTAGCTTTGCTAATATCGCTTCACGCGACAGCTTAGAAGTTTCCACTAAAGAGGCAACCTCTTCATATCTTTCAACATAAGTTTCCTTTTGTAAGGAGTAGAATGTTTGTCTGTTTGGAATGTCTCCCATGTGAGCTTCGTTTTTTGGAGAAGAACGATAGAAAGCGGCGACAAAACCACCAATGAGAATTGGAATAACGAATGTTGAACTTCGCCACACTAATAACGATGAACGGCAAAGCGCAATTGTTTTAGCTTTATCTGGTATACCATCAACGCAAGCCATGAAGAAGCCATTCTCCAGATTGTTTGGATTCATAAATAAACTATGGAAAACAGCTTCAGAAACACCCGCACTACCTGGAACAGGAACTAAACCAGTAATCATTTGGTGATAATTGCTTAAGAAGATGCAGTCCCAGAATTGCTTATAATCAGGCTGTAAAGACTGATTGCCTAAAGCCTTACCAACAAAAAATGGAACAGAGAATTTCAAAATCATATAAGCCGTAAAGCAAGCAATGATTAAAAGTAAGAATGGAATGTTTGTGCTTAAACGTCTGAATTCAATTTTGAAGTTTTCCACTTGAATACGGAGGTTCTCTCTTGTTTGATCAGGATTCTTAACAATTTTGATTTTACTCAGTAAAGTGACAACAGGACCCATAACAAAATTATGAAAACCGTGCCAATAGCCCATCAAGAAGACAATAGCGATAACACCGAGGTTTAAAATAAAACCGATAATTGTTAAAGGCCAGATTGGTAATCTAAGAGGCATCTCTTGAATCTTAATACCAGTTTCAAAATAACCAAGGGAATTGATAAAGTCATATTTAACGATAAATGAGACTGTGCCAAAGACGATTAACACTACTTGATAAACAATGGAATACATAGCAAGCATAGAAACTGCACTAGAAACTTGCACGCCTTGTTTCTTAAAGGTGTAAGCTTGCATGATTTGACCACCACTAGCGCCAGGAGTAATCGCATTATAGAATTGACCGATTTGGTCAACAGCGATCGCTTGATGGAAATAGTATTTTTTAGTAAATAAGTGAGCAAAACAGAAGAGAATAAAGCTTCTAACTAAAACACAGCCCGCCATAACGGCAAGAATGATTAATAAATAGTTAACATCAGCGGTTGATAAATAATCCCAGATTTCATGAGCGTCATCTTTAATAGCAAAGAATATTGCTAAAGCGGTGGCAATTAGAACAATGGAAATATTTAGTATGTACTTAAGAGTTGCTTTCTTATCTCTAGGCTTGCCAGAGTTCACCATCTCTTCATGTTCTTGAACTTTTTTCTCTAATTCTTTGTTTGGCATATCTAACAAATTATACCACAAAAAAAGACTATTGAGAAATTTATTCAATAGTCTTGAAATTATATGCGTTTTTACGCGTTAGGAAGGCTTGTTGCCTTGCCCATAAAGACAGGAATTCCTTCTTTAGTGGTCACCGCATAAGCAAATGGACGATTTAATTTAAATTCAATTGGCTCTTCTGGTATATCACACTTTGATACAACAATGATTGTATAAGCCGCACCTTCAGCGCCTTTATTATTTGTTTCAAATCCTGCTTCATGTTGAGCTTTTGAAATATAGCCCCCATCAAATTTTGGGAAATTAGCATATCCTGGCTTAAAAGGTATTACAATGCCTCTATCTCTAAACATCTCAACTAAATCGAATTTGCTTCTTACTTTGAACTGTGGAATTGTATATTCAACTGTGCCTCTTTGGGTGACCCCGCTTGCATTATCCGCAACTCCGTGTGTGTTTAATGGAAGAGCTAATAAATTATCCAATGCAGTTCTATTATTTAATACTTCAGTGTAATTAGCGTCAGCATTTGGTAAAAGCATTCTAAACTCTAAGTCATGCTCAAATGGAAGAGAAGAAATCATATACCCGTCTCCAGTAAAATAATATGAATCTTCTAATTTTGTTTCCATATATGTGACCTTAGTGGAAGTTGCATCAAGATTAGCGAAATTGCCTTGATAATTAAGTTCTTCTTTGAATTCATTAACCCAAGCAGATTTAAGATAAACAGTATTCAAAAGTGCATAAATAGCACTACTAAGCATTTCTCTAAAATCTTCACCTTTGACGTTGAGATAATGTTTAGTTTTATCATTTATCCAATCCGCCACTTCGTTATACATGTTAGGTAAATCACCTTGATAAGCTTCAGCGAAATAATAATCTTGAAGTGTCTTTAAATAATCCTCATGGATTGTTGAATTATTGTCAGCCCAAAATGATTGAGAAATATTTAAATAAGTATTCTTTTTAGCGTCATTAATCGCCGATCTTAATAAAGCGTTTTTAATTTCATCAAGATGATTGAATGCTTCTTCATCGTAATGGAGTAATTCTCCTAATTCTTTTTTAGTTTCTCCATCTGCCGCGTCATAGGCCATAGAGAAGCATGTAGCGATAGACATAGGTGAGAATACTGGATTTTTATCTACACCACCATTTGTTTGTTGGAAGAAATCAAGAGAGAACTCTTTTAAAGAATCAATATAGCCTTTATTTAGTTCTTTAGTTTGAACAGTATTAAAAGTTTTATTTGGTTTGTTTAACGCAAATTCATTCAGTTTGGCTAAACCTGCTTGGTTAGCGCATGATGTCAAGATGAGTAAAGGCGCGATAGCCATCATTATTTTTTTCATATTGTTTTTACCTCTCACCCATTAAGACGACTAAAGCATAAAAAACTGCTAAAAAGAAAAAGATTACCGATCGGGGGACCAGTAACCTTTAAAAAGGGAGACTCTATTGCTAAAGAGACAATAGACAGTTTTAGTTTAGCGCATTTTTATCTGTCGGCAAAGATAACAATTGTTATAGTTTGTAATGCGCCATTGGAAGAGGTTTTTTATTCGCCTCTCATATATAAGACGTTTAAGCCGACTATTTTTGCTAAAAATTTTTTTGTCCTTTATTATTTAACATCTCTTTTCTTAAATAAGCAAGCGCCACCGAAGAACAATGCCGCTGAATAGACTAAGTTACTAGCAATTCCACCATAGAAACCGAAGTTATCCATAGTCGCAATAGTCTTCATGTTTTCACCTTCGCCAACTGTATAAGTTTCAGAGATTGAGACACTATAGAGAGGATCGACGCACTTGAAGACATTTTCAACAGTCACCAAGGTATCATATGTTGGTTTCATTTCAGCAAGTTCATCTTTTGCATATTTAATAGCATCAGCATTTCCAACTTCTTCAGCGGCTTTTAATGCATCCTGTAAATTGTTCCAGATTGTTTTTTGAACAAGGACGATGTTGCCATAGATAACTGCGATGAAGAATAAGCCAAGAATAGCGACGAGCACTAATGGAATAGTTGGACCCATTGATCTGAATGATGTGGCAATGAATACTGCGTAAGAAACGATTGTTGTATAAGATAAGATTGCAACGATAACGAATCTGACGAGATATTCTGGAGTGGCACTAACACCGATTCCAGAACTACCCAACATTGTTGGCACGTTGACATCAAAGCCACCAGCGATTGTTCCTAATAATGTTAAGAATCCAACATAAACGAACAAGAGAGAAGCGGCTAAGATAAGGCCAGAGATATAAAGGGAAGTATAAATCTTAAACTTTGAATGGCCAGCAATAATTTTGTTTCTAATTGTGCCTTGTGTGAATTCTAAGACGATGAATGAAACAACGTTAATTGGGATGGCAATGCCATAGTTTTGCGCCGGTGAGAATGATGTTACTAACATGCCGTGTCCAGTGAAAAACTTTATCCCTTCTAAATCAATTAACGCATCCAATAGGAAGAAGACAAGAGCGGACAATATCGCAATACCACCACCGATGATGAGGGTGATTTTAAAAGTGATATCTTTAGAAATCTTATAGAAGAAGGCTTTTAATAAACGACTCATATTATTTGCCCTCCTTAATAAGATTCAAATAGTATTCTTCAACCGATTCTTCAGAAGAATTGATAGCTGAAATACTAACATCAGCGGCATCTAAGCACGCCATAACGTCTTTAATCTTGACGTTATCATAAATTTGAATTTCACCATTTGTGGAGACTTTATAATCACAAATGCCAAGTCCTTTTAAAGCTTTCTCAGCTTTTTCAATATTATCGACTTTCACCATCAATGATTTACGGCATTTTTCTTTTAATTCTTGTGCGGTGATTTCTTGAATAATCTTGCCGTGAGAAATAAAGCCATAGCAGGAAGCAATCTTTTCAAGTTCTGAAAGAATGTGAGAAGAGATTAAGACGGTAATTCCATCTTTTTGATTTAATTCGATTAATAAATCTCTTAATTCTGCGATACCTTCTGGGTCTAAGCCATTCATTGGTTCGTCTAAGAACATTAGTTTTGGTTTGCTCACTAACGCTAGAGCGATGCCTAATCTTTGACGCATACCAAGAGAGAAGTTTTTAACTTTCTTACCTTCGATATCATGGAGATTAACTTTCGCTAAGAGTTCATCTCTTTGTTCTTCTGTTAATTCAATACCTGTATAAAGTTCAAAGTAACGGATGTTTTGTTTCGCGGTGAGTGTAGGAACTAATGATGTGGTTTCCACAATCGCGGAGATATATTTTCTTTTTTCGTAAATACGTGGGTCATTATTTTTTAGACCGAATATTTCATATGTTCCAGATATTGGTTCCGCCAAACCGGTTAACAAACGCATGATGGTTGTTTTACCACTACCGTTTTCACCAACGAAACCATATATGCTGCCTTCTGGAATATGCATATTAACATGATCTATGACGAGCTTTTTATTGTATTTTTTGCAAAGCTCATTTGTTGTAATAAGGTTCATGTTATTTCCTCCTTCTACACTAATATACATTTTTATACATTGTTATTCAATAATATTCGTAAAAATCGTATTAAGGCTTATAAATATATCCTTATAATAATAAAAAATACCGATTGAAGGTAGTTAAAACATTAATTGACTCGGCTATTTGTCATTCATATTATTGATGGCTATAACCAATTTTTCATATACTTCTTGGACCGAAGAATAATGATCATATGTATCTTTGATTATTGTGCCTATAGAGTAGGCGGGACATGATAATTCAAAACCTTTTTTGTTAAATTCAATATAATAGGCGCTATAAGGATTATTAATCGTTTTCTTATTAATATAGCCAATCCTTAAGAACTTAAATAAATTACTCATTTCATAATCAGTCTCATATTGGTCCAAATCAAAAAATGGTTTCATGCGTTTTTCTTTGAAGTCTTCTAATATTTCTTTAATAAAACTCTTGTTTTCCATGTCAGGTATTGTAGCATATCTTAAAAACAAATTAAAACCCCATTAAGGGGTCTTCTTTTAATTATTGGTGCGGCTAGCAGGAATCGAACCTGTACGGGTTGCCCCACTAGATCCTAAGTCTAGCGCGTCTGCCAGTTCCGCCATAGCCGCATATAAATTAAAGGAGGGACTGTGTCCCTCCGATAATACTTAGTTGGTGCCGTCTATCGGAATCGAACCAACAACCTACTGATTACAAATCAGTTGCTCTGCCAATTGAGCTAAGACGGCAAATTTGGTGGACACTGTAGGGATCGAACCTACGACCTCTTCCGTGTGAAGGAAGCGTTCTCCCGCTGAACTAAGTCTCCAGCGCCTAAATAATATAACAAACTACGTTTTATTTAGCAATAAAATTGTGAACGCAATATATAGAATAATGTTTATACGTTTCCGTTACAAGCATTATTGCGTGTAGATGAAATATTTTTATAGCGGCTTATTCTTCTTCTTTAAGATTCTTTCTTAAAATGATGTTGGTAATCATTATCACAATCGATAGTAAGAATGGGAAGATGATTAAACTATCAACTGAGCATTTTGGATTGCTGGAGCAGAACTTTGGAAGAATCTTACTACCATTCATCGTTAAAGCGGTTATAAAGGCCGCTAAAAGGAAGATTGAGTAAATTATCGAAATAACCATAAAAACGCTTGTAATCTTACGATTAGGCTTTTTAAGATTGAATGCTGCTAAAGCGATAAGAACTAGAGTTAAATAGAAAATCACGGTGGTTATGATTTCTAATACAATCACATAATATTGCGCATAGTAATAGAAAGGCACTGCCATATCACCAAACACTTTTTCTGTTGATTTAAAGTTCCAGTAGAAACTCATGCAAATGAAGTTCCAGCCATTACAGCCTACTTCTACACCGTAGTCTTTGTTATAGATATAACACCAGCCAAAGAAAAAGAAGATAAGCATTAATCCAAGAAGGATTGGAATCATGCCTCTACAAAGGTTGATTTTATCTTCCTTAGAAAGTTCTTTAACTGGTTTTTGATATTGTTTACTGTTTGCCATAATTAAGGCTCCTTTTATTTGCTGACGAAATATGCAAGATTGCTATAATCCGTGATTGTTTCTAATGATGCGACGTTAAATGATAAGAACTCCACTATTTCGGTTTGATCTGAAATATTGCCTTCTGCATCATAAGAATTGATTTCTATTTTAGTTTTTGTTTCTGAGGCTAATCGACCAACAAGATGAACCCAGGCTTTATCATTAGTGTCCTCATATTGATTCTTTGGTTCTGGAATATCACCATCATAATTAAGGATGAAACCGATGACAGTGTCTTTGCCACACCTGCAACCAAATCCCGCAGTGCATTTTCTAACACCGCAGAGATATTCTTTGCTGTTCACATCTTTGATGTTATAAGTGAAGCAGTCATAAGTGATATCTTTGTTCACATATTCTTCTGGATAATATTGGATATTAGTCATTACTAAAAAGAATGTAGATTCGTTTAGAACATAACTCTTTTGGCCATTAGAACAGCCAGCCACAAAGAGTGGTAATAACATTAATGAGATAAGCTTATTTTTCATCTTAATCATCTCCCGTCCTCAGTCTTTTAACCAAATAGCGTCCACTAGATGGATATAAAGACTGTAGTCTTCTAAGTATGTTTCAAATCTACCAACGATTGTAGCTTCTTCATTAAGTAATGGATAACCATTACCACCTTGCATAGTACATCTAGGAACACCATAAAGAAGGAACTCTAAACCATTACCACAGCACGCTGTTGCATCTTGCACAAGAATAGCAGGATAGCAAGAATTTGGATCAGTGCTTTCATATGGTCTAAAAGGTCCTTTAACTTTGACTATTTTACTAGTATAAGTACTTGGTTTATTAATCATATCGCTCACTTGCGAAAAAACCATTGTGGCATTCATAGTAGTGAGATCTATATCAATATGCTCATAGACTGGTAAACCATCGCTATTCAAGGAAATACTTGATTGGAAAACGCTCTTACCAGTGGAACCTGAAGCAAACAAAGAATCCATAGGATTGCTCCTAGCATTGTAATGACCACCATTAGCGCAGCTCGCTAATGCAATGATGAAAGGTACTATAGATAAAAGAGCTTTTCTTTTCATAAACTATGCTTTCCTCGCCCTAGAAATAATAAAGCCCACTAGCAAGAACGCAAAGAAGACCACAATATCAACCGCCACAATTGTTGGACCAACTGGTGTACCACGAACGATAGAAAGTAATAAACCAGAAGCCGCTGCAAATACAGAAATAATCGCAGAGCTAATGGTTACTGACTTGAAGCTTTTAAATACACGCATTGCACTTAGTGCTGGGAAAATAATTAAAGCGGATATTAACAATGAACCCACTAGATTCATTGCTAAGACAATAATAACCGCGGTGATAATAGCAATTAATAAGTTATATAAAGTAGCCTTAACACCTGTTGCTCTAGCGAAGTTTTCGTCAAAAGTAACAGCGAATATCTTGTTGTAGAACAAGACAAAGATAATGACTGTTGCGATTGATAAGCCAATACAAAGCCACACTTCCACTGTAGATAATGTCAAAATAGAAACTGAACCAAATAATGTGGTACAAACATCCGCGGAAACGTTTGAGGATGTTGGGAATAAATTCATTAATAAATAGCCCATCGCTAAGGCGCCCACTGATAACATCGCTACTGCAGCGTCACCTTTAATACGACTATTTTGTGAACTCCTTAAAAGAAGAATTGCGGCTCCAATAGTGACAGGCATAGAGATAATCATATTGTTTGTTAAGCCCACGACTGCGGCTACCGCCATCGCACCAAAGGCCATATGTGATAAACCATCACCAATAAAGGAGAATCTCTTTAGAACTAAAGTGACACCTAACAAAGATGAGCAAAGGGCAATCAATATACCAACGATAAAGGCATATTGCACAAATCTAAACTCGAAATACGAGGCGATCATTTGAAAAAACTCAGCCATTATTGTTCGCCTCCTTTATCCATAAATGCTTGGTAGCTTTGACTCTTTAAATAATCTTCTTTCTTGCCAAAGAAAATTTCATGACCTAGGTGTAATACTCTATTAGCATGCTTTAGAGCATGAAGGTCATGAGAAATCATGATGATAGTAATACCTTCTTTATTTAAAGAATCGATGATGTCATATAACTGAATAGTCACCTTTGGATCTAAGCCAGTTACTGGTTCATCTAAAACGAGTATCTTATCGGATGAACACAAAGCACGTGCTAATAAAACACGTTGTTGTTGACCTCCCGATAATTCTCTATAACATCTATTCTTCAGTTCTTCTAAGCCAAGCTTTTTAATATTTGCTTCCGCGAGCGCTTTTTCTTCTTTTGTGTAGAATGGACGAAAACCACTTTTGCCTAAGCAACCGGAGATTACTATCTCCCACACAGAGGCAGGGAAGTCTCTCTGCACTACTGTTTGTTGTGGGAGATAGCCAATATCAGTTCTCTTTACTTTCTTATCAAAAACAATCTTGCCACTGAGTGGTTTGATTAAGCCGAGCATGGTCTTAAGCAAAGTTGATTTGCCTGCGCCGTTTTCTCCTAAGATGGTGAGATAGTCACCTTTTTCAATATCAAAACTAAGGTTTTCTACAATTGGATGATTGTCATAACCTATTGAGATGTTTTCGAACGAAAGCAAAGGCATAAGATATCCTCCTTATTTAACTGCGTCTTTCAAGACGGTTAAGTTTTGTTCCATGACAGAAAGATAGTTTCTACCTGCTTTGTATTCTTTTGTGGAAGCAGATTGTAAAGAATCCATAGTCATGATTGTTTGATTTTTATTTGTGGTTGCGTCTTTGACTGTCTTAGCAATACCACCATCAGAACTTTCAATCTTTAAGATGACATTAAGTCCTAATTCATCGACTTTGTTTGCTAAGAATTTGATTGTTTCAAAACTCGCTTCTGTTTCAGCGGAGCAACCGACGAATGCAGCGTAGTATTTGAGGTTGTAGTCATCGACTAAATATCTAAATGGGAATCTATCAGCGAATAAAAGTGTATCTTTTGTGCCCGCTTTGACGGCCGCAGAATAGCGTGAATCTAAATCTTTTAATTTATTGACGTATGTTGTGACGTTGCCGTTATAGTAGTCAGCGTTGTCTTTATCGATAACGGAAAGGGATTTACCGATTTCTTTAACAATGACTTCAGCGTTCTTTAAAGAGAGCCAAACATGTTCGTCATATTCGACTTCACCTTCTTCGTGTTCATGATCATGATCGTGGTCTTCGCCCTCTTCATGGTCATGGTCTTCTTCGTGGTCATGGTCATGACCTTCCATGCCTTCAATAACTTCTTCTTCCTTAACGGCATCCCCTAAGGTTTCCATTAAGTTGATAACTTTCATATCTTTATTGATGGCTTGTTTAAGAGCGTCATCAACCCATTCATCGGATTCGCCACCGACATAGATAAATAAGTCACATTTGGAAATAGTGACAATATCCTTTGGTGTTGGTTGATAACTATGTAAATCAATACCATTGTCTAAAAGAAGAGTGACATCGGCATTGTCTTTCTTATCACCTAAGATGTTCATGACCCAGTCATATTCAGGGAATATTGTGGTCACGATGCTCATTTTGTCACCACTGCCAGTTGTATTGCAGGATGCACAAAATGGAACAACTAATGAAGATAAGGCTAAAGCCATAATCTTCGAAAACTTATTTTTCATTTTAAAAACTCCTTAATATACGATTAAAAATGCATCTTGAAATGCATAGTAAAACATATACTAGGAGTCTTTAATTAGATAGTTTTGTCTTTAATGTAATTGGTGTATCAAAGTCACTATCTTTAGAGATAGCAATCAAGCAAGCAACGAAGGCAAATGAAACAGTAACTAATAACGCTACGGCAGCGCCACTAGAAAACTTAATGGTGTGTTTGATATTCTCTTCTGCGGCACGAATGACTTCACAGATTTGGCAGTCTTCATGATTACAGGTATGACCCGCTTCTTCCACTAAAACGATAGGCGAAAGAACAACGAAGAATGTCGCTAGAATTATGAATAATTTTGCAAAGAGTTTTTTAAATTTCTTCATATTTACTACGTATCATTATACACAAAGTTTTCATAAATGCATTTATGATGATAAAAAACAAAAAAAGAAGGATTGTTTTCATCCTTCTTAGTAATCGATTTGGTGGGCCCAAGAAGACTTGAACTTCCGACCTCGCCCTTATCAGGGGCGCGCTCTAACCAACTGAGCTATGGGCCCATGCGTCTTAAAGACAGCGGTAATAATATACAACAATGATTTCTCAAAATCAATGCTTTTTATATAAGATTTTACGCGCACGAAAAAAGGAAGCCAAATGACTTCCTGTTTTTCTCTTTTTGTAGTAAACGATTAACGTTTGCTGAATTGTGGAGCTTTACGAGCAGCTTTGAGACCGTATTTCTTACGTTCTTTCTTACGGGAGTCACGTTTGACCATACCGTTAGCTTTTAAGACTGCACGATCGCAACCGGCTTCTAATAAGGCTCTGGCAATACCTAAACGGATAGCACCAGCTTGGCCTGTGAAGCCACCACCTTTAACTTCTGCACGCACATCGTATTTGCCATCTGTGCCTGTTAATGTTAATGGTTGTTTTAAATCGAGAATTAATGTCGCATAAGGCATATATTCTTCCACTGGGTGGCCATTGACAACAACTTTGCCTGTACCAGCAGTGATGTAAACACGAGCGATAGAAGATTTTCTTTTGCCTGTGCCGTAATATTGAAGATCAGCTTTCTTTGCCATGTTAAGACCTCCTAGTATTTGAGCTCAAGAACTTCTGGTTTTTGAGCTTCTTGTTTGTGTTCTGGACCAGCATAGACAAAGAGCTTTTTGATCATTTGACGACCTAAGCGGCCCTTTGGAAGCATGCCGTGTAAGCATCTTTCGAGCATTTCTACTGGATACTTTTCTAACATATCACCGGCTGTACGAGTACGTAAACCGCCAGCGTAGCCAGACACGTTGTAGTATTTTTTGTTATTAACTTTATCGCCAGAAAGAGCAACCTTTTCAGCGTTGATGATAATAACATAGTCACCACAGTCAACATTTGGAGTCCAAATTGGCTTATTCTTGCCAGTTAAAACTTGAGCGACTTGTGATGCTAATCTTCCTAATGGTTTGTCTGTGGCATCGACGACATACCATTTTCTTTGGATTTCGTTATTTTTTGCAATAGTAGTTTGACGTTGCATAACTGTAATCCTCCTTT
>Ga0310696_10002918_pt1 | contig 21976 bp, 8 predicted proteins | sample AusTroGonzalo_MG_4_FD_203885 | JGI IMG/M metagenome (GOLD analysis project Ga0310696, IMG submission 203885) | Bovine rumen microbial communities from tropical cattle in Woodstock, Queensland, Australia - Gonzalo_02 (v2) (version 2) | ecosystem: Host-associated > Mammals > Digestive system >...
ACTGAGCAGGAGTAATACTCATCTTTGTATCAGGTGATACTCTAAATGGTAATTTACTAACCTGTGATTTGTAGTTTCTTAAATCTTCGCAAATCGAATCAATTTCTTTTAACTTGTATGATTCACCAAGTTTTTGAGTTAATGTTTTCTCTGGAATACCATAAGCAGTAGCCTTAGAAGTAATTAACTCCTGTTTAGCTTCTGTTAATTCTGTCTTATACTGATTAACAGTTTTAGACATAGTATTTAACTTAGCTTTATTTTTAGTGAGCTCTTCTGTCAAAGAACTAACTTGTTTTTGTAAATCTTCAACGTTACCTTTTACTTTATCAAGCTGCTCTGTCATACGAGCCTTACGCCGTGATAACAATTGTAATTTACATTCTTTAGATTTGATAATTTTGTCCTTGCTTAAACTTTCTTCAACGGCTTTATCTGCCTTAGCCTTTAATGGCTTGACTTCCTTAGCCTTGTCGCTTAAACCGATAATGGCTGATTTGTAATTAGCCAACTCTTCTTCTAAACTCTTCTCTTTTGCATTGCAAACTGATAATTGCTCCTGAAGGGATAAATTATCTTTCTCTAATTTTTGAGAGTTAAGTAAAGCTTCCTTAATAGTAGCAACAAGTTTCTTTACTTCTTCATCATCTTCTGCATCCTCTTTCTTGACATTGTCAACGTTTTCGGCTTCTGAAGATTCAGCCTCACTCTCATTTATAGTACAGCCTTTGCTGTTACTTATACTTTCAACATAGACACCATAATTGTCTGCTATTTCTCTACATTGTCCAATAACACCCTGTAAGAAATCACCTAAAGCTTCTTCATCATCCTTGAGACCATTAACACATTTATCTAAAACATCTGAAATTTCTAACCAAGGGTTATCATAAGCTTCATCAAGAGGGTTTCCTAAAGTTTCATTAGTAGATACTTCATCAACATGTTTCTTCCATAAGTCTACGCCCGCTGTAATAACTGGGTCAGCACTATAGGTCATTGGAATTCCTTCGCCTGTTTCTTCGTTATAAATTTCTTCTGAAATTCTACTTAAAGTTTCGGCTACCTCTTCTAAACTCTTATTATCTCTTGAAACAACCTGGATATGAACAGACCTTGGACGAATATCTATCCACTCTTCACCATTTTTAGTATCTATCTCTAAACCATTTTCTTTAAGTAATCTCTTGACATTTTCAATATCTGCCTCATCTGGTAAAACTAAAGCTTCATCAAGTTTAAGACTATCTAATGTTTCTTCCATAATCTTTCTATCTGATTCATTGGCCTTTTCAAGTGATTCATTTAAGGCAGCTCTTAAAGATTTCTTAGGTTTTAATGATTCCATAACCATTTCAAGTCTAGCTTCTTTAACTGCTGGAATAATAACAGCATCAAAGGCATTTAACTGATAAGTATCTGGGTCAACCATTTCACCTTCACCGTCATCGTAGACATCACCAGTACCTCTAGAAGAAATACCAATTTTGTAACCATAGTCGCATAAAGTTTTTAAGATTCTTCCACAAGGAGTATCGAGAATATGTAACTTAGCCCAAAGCTTACCATCCTTTTTTGTAGGAGGAGCTGGCATACAAATAGCTACTTTTTCAAGGTCAGTTTCTTCACGGTCAATAGGGTGATTTAATTCACCAAGTAAACCACCTGAGGCGAATTGCTCTTTAACGATATCATTCTCAAAAGCTTTTTGCCAAAGCTCTTCAGAATATTTTCTACCATTTCTAGTACCATTAGTAATATCAGCTACTGGTCCTTCCAAAGTACCCAGAACAGCTGGATTATCTTTTACTGATTTATACTGGAAATCCTCATTCTTAATCATTTACTCATCTCCTTATAAGATTCGTCTATTTTATATATAATTTAGCACAGTTTTAAATAAAAAATCTTGAAATTTTTATTTAATTGATTCTAAACACTTAATATCTGCTTTTATAAGAGATAAAAGTTTGTAAGCAGGTTCAATATTAAATGATTTGAAATAAATTCGTAAGACCTCTGTAATTTCATCTGCTCTTGCAGCTCTTAAAAACATAGGTCTATCATCAGTTTCAAACTGTAATATTTGATTTAATAGGGCTGTTAATGTAGTTAATATAGTTTTAGCATCTGTAATTATATGTTCATCGCTCTTCATAATATTAATGTACATTTTACTTCTTTTCTTATTATAAGAGTTTCTTAATTTTTCATAGAACTTTAATAAGTCAAGGTTTCTATTGTCATTAATAACTTTTAAAGCCTCGACTGGAATATATTGAGATGTTATAGTTAAAGAAATCTCTTTATCTACATCAATGCCTCTATTTTGTAATTCTGTCAATAATAAAACAACATCTGACTTTTGTAAAGCCATAAAAACCTCCTATTTGATATAATCAACTTAGTATTTATATTTTATCTTACTTCGTCGTAAGAAATACCCATGTCATAGAATGATGGAAGGTCATTCTCTTCATTTAAGATTTCTGACCCACCATTATTTGTTTCAAATCCTTCTTCAGGAGCTTCTTCTGCTGCTCCCACCTCTTCTGGCGTACCTAAATCTTCTCCTCCACTTACTGGGACTTCATCATTTAAACTAAATTCAGCAGAGCCGCCTTCTCCTTCTTCGGCGAAAATATCTCCGAAGCCTTCTTCTTCACCTTCAGCTCCACCTTCTTCTTCCTCTTTTTGAGCTTCAATCAAATCAATCTGGTCTTGGATAGACTGGATAACTGTTGTATCTGAAAGGGCATCTGATAATAAAGATTTGAGGATAGTTAACTTTAATACTGGGTCTTCAACTAAATCTAAGAGTCCCATAATATTCTGGATAGTGTTAACTGTGTTAGAAAGATTTTCTTTTCTATCCTTTTCTTCTTGAGTTGTAGGAGCCTGCATCTTGATAGTGAACTTATTAATATAATTAGTTAAACCTCTATCATAAAGCATTAAGTTAATAGCATCAGTAATGGCCTGAATGAAAGCATTTTGAATTCTCTTAACTGTCTTTGCATATCTACTAGAAATAAGAGAAAGTGAAGTACCACCGTTGAAGCCAGTTGAATCATCTGTATCACCCAAGTACTGCTTAGGAATAGATAATGAACCAGTTAATTTATTCTTCCAATAGTCAAGGTCAACTAAATCTCCGACGTTAACATCTCCACCTAAATTCTGAGTAGAAATAGTACCAGTTTCACCATGAATTGGGACATAAATAGTATTTTCAACAGCACTAGGATTTGTGTAGTCTGTAATAGACTTACCAACATTAATTGCAGCCTTAGTTTCAATCATCTGCTTAATTCTCTGTAATAAGGTTCTAACGTCAGATTTTTCCATATCACCTACGTTTACAGAAACAATTCTTACTAAGGCAGACTTTGTAATTCTATTTAAGAGTACAGCATCTTCCAATAAGGTTAATTCTCTCCAGGTCTTGAAGGCATCATATAATAATGACTGGCCTCTTCTGACAGAATATGTTGAGCTAACTTCGCCATCACCATTTCCTGAAGTGATAGTAACTTCTTCTGTAGTTCTTCCTGAATTATCTTCCAGACAGGCATGTACAAATTCAGTAGCAGCAAATATGTCTACATCATTGAGGTCAAAATTATACATATAATTAAACTGGCTGAAAGCTGAACCAATTGTGTCATCAGGATTAGCCTTAATTAAATGTGTCTTAATATAACCAACAGTCTTACCAAAACGAGTTAATTCAAATACTTCAGCTGGGTTCTTATTCATCTCCATGTACTCAGCATAACGGTCATTTTTAGAATAAGCTTTAACAATTACATTTTCATTTAATTGTTCTCTAGCATCAATTTTCTTTGTATCAAAAATAGGGTCATCATATTCAGATTCTCTGTAAAGTCTTAAATATAAATCACCATACTTAATTAAAGAATAAACCCAACCAAAAGCATTCTTATCAATACGCATGGCATCAAGTAAATGTTCTACTTCCTTACCAACTTTTTCATCTTCTGCTGTTACCCAAACTACCTGACCTTGGTCATTAGGTTCACATGCATCAGCAGCATAAATGTCAAGAACAGCTGAAATTGTAGCATCTTGGGCCATAACATCTATCATATCATAAATGTTATCTCTAGTTCTTGAAACACTATTAAATGAATTAATAGCCGGAATATTTAAGTCATTTTCACTTGATGCAGTTATGATATTATCAAATAAGATACCATCTGTATCAATTGAATTTAATTTATCTGGGAGCGGTTTTGGAACAGTAATGTTATTATAATCTATATTTGAAAAGGCTGTGTTTTCGTTATCAGGCATACATTTCCTCCTACCACATTATTACTCCATCATTTGAGCCAAATATTTCAGTTGCAGGCCCAAATCCAAAATCAATATATTTAGCCACATTTTCTGGCTGTTTTTTCAGACTTTCTTCAAAATCTTTAATTATGTCATCAGTATTTACTACTTCGTTGAATTCTACTGTAGTTTGTAATGATTCACCATAATTGTAAGCAAATTCTTCTGCGTGTTGTGAAGCATTCCAGATAGCACCACAAACAGCGTCGCATACGTCTTTTCTAAACCCATCTGGGTGGTCTACTTTACCTGTATTTATGTTTCTTTCAAGATTTATAATTTCATCTATTAATGTAGTTGAATTATAAATCTCTAATCTCTTTTCGTAAATTGTTGTTCTGAAATACTGGTAAGGTTTACAAATATGAGTTTGTGGGTCAACACGGTCAACTGAGATAGTATCATATTTATAACCTCTTGAAGTTAATACCTGACCTGTTTCAACCGACTGGAATGAGTCAGAACTAACCCCAGCAATTCTAAAGCCTCTTTCTTTTAACCAGTAAATAAAGTTCTTATTCTTCTCAAATGATACTTGATAGCCCTTAGGAGCTTTTACTGAAACAGAAAAGGCTAACCTGAAGGATAAGTCATTTGCCTGATTTACACCTTCAGTAGCTGGCTTTTTACCAGTTATCCAAATACCTGCAATACCAGTCATGTCTCCAGATACAGACATATCCAGGTGAATAAATAAAGGTTTAGATTTTAATTCTTGCGGTACCTTTGAAATATCAAATAAATCATAATACTGTAATTTATCATCAGGAGCATTACCTATTTCTATAATATCTTTAGTAAATGGGTTAACCATAGTTTCATTTTTAATTTCAGCTACGGCAGCACCAGAAATATACTTAGTAATTTCAGAAGATGAAATACCAGCAAAGTCGCATAGAGCTCTTTCAATATCATCCATGAAATCTGCTCTAAATTCGATAGGTACCTCTAATATATTATACCCTTTATCACGCCAAGCATCAAGATTGTCTCCTTCTGGAATAATTTGAGACATTAAGAATTTGTTACCAAGAGCTACCTTAAATTTCTTTCCTGAATAAGTATTAGCAGGTTTAATATTCCATACAGGTTCATCTACTATAATTACATTCTCTTTCTCAGATTCAAGTTTCTTTTTCATATGAACTTCCAAGAAAGATTTTTCACTTCTCTTTGAAGAAGCCAAGATTAATAATGTTGGTGATTTACCTCGATTAATAAATCTTGTTTTCATACCACCTATTGCAGTATCAATCATGTCAATAGCTTTTGCCTTTTGCTTATCAATATCCTGATTTCTAATAAATGAAATTTCATCAAAGAAAGCAAAGAAGATAGGCAGACCTAATACATGACTAGCTTGAGAACCAATAATTATTTGAATATAATCAGGTGGTACCCAGAGGATATTTTCCCTACCTACCATAGAACCTCTGCTCATGAATCAAGGAGATAATTTAATAGTATTTTGGAATTTACTATTAGCAATATCCTCTGCTAAGTCTTTAGTAATATTCATGAAGGCAAAACAAATCTTTTCAGTAGGTTTTAAGCCATAATAGTCAATAGGGTTTTTAAGGCACATAACCCTATACATAAGATAGGCTGCAACAGTTACGGCTATTTCTGATTTACCAAGACCACGAGCACCAGATTCAATTAAGTTATTAACTGAGGTAGTAAAAGGGTCAGGAAATATTTGTTTTAATACATTTGCCCAATAAGGGTAAAGCTTTGAATTACCTTCATTGTCTTTCCAGGCATACCCCAAATATTTATCATCTTCTATAAAAGTTATTATATCTACAGGTATTTCTTTATAGTCAGCATACAATAAAGAATTCAACCGCAAAGAACTCCCACCATCTGAAAGTTCCTTTAATATTTTATTTACTGCTTCTCTTTCTTGTGGAGAAAGATTTTCTAATGAAATGTTAGGCAAAGACTACTCACTTCCTTTAATTTTATGATAATGTTAATGTTATATCTCCATTTACTAATGAATAAACTCTATTTGCCGTAAAAGCACCAGTTTTAGTCATAGAAATATTTACATAACCCCGGGTTAAATTTTTATCATTAGTACCTGTCATTAAAGCTATAGTCATACCACTAGTACTTACAGTACCTGAACCGGCACATATAATAGAAGGTAAAGTATACGATTTTAATGATACATTAGAATACCCAGTAGGTATATAAATTTTAAGACGTAATACATCAGTACTGGCAGACCCACCTGATACACCTACTAAGCTAATTAATACATCTGTTGATACTTTCGGGTGATATATACCCTTAGTGTCAATTTCAGCTGTTTTTGTTAACCCTGTAAAAGTAGCACCACCATTATCTGCAGTATATTTATAAAATGCTATAGTATCAGCCGCCGTATTAAAATTATTATTAGTATAAGCTTTTGAATGTCCTGCAACAATACCATTTACAATTAATTCATTAATAAGATATCTTGAACCCTTATTGGCGCAACCCATTCCAGAAGCAGTATCATCTATCGTAGGAGCATAATCTGAATTTTTAAAACATATTTCACCATTAACTGTATTATAGCCCGTACCATTAGTAGATAATGCTGTTGAAGTACCAACCCGAAGGAATGAATATGTTGCCGTAGGAGTACCACTACTTAAATAAATAGGGGTATAAGAATTGCCTAAAGTTGCACTACCAAGCCTAGTTGCTTTATTTGCCGTTTCAACAATACCAGTTTCAGTAGCTGTACCTGTAGAAGTATAAGCAATTCTATTTATTCCTGTATATACTTCAGTTGTTACAGTATCTGTACTTGTAGCACCACTACCAGTTGCAGCCGAATCCACTAAAGTCCATCTGTTACTAGATATATAACCTCTATAAGATTCTAATTTTCTAACAACACAACTACTATAAGTACCAGTAGCATAATAATAAATATCAAGAGTTGCCTTTCCTGAATTATTATATAAACCTCATCTAAGACAATTTGCAGGTAAAGACCGAGTACGAACTAGTCATTCAATACTAGCACTAGGTGCAGCATGGTCAACAGTAACATTATTTGTCCTAAGAATTATTCTAACAATACCATAACCGCCACCTGTATAACCCTGGTCGATTAAAAGTATACCTGAAGCATCATACCAGTTATCACCTATTTCTCCTATAGTAGCTATTCTATGATAAACATAAGTATTATTGGCATTACTTCTTCGAACGGTACAATATGGAGCCCATAAATTCTCAGTAACAGCAGTGTGTCCGTCAAAACTTGTACTACCTTTTACATCTCCTTGGTGCGTTATATTTACAGGTGTATTTAAAGTTAAAGGTAAACCATTAGTTATATAACCTTGTCTAGCACTAGTACCTAAACCAACACCAACATTTCTATGTAAACTTAATTGTACTGTAGCTGCTGGTACTTGGAGTGTAACAGTTCTTTTAAATTTTAGAGAATCTTCTACTTCAAGACTAAAAGTATACCGTATACCAGTATCGAAAGTATTTAAAGTATTATTACCATTAGTTAATGATAAAGGTGCTCAGGCCTGAGCACCGGTAAGAGAAACGCTATGATTTGAACTACTGCCTGAATATGATTTACTATAAGTAACATTCGATACTGTACAGTATAAAGAAATTTTATAAACATATAAACTGCTTATAGTATCAGAAGTACTACTGCTAATTTCTGCTCTTATTTTAGTACCCTCACCATCATAGGCACTACCATCTGAAGTAGCACGAGCAATATTATATGAAAGAGTTGGTAATGTATATCCAGTTGCAGTAGCTGATTCAGAAGTTAAACTAGCAGTACCACCTCTGGTATCTGTAACAGTTAATTTTATTGTAAAATCATAGTTACTTGTACTAGCAGGTAAAGTATCTGTAGTTACAGTAACTATAGTATTATTATTTATTATAGATACAGGAGTATTATAATTAATATTAATAGTAGCTCCGGTAGTAGTATTAGTAATAGTAACTACTCTACTTGTTACAGGAGCACTACTACTTTTATTGTCGTTGATAGTGTAAGATTCTTTAAATGGTATTGTAGCGCCTTCATAGCCAGCAAGAAATGCTGGTATTACAGTTGTATTACCATATCTGCTGTGGGCATAACTTGTAGTAATGAGATAAGTAGGAGAAAGTACATTAGAAGTAACAGAACTTCCATTCCAGTACTGTAAAACTGGCTTATATTTATCTACTGGTATAGTTACAGTATATGAAGCAGAAGCATCTTTTTGTACAGTAGCAGCACTAGTACTTGTACCTTGTAATAATGCAACTTTAGCTAAAACATTACAAGAAGTAGTTGTAGTATTTAATTCTTCAAATTTTAAATTTTCTAAACCAGTTTTTGAGTACGTATTACCAGTTACGGTGCTAGTTGACAAATCAGAATAGGCTAAAGTACTATTACCATTATTTATATAATATCTGCTTATAGAATAATAAGCTGCATCCTTATCCAAATTACCTATAGTTATTTTGGTATTACTAGTATCGCATCTTACAGAACCACCTGAAGAAGTACCATTACCATATACAGTAATTGTAGGTGTTGGAACAGTTACTGATATACTATAAGAATTTGTACCAACTACTGTACCACTACTTAAAGTTGATAATACTACTGATAAATTAGCAGTAATTACTTTATTATCTCTCATTTTATTTCTTATACTAGTTGAAACAGTGAAATTACTACTAATACTAGTACTACCAGTAGTACTATTAGTTACTGTTTGACTAACTCCTGAATAAGAAATTGCTATAGAATGGGTAAAACTTGTACTTGCAGAACTAATTGTATAACTTACCCGACTAGTTGTTGTACCGGTAGAAGGTCAAGAAGAAAATGTACTAGCTCTAGGTATAGTAGGAAATACAACTACTGAACTAGAGTCTGGATATACCTTAGTAGTTGAAGGTGGCGCATAGCTAAATCCACCAGTATTATCTGTCCATACAAAATTAAATTGGGCAGATAAAGTACCATCAGAATTGTTTTCTATATCTCATGTTTTTGTTACTAAAGTAGTTTGATTACTGTGAGTATTAGCATAGAATGTAGAAAAAGATTCTGAATTAGAATAAGTATAATCTCCTGAAGTACCTTTTCTATAACCAACTTTAGCAGTAGGAGCACTACTAAAATTCCACATTGTACTAGAACTAAAATTACAGCTTAATTTAAGAGTAACAGTAACATTAGAAGTGTTAGCAACGGGGTCTTGGGAGTTTAATTTTACATAAAGATAATATCTATATACACCTTTGCTAGAGCCACCATTAGCATTAACATCTCATGTTGTGCTTACGGTATTACCAACCGCAATATTTACATTTGCCATAAATTAATTCTCCTTTTAAGCAGTATGGTAACTTATATTTAATAAGTCGCCAGATTCTCTGATTTGCCAACGGGCGCTATCAGTACGTGTTTGAGTTATTGTAATCATTTTTGTACCTGTACCTTCTACAGTATTCCAAGCAACTTCATTATCCTCACCAACGAAAGTGTGTAAACCTGAAGTATCTACTTTTGAATATTTATCCTTCCAAATAGAAACATACGGTTCTTTAGAATCAACTTTTACCATTTTAGAAGTAGGTACTCCTGGTACTAAATATAAACTATTTCAGAAATAGTGTTCTTTTAAACTTTCATCAGGTTCATTTGTATCATTATAGTAAATTTGTTGACAAGTATAATAATAAATATAAGTAGCACCTTCACTTGATTCTTCAGGTTCTGGTATTACTTTTGTTCAAGCACCTGGCCGTGGTGAAGTATTATCAACAGCACTAATAGGTAATTCTGGGGGTTCTTTTTGATTAGTAAGATAGAAAAGATTAGTAACTAATCTCTCTCTTTTGGTACCATTATAAACATAAGCACCATCATTTTCTACTCTAAATGCTGTACCTATTTGTTCTTGTTCTTCTTTAATTTCTTTTATAGTTTCAGAAAGTAAAGATATAGTACCAGCTTCAATAGTTAATAAACTTTGATTTAATTCAGAAGATATAGTTTTTAATTCTTTTACTTCATCATCAGTATCATTTGCTTGTTTTTGTACAGCATCATAACTAGATATTAATCCTCCAATTACATTAGTATTAGCTTCTATTCACTTTGAGTTCGAACTTACGATTCTATTAACATCAACAACTTTTTCATTTATACTACTTGTTTCTGTTTGTACATAAGTTATAGTAGCCATATCAGTAATACTACCATATATATTAGATATTTCACTACTATTTGTTGCTACTGCAGAATTAACTCTTTCAAATTCAGTTATTCTTATTACATCACTCCAACCAACAGGGTTTGAAGGGTTATTAGTATAATGAATCTGTGTACAAGTATAATATACATAAGTTACACCTTCTTCATATTCTGATGACTCACTAGTATCAATATACATAGGAGGTGATAAACTCCATACACCTGGAGTATTAGTAGAAGTAGTTACTTCCTGCTGCGGTGTACTAGGTACTGAAGCAGTACTTAAAAGCATTATATATACAGGTTCTACTTTTTGAATACCAACTGCAGGGTCAGCATCTTTACCGTTTTCAACATATTTAGCTACTGCTGCCCAATCGCTTGTTTCTAAATCATCAGTAGCACCTGTACCTAGAGCTCGAGCTGTAGTTACGTAACACGGATAAGAAGCATTAGCAGCAGGTATAGCAGATAATGTTTTATACCAGCCAGAATTTAAAGCGCCATTAATACCATTTTTACCTGATGTATTTCCGTATAAAGCACCATTACTAAATGTATAAGTAATTCTTTCAGAAGGTACACTTGGTGCTGTACCATTTTTTCTCTGATATAAAGTAATTTCAGCACTATTTATACCATTTTCTAATATTTTAGTTGCAGATGACCAAGTACTTAATGTAGCAGAATTTGAAGTACTTACTGCTGCAGCCCTTCTAACATAGCAAGGGTCTGTACCTGACGGGATAGCATAAGACCATCCATTTTGTGTGGTAGGGCTTACTCCTGGTGGATTAAAAGTATAAGTAATAGTACCTGGATTATCAGTAGGAGCACCACCAGCGTTTCTCTTATAGAATGAGATTGTAGCCTGATTTAAACCATCTTCTACTAATTTAATAGGGTCTGACCAGCTTGTTATATCGAAAGTTGAACTAATAGAAATTGCAGATGCTCTAACTTCATAACAAGGGTTACCATCAGTCCGTGGAATTTCTCTATACCAACCAGTATTAATTGGGTTTGTAATACCATCATTACCTGAAATATTACCTGTTATACTACCCGTTGAAAAATTATAATTTACATTTTCAGTTGGACCTGTAACAGTACCATCACTAGCTACATCACTTGTTCTCTTATATAAAGTTATTGTAGCCCGGTTATAACCATGTTCGCCTTGAGAACCTCTAAGATTCTGTTTATTATTAGCAGTAACTGTAGTAGAAGATACAGAAGAAACAGTATATCTATCATAAGAATAGAAAATTAGGTCTCCTACTTTAACTTCTGTATTGCTGCTATCTCCTACTAAATTACTTTTAGTAAAAATATAATTACCAGAAGATGTAGTAGGTTGTACAGTAGTAGTCCAATACTGACTTCCAGGATAACCATCACTACCTGTATTTGCTAATGAATAAGAAAAACCTTTATTAAATAATTCACCAGCAGCGGTAATAGGTATAATAATTAAACCATTAGCTGTATTCATACTAGTATTTACATCAATTTTAATACTAGTATTAGTAGTATTATTATTATATACAGTTGTTGTTAGCCCAGAAGGTTTTCCTGTAATAGTACCTATTGATGTTGCTACCTTAGTACTACCTTTATAAGCTGTAACAGTAATAGTAACAGAATTAGCATAAGCGTAACCATTTTTATTAGCCGGGAATGTGTGATTATCATTAGATAATGATACTGTATATGAATTAGCTCCTGTGGAAATAATAGGTATAGTTTGTCTATCTAATAATATTGTTTTACCAGAATCATAATATAAAGATACGGTTAAATAATCTGTATCAGTAGGTACAGTATAAACAGAGGTACTACCTGAATCTGGAGAAATAGTAGTATCATTTGCCTTTTTTACTTCTAAAGTACCTGAAGTAAACGATTGTTGAGCATTATTACCTGTTTGTTTATAAGCAGTTACTGTAATTTTTTCTGAACTTAAACTATTATTATTATTTACATCTTTAATAATTGATTCTGGAGTAACTACCAAACTGTATGAAGTACTATCGTTACCAGTAATTTTAATAGGGTCATTATTACTATTCCATTCATTAGCATTAATAATATCATAACTATCAGCAGATAATGCTTCAGCCATAATCATCCAAACTGTACCACTAGCAGGTTGTTCTTTAGACCAATTATTTAAATTACCACCATTATAAGCTTCAATATTACCACTAGAGAAAGTATATTTAGATTGGCCTGTAGGTTTAGCGGGCATAGTATCAGATGCTTTATATAAATAAACTGTAGCAGCATTAATACCATTAGTACCATTAGATACTAGAGAATAACTAAATGTTTTTGTAAATGTTTTACTATCAGCTATAATAGGGAAAGTAATTGTACCTGAAGTAGTATCGAACCGCGTAGTAACAGATATTTTAAAAGTATCATTACTAAGTCCAGCGCTTGCCGGAACTGTTACAGTTAATCCCGTATGCTCCCGAGGTACATAAGAAATATTTGCTGTATCTATTACAGCATTTATTTTTGTAGAACCTTTATATACTTCTACTTTACCAGTAGTATCTGCACTTAATGCATGCCCTGTTTCATCAGCTATAAATGACTGATTATCATTACTTAAAAGGACTGTATAAGCTGGCTCACCAGGAGCACCATCTTGGCCATCTTCTCCAACATAAGCACTTCACTCATAAGATGATTTTGTACTAGGAGCTTGACTCAAAGTACCTGTATAAATACCAATATATTTAGTATCATACCGAGGTGTACTAGACATATCATCTTCTGATATATCATCTGTAGGTGCATATTTAATAAAAATATAATAAGAAGTACCTACATATTCACTCCATTTATATAAATTTGCAGCCGGGTTCTGTACTGTACCTGCATAAGTACCAACATAACGGGTATTAGCAGTAGGTGTATCAGACATATTACTACCTTGATTATCAGTAGCATATTTTATATAAGTATAATATTGAGTAGCATTAGTACCATTTTTACCAGAATCAAGTACAGGTATTGTTTGCTGGTCTAATAATACTGAAGTATTATTAGCATTATATAAACTTATTCTGAATGATTTAGCAGTAAAAGGGCCAGGAGTAGTACTAGGAATATTATAAGTATATGAGTCAGTTTCTCCATCATATAAAGCAGGTGTTTCCCAAGTAGAACCGTCTGTTGAATATTCAATTACTAATCTGCCTCTATATTGACTCAAAGTATTACCTTCTTGTTTAATATTAGTAATATTTAAAGAAGAAGGTAAAAGAACATTAGAACTATTAGTATTTCTAATAATTGAAGTAGGTACTACTTCTACTGAATATATAATAGGGGTCGTACCATTATTACCATCTTGAGAAAACTTTACTGCTGGATTATTATTACCACCATTTCATTCGCTAGGTTCTATAGTATCTTCACTTCTATTAGAACTAGCTACAGCAGCCATTATCCAAGTAGGTGTTGTAGATGAATTAGGGATATCCGTAGACCAGCCATTAAAATCTGAACTAGATTGGCTCCGTCTTAAAGTCTTAGTATTAAAATTATAAATTAAATCTCCAGATGGTCTTCCTACTTCAACGGAGGTACTACCTTGTTTATAAATATAAACTGTAGCGGTATTATTACCATTTGTACCATCTTCACCTTTAATTAAAGTTCAGCTATAATCATCAGGGTCTTGACTATCTTCCAAAGTATGGTCTGAGTAAACACCCATATAAAGATACGGGCCTTTATATTCTGAACTATCAGGGTCATTAACAGTAGTAAAATCTGTTTGACCATCTTGACTGTTTGCCCAAGCGATATGAATATAACCAGACTCACCTTCTCTACCTTCCGGACCTTCCTGGCCATCCCGTATTTCTATCGTATGTTCAATAATTTCACTAGAACCAGGTATAGTTTCGGCAAGTACTATTGTAGTTACATCACCAATTTTTGAAGTTGATTCGATATAAACGCTACTACCATCTTCTCCATCTCTTCCTATATAAGAAATACTATAAGAAGTTGTACTTCCTGCAGGTATTTCTTCACTACTATCTGTTGTTTCTACATAATTAACAATAGTTCTTGTCCATAAATATTGCCCAGGTTGTACACCTGTAGCTTGTGGAGTATTTTTCCAATAATTTTCATCAGGTATAGTTGAACCACTAATACTCCGAGCGTACATTACAGATTGACTACCTATAGAAATAGATGTACCATTTGAACCTTGTCTAGAAGCAGTATAAGTATAAGTATTATCTGAGTACTCAGTTCTTGTTCATAAGAAATAACCCTCAGGTACTTCTGGTATTGTACTAGTTCAGTTCTCTGATTCTGAAGGAGGTGTACCACTACCAGTAGGCCATGAAATATACATAACACTATCAATAGTAATACTGCTGCCGCTTACTACGAATTTAATAGGGTCTAATCTTGCAGGGTTACCTGTTTTAGGATTTCATTCTGACTGTTCAATTTCATCTGTAGATGTAGTTGAACTTGCTGTAGCTGAAATTAACCAACAAGGATTACCATCATCGACTGGTATAGTAGTTGACCAACCATTCCAGTTCTTTCCTGTAATATTATTTAATGATAAACTCTTATTCGAAAAATCATAAGTTGTAAGCGTTGGTGCTAAAGTAGGTTTACTACTACTTCTTTGGTATAAATTAATAACTGTCTGATTAACACCAGCCTGACCCTGAGCTGCTTTTAAAGTTATAGTTACTTTTCTATGGGCATGTTCAGAATTATCATCAGAATAAATTATTTCTTCTTTCTGCCACATAAATCTATTAATATTATCTGTTGTAGGTATAGTAGGTGACCAATGAGAATCATTTTCTTCTGGTGCTTGATTAGTACTTGTAAGCATATAAGTATAATTTATCCGCTCAATACCAATACCGTTTTCAGCAATTTTTGAAGGTTCTGACCAAGCAGAATTAATTATCCAAATAACATCATCTCTAGAAAAAACAGAAACACTACTTATAAAACAAGGCTGATTAACTGAATTATCAGCATCAGGTAATCCTAAAGACCAGCCAGTAGGTACAGGGCTAAAAGTACCAGTAGAAAAAGTATAACTAGAAGATTTTAATGTTGTAGAATTTCCAAATGGTCTGCTTGGAGCAACGTCTGCCCTTATATAAAGATTTATAGTTGCCTGATTATAACCATCTAAACCATCAGCACCATTTTCGGCAAGCATTACAGGGTCCTGCCACTCAGTATCTGGTATAGTATCTTCTACTTCATCTGAAGATGCTGTAGCTAACGTTAACCATAGAGGGTCATTGGCAGAATTCCGTGAAGGTAATTCTTGTGACCAACCATTTAAAGTACTCCCTGCTGGTACAGTTAATACTCTAGTTCTAAAATTATATGTTAAATCTCCTTCTGGTAATAATTCAGGTTCTTCAGAAGTTCTTTGATATAAATAAATACTTGCGGTATTATAACCATCAACACCAGCTTCACCTGTATCGCCAAAAATTGCCCGTAATTCAACTATTGTTTCTGCTTCTCCATTAGTGTAAGTAGTTATTATTTTCTTCCATAAATATTTATCAGTGCTTGACATTTCTGGAACATAATCATACCAACTTACTTCTGAACTATCTGGGTCTGGAGAATCTTGTTCTTCTGTAACTGTATAAGTAATTACAATACTAGAAATACCATTACCAGTATCTCCATAAGTGCCTATAATAGCAGGTTCTGTTTCTTCATAATCAATTTCTATTTCAGAAGATTCAGAACTTTCTACAGGTCTACTGAAAATAATTTTTTCATAATTCCATAAATATTTATTTGTTTCATCAATAAACTGAATTTGTCTAGTCCAACCAGAAGTTTCTTTAGTAACGCCAGCACTAGCAGTTGTTGCTAAATAGTAATTTTCTACTCCAATAATTGACCTTCCATCATCACCATAAACACCTATAAGTGCTACAGGTGTAGTTGTATGAGGTGGTGAAGTATATACTACTTTTTCAAAGTTCCATAAATATTTATTAGTTGAATCTAATACAGGAACTGTCTGTTGCCACGGTGAAGATTCTGACCGAACTGGTACAGGAGTTTCTGTACTTGTAGCGGTATAATATTCTAATACTTCTTGAATACCTCTACCACCAGCACCACTAACACCATCTTTAACCCATGAATAAGTAAATAATTTATTAAATGTTATATTATCGGCAGTAACAGGTATTGTTAAAGTACCGGCACTAATATTTTTATCTGCCTCAACAGAAATTGTAATATAAGGTGAAGTACTATTATTATTAGTAATAGTAGCACTCATACCTGTAGGTGTTGTAATAGTACCAATACGTGAAAATATTTGAGTATTCCCTTTATAGCTAGTAACATATAAGATATAATTTTCAGCTTTAGTTCTACCTTCATCATCAGATGTAAAAATATTGTTATTAGCACTTAATGATACAGTATTAAGATATAAATCTTCAGGTGCTGCAGTCCACGGCGTAGATGCATAACCAATTTCAAACTGACATTTTCTTATTCTATAATTTACATTATCTGATAAATTTTCATTATCATCATTTATTTCTATTTCAAATGAAGCATAATTACAATTTGTATTATTAAGAGCATCAATAAAAGCCTGGGTTACTACGCCTGTTTTATAAACTGTAGTTCAGGTATTAGTTTGTATAATATCTGTTTCTGAGGTATCTAAAATATGATTTTCTACAGCTGAAGTACTTACCTTAGTATAGCAATAGCAACGAGTTGAAATAGTACGGTCAGCCCATACCTCATAAGATATTGCAATACAATCTCCTACTTTTAATTGATTTAAAATAGGTAAAGCATTTCTAACTACATTATCATATTTTTGAGGTTTTAATAATCTTGCATAGTTACCACCAGTAGCAGAACTTCTACCAGCACTAAAACTGCCAAACCAATAATTGTTGGCCAAATCATCTATTGCTGAAACACCATTTGATGTGTTTCTTGAAAAACCTCATAATCTTGCAGGTATTGAATTATCTATACCTGAAGAAGCATAATTTTTATCATCTGTATAAGGTAAACTATTTTGGAAATAGTTAGTACCATTACTACTGTCAAGAGCTTGAATCATTTCATAAATAGGTTCTGTTGACCCCTGGCTACTTTCCATTGAAAATGGGTATGACCTTTTCCAAATATAAAGACCCTCTACTCTTGGAGGTTGTTGAGTATATATAAAGTCAGAATCATCTGGATGAATTGTAGGTGAATAACCATAAGCATACTTAGTAGAAAAGGCATTGCTAGTAGCATTAATTAAATTAGTTATTTCTTCTCCTTGTTCACCAACAGTTATAATAATATTTTGATAACCCTGGTCTGCCTTTTTAAGATAAGTATCTTCAATTATATCACCATTACTGTCTCTATGGGCTAATGGATATAATTTAGTATCTTCAGTATCTTTTAAGATAATATCTTTATTTAACGCCATAATAATCTCCTTAAATGTGTTTTAAAGTTATCTGAGTAGTATCTCTAACAGTAACTTTAGTAGTTTCTGAAAAACTTACTGGTACTGATGATAATTTCCAATCATATTCAATTGGTGCATCATTATAATATTTTGGTAATCCAACAGCTTCTATACTCCAAGTATCATCTTCAATAGTAACTTCTCTTGTATAGACATTAGAAGTTGAATCTTTTAATTTACCAACTATTGTTGCATCTAAGCTTTCTGGTACCGTACCACCATTTTCCCAAACAATTCTCAATTTTTTATCTACTGTAGAACCATCATTGGTAATTTCCAACCGGCCTCAACTATAATATCCAATAATTGTTTTAGGGTCATCCTTAGTAGCAACTCCATATCTATAAGTATATTTAGAATTTTCTTTTATAGAAATTATACCACCTACACCTAAATTATTAATTCTATCAGCTAGCCTATCACTGCCCTCAGGTTGTTTATATCCTAGACCAACCACTCTAACTTTTCCGCCGATAGGCAAATCTTTAGCAACAGAATATCCTAATAAATTAAATCTAGCTGCCGCTAGACCAGCCTGTTCATCAGGTGTTAACTCTCTTTTAGAAGCATTAATTGTTCCTTCATCTAAATCATTAAGTGAATTAGCAGAGGATAATTGACAAACTGGTGAATATAAGAACCGCCTAAATTTATGGTCTGAATAAACCTTATAAGGGTTCTGATTATTTTTTCCACCTCTTTTTAAAGTAGTTAATTTGACTAATCACTGAGTACCACTGGTGGCAGCCGATGATTCTGAGATAACTATTTCTTCGTCATCTTTACCAACATTATATACTGCTTCTACAAAAGCTATATGTCCTGGATGTCCATGCTTAGAATAATCTGCACCCCAACAAATTAAAGCTCCAACTTTAGGTACTGCAGCTGTAACATTATTTTCATCTGACTTACTTCACCCCTCATTAGTTGGCCAGTAATCATAAAATTGTACTGCATTATATGGTGGAGGAAGTGGTCCTGTTAAGTGATATTTATCTCTGACATAACCAGTTATAGGTTTATCTTTTATATAGTACTTTCCATCTGAAGAGTTATAAGTAATATAGCCAATTTCTAATGCCCTATTTCATACTTCTAGTACTCGGCCCTGGGCCCATCCAACACAGTTAGCAATAACTGTACCATCATTTAATTTTCTACAATTATCTCTAGAACTTTCATACCAGTGACCTTTAGCAATGTTTGCATAATATCTATTAGCAGCCGTAGCAAATCCAACTACAGGCTTAGCTAAAATATTCATGTTATATCCTAAAGTAAAATAATAGTTATTATAATTAGATAACCTAGTTACATATAAATTTTTATTTTTATCTTTAATATCTAAAATAGGGTTTTTAATTGAGCTATCATATAAAAAAGAAAAAGTACCATTTAATGATGCTTCATCAGACTCTTTTAATTGTGCTTGTGTAAAATTAGTACTATCTCCAGTATCACCAGCAGAAGTACCTATTTGTACTCCAGTGCCAGTAGAAGATTGACCAGGTGTAGTACCGGCATCTTCTTTTAAACCTGCACCTATAACAATTGGGTCAGCCATAAAACCACTCTCCTTATTATATATACTATACATTAAATTTAGCCACAATAAAAAACCGTATTTTTTAGATACGGTTTACCAATAATCTCCTCTAGTTATTCCTCGTTTTGTAAAATCTATTTTATAATTTTCTTTATTAAAAAAGTCCACACACTCCTGAGCTCATTTTCCTCTAGTAATCGCCACATGTCCTTTATTATTTTCTCTACCTCAATGAATTGGCCAGTTCTGATTCATTGAGGTAAAATATTTTCCATGAAATCTAGTTTTATCTCACTCAAATTTATCTACATTAATTGGAGGACCATCTAAACATTTAAGTAATTTATCTTTCTTCCATAAAGTACAATTTACAGTATTAAAATAATTATCTCTAGGTTTATAACCAATATCCTCTAACCCTTCAACAGGTTTAATTTCTAAATCAGGCCTAGGCTTAACTCCACTAATGAATGAGCAATTTGTGAAATCTTTAACTTCTTTTAATGAATCTAAAATATAATAAATTCGTTTTTCATTTACAGGCTCTCTAATAAAGACGTCATCACACATCATTAAAATAAAATCATCATCGATTTTTTCAGCTGCATTCTTAACCCTAACAGTTCATTCAGCCTTTAAGCATTCAGTCCTATAATAAGGGTTTTTAACAGATTCAGTTACATAAATAATTTCAGGGTGATTAGGCCAATATTTTTCCATGCAATAATGAAATGGGCCAAATAAATCATTATATTTATCACAGCTTATTACTAATATTTTCATTAATTTATATTATTCTCCATTACAATTTTTTCTAACTCAGTGGCTTCTCTTTCACTATCTATATCTGTAGCAAAGGAATGTATACCAATAAAAATAGAAGTTCTAACTATAATTTTATTTAAAGGTTTATTAGCTATTATCTGAGCTAACTCCCATGATATAGGTATTCTACTAAAAGGTCATTTTTCAGGACCTAAATCTTGTAATCTTCTAAATTCATTACAAGCTTCATGGAATTTATTTTGATTAACTACTTTAAAAGCTAAGGGTTCTTGGTACTTCTTAGGGTAGCACTTTGCATAAGGAGCATCAGTACCAAAGAATAAAATATCATCAGTTTTGGTATCAACTATTTGTTTTAAAGCTTCTTTAGAGTAATAGACATCACCCATTAAATAGCAAACAGGTAAATTAGTTTTGAGGAAAGCATCACATCAATATCCCACTGAAACATTATAACTAGGTGAAATATAAGTATTTTTAAATTTATAAACAGGAATTCCAATATCATCAAAGTTATTATTTTCTAATCCTGTCGAAATAGAGATATCATTTACTTCTAATTCTCGTAATAATCTAATAGTCCTGTTAACTAATGATTCACCATTTATTTCTATTAAAGGTCTTTGCTTTTTAAATGAACTATATTTTCCACCACACATTATTATATATTTCATTATTTAGACTCCTTTAATATTTCAATAGTATTAGCTATACCTTCTTCAATATTATAAATGGGTTTCCACCCAAGATTTAATAATTTAGTATTATCTAAAAGTGATACAGTAGAAGTACTATATCCTTTTCTTTCAACTTCATCAGGTAAATCAAATATTACCTTTAAATTATTTTTATTAGCTATTAAGTTTGCTAAATCTTTCAATTTTATATTTGAATTAATATCTGAAATATTATAAGCATTACCTTTTTCACCATTGAGGAGAATGCTTATTAAAGCCATAACGGCATCTACTACATAAAGAAAAGAATAATTTTGATTGCCTTCAGATTTTAATATAATATCTTTATTATTTAAACAATTATCAATAAACTGATTTATAACTTTGCTGTCTCCTGATAGAGAAGTTGGTCCATATATTCTAGCAAACCTAGGGATTATAATATCCATATTATACTTTTCTATATAAGCTTGACAAAGTGATTCTCCACACCTTTTGCTTTCGTTATATCCAGCTCTTAAAGTATTAGAATTTATATAACCACAATAATCTTCGTCGAATAGTTCAGTATCTCCTCTATTCTCACCATAAATTTCTGTTGATGAAGCAAAGATAAATTTCTTTACTGTTTTATCTTTAGCCCAATCAAGTAAATTATTTAAACCTAAAATATTAATTAAGATAGTATTAATTGGGTCTGATGAATATTGTCTAGGGTGAGTATTAGATGCTAGATGTAAAATATAATCAGGATAAAAATAATAATCAAATTTATTTACAATATTATGTTCGATAAAAATTAAATGATTATTACCATT